>Ga0114933_10002543_pt1 | contig 18778 bp, 16 predicted proteins | sample 4SBtaG_FD_89691 | JGI IMG/M metagenome (GOLD analysis project Ga0114933, IMG submission 89691) | Deep subsurface microbial communities from Kolumbo volcano to uncover new lineages of life (NeLLi) - 4SBTROV12_W25 metaG | ecosystem: Environmental > Aquatic > Marine > Volcanic | place: Kolumbo... | reverse complement strand
TTCGTGAAAATACACCAATATCCTCTACTATTGGCGTTGTGATTTCGTGATAATCAAAAGTTCTAGCCACCCCAAAACAGGCTTCACGTATCTTTTTTATGACATGTGAATCTGTTGGCAACACATCTCGCATACCGCGAGGAGCCTGCAATCTCTTTTTATCTGACACTATGATTAACCTGTCCATAAACTGCTGTATCACCTAAATCCTAACTTGTTCGTCAGCAAGGCTCATCTGTAATTGGATTTCTCGCCTTAACCACTCACTATTTAGATATACTTTAGTTTTGAAAGAGATGAATGAATGACCACATCCAGCCAATGGACAAAACGAGTCGTCGATGACGATCTACAGATTTTTCGCTCTCAATCCGAACCTGACCCCACGGAAGGCATACAGGTTCTAATAAGAGAGGCCTCGACGTATTTAGCTGCGGACAAAATTAAATTACTACAGGACACCTTCGTATTTGCCGCCGAGGCCCACAAAGGCCAAATGCGTCTTACCGGAGACAAATATATAACTCACCCTATAGCGGTCGCGAGAGTGCTAGCAAATTTGAAAATGGATTTATCTACCTTACAGGCTGCGCTATTACATGATGTTGTCGAAGATTGTGATATTCCCCTTGAACTCATTGAGGAGCGATTCAGCCTAGATGTCCGAATGCTTGTTGATGGAGCTACAAAAGTAAATGAGATTCAGAATCGGATTACAAATCCCATGCTGAATGAAGAAGGCAAAATCCATCTCGAATGGGAAACCGTTAGAAAGTTATTAACCGCAACAGCGGAAGACATTCGAGTAGTGATACTGAAATTAGCTGATCGCCTTCACAATATGGAGACTGTGCATGTTCTTCCGGAGCCTCGACGTCTGGCCATGTCACTGGAAACCCGAGATATTTATGCCCCGCTGGCAGAGCGTCTAGGAATGTGGCGGATTCGATGGAGACTAGAAGATTTAGCATTTCGTTGGCTCAATCCGAAAGAGTATTCAGAAATTGCCATGATTTTAGATACGCGGCGAAGTGAGAGAGAAGCCTCGTTGGATCGCCTGACTGACGAAGTGGCTCATATTCTCGAAAATCACAAAATCAAATCTGAAGTATCGGGCAGAGTTAAAAACCTATTCTCAATTTACGAAAAAAGAAACAGATACGAGGCAAGCGGGAAGCATTTTGATGACATCAACGATCTCTTAGCAATTCGAATTGTCGTTGAAAATATCGCTGATTGTTATCGTGTGTTAGGCGTAATACATGGCAATTGGCAGCCGGTGCCAGGTACATTTGACGACTACATAGCGTCTCCCCGCCGATCTGGGTACCAAAGCCTTCACACCTCAGTAGCGGAACCGGATACGAGTCCATTTGAAATTCAAATTCGAACTACCGAGATGAATGAGGCTGCAGAGTTTGGAGTTGCGGCACATGCGGGATACAAGGGCTTGACTGACCCTAAACATGATTCGGACTGGTCGTGGATAAGAAGATTATTGACCTTCCAGCAGGAACATCCGTCTGACGACTACTTCGAAGCATTGAAAACTGACTTTCTTTCAGATCAGGTATATGTCTCGACACCCAAGGGCGAACTTTTTGAGCTTCCCGCGGGAGCCACCCCGCTCGACTTTGCATACCGAATTCACACAGATTTAGGTCATTCGTGCTCTGGAGCGCGCGTAAATGGTCATATAGTGCCTTTGACGTCAGATCTAAAAAATGGTGATCGCATAGAAATTCTGAGAAATAGGCAAGGCAAAGGCCCCTCACGTGACTGGCTAGACTCAACCAAGCATTTCATCACTACATCCCACGCCAAACAAAAGGTCAGGCAGTGGTTCCGTCAGCAAAGCAAAGCTGAAAACATTGAATATGGAAGCAATATCATGGACCGCGCTAAGCGAAGACTTGGACTAGGCGCGAAAGACATCACCGTCGATTTTCATAAAGCATTGGGCTATGTGTCTCAGGACGACATGTTCGCAGCTCTCGGCGCCGGCACGCTTTCACAAGACCGATTAAATAGCCGACTAGCAAATCTAATTAACTCAAAACTCAGAAAAGTATCCGGAAGTACCATTCCAATCGCCGACTTCCAGTCCAGTGCTAAGTCCATTGATGCGGGCATACGTGTGCTGGGTGCAAGTGGAATAGCTGTAAACGTTGCAAAATGCTGTTCTCCGCTCCCGGGAGACATAATTGTCGGCTACATAACACATTCCAGAGGTGTAACGGTGCACAGAACTAAATGTCGCAATCTTGCATCTCGTGCAGATTCTGCACGGCTAGTTGACTGTGATTGGGCAAACTCCGAGCAGATGTATGCTGCTCGAATCGTGGCTGAGGCATGGGACAGGCCAGGATTAATCAGTGATCTCACGACAGTGTTAGCTCTCGCAAGTATTAATCTGGGCGAGATTAGTAGCGGTAAACATCAAGACAGAAAAGTTTTCATCTCGCTAACTCTTGAGACCATAGGGGGAGAAGAATTTACATCAATCCTATCAAGGCTAGAACAGGTGCGAGGAATCATAACGATTCAACGGAAAGACTAATTAATCCAGCGCGCGATTGATTCCGGTCGGCCATCAGACTCTGCTCTTCGAATTTTCAGATACAAATGAGATAACCCAAGCATCAAAAAAATCAAGACACTCGTGGTACCTGCAAGTCGAACCGTCACCCAATACCAAAAATCTCTGGGATACATCTGCAAAAGCCGATCGGTCGACTCGTTTAATATCCAGAGATCATTCGTGAACATCAACTCATGAAATTTGTAGAAAGCCGAATCAAAGCCGGTGAATATTAGACCGGCTAAAATTGCAAATAGCCCTATACCTGTCAAACTCGCGGCTCGCACATCTGCAGCAATTTTTAGCAGCGGATCATCACGAAATTTGATAAATGAAATAGCCAAACTGCTAAGGATGAATATGAATAGACCGTCATGAATCTTCCAGAAGAGTTGCATCAGATTTCGTACATCAATCATATGATTGATTTCTCTATCATTGAATATACTCAGCGATATACCCTCATTAGTAACAACGCTAATCCGAAGTGGGGCATCAGAAAAACCTAATAAATAATTACGTATTTCCTGATTCACTGCGGTTAGTTGTTCAAGAGACACACCAGTCACAAGTTCCGCCTGCCCTTGGAGCAAAGCATGCTCATAAGTTGACTCGCTCAGTACTAAAAAACGCGTTACTGACAGCAGGCAAAATAGAGGCACAGCCAGAATAAACACCAGTAACAAAATTTTATTAAATGCGTCCACAGTATTAGTTTACATAATCATGAGATACTTGCAGTCATGACTGATACCCAAATATCTGTAGATCAACTCTGTCAAGCGCTCGATATCCGGCCAGTACAACTCCAGATATTTAATCCTGCCCATCCAGATTTTCAGGCTCAGCGTGAACTGCTCGTTCTAAGCAGTGAATTTGACGATGCTAGAAAGATTATTGAAAGGCGTTATCATCCTGCCGCTGCGGCAAAGGTTGTTTTACCGAATTCTGAAATACTTGCCTGCACTCGCGATTCTTTACCCTCTTTGGCACTAGCTTGGTTTTTATTACCTTTAGAACCTGAAGAAGATACATATTCTCTGGATGGCTTCCGCAGAGTAATTGAGTTTCTTTTTTCGCCAGACGGATGCCCATGGGATAACAAACAAACTGCGGATACTTTAAAAAAATATCTGCTAGAAGAAACTTATGAATTAGTAGATGCTATTGAAAAGAATGATCGTGACTCGACGCTCGAGGAGATAGGTGATGTTCTTGCACATATGTTCATGCAGACGTCTGTTGCAGAAAAAAATCAGCAGTTTAGTCTTGAAGATGTGGTCAATTATGCAAATAAAAAATATGTGCGGCGCCATCCACACGTCTTTTTAGACAACACATTAAGCCGCACCGAAGAATCATTAAAAAACTCTTGGGAAGAAATCAAGGCCGCTGAAAGGAAAGAAAAAGAGGTTGCGAGGACGGTTTCCGAAGGTGCCCTTGAGTCTATACCTAGCGCCATGCCCGCATTGAGTCGTGCGCAACTAACCATTCGCAGATCTCGCAAAGCGGGAGCCTTAATCCCAGGAGTAGAAAAGTCGATCCAGCGCAGTGAAACAGTCTCAACTCTTCTACTCAAATCTGTGCTTTTAGCTGAGGAATCCAATCTTGATGCTGAAGAATTACTCAGACAAATCGTCTCAAACTACGCAGCAGAATTCCAGCAAATCGAGATCGACACAGACCGCAATATCGCAAATGCACCGGATACAACGAGAACCCTGCCGTGGCTGAAAGTCGTGACAGCTGCAAATGAGAATGTGCAAAACTAGCGATAATCCGATAAACTCTTCAGACTAATCAAAAGGAGAATTTATGAGCGCAGCCTCTACATTAACAAGAAATGAACACACACCTGAAAATTCAGTTGTTACTACTGAGCGATTCAGTCAAGGATTCAGCTCATTCCAAGAGTGGATGGATGCAATTGAATTGAATAAAGAAAAATTTCAAATGCACTACGACGAATGGACACACAACCCAGAGGATATAAATGTCCTTAAGGCATACGTAGAATCACATGGAATTAAAGCCTTATGCATTGGAGAGGATTGGTGCCCCGACGTTTGGAGAGGGCTTCCGGTGATGGCACGCATCTCAGAATTAACCGGTATGGAAGTCCGACTATTCATTCGTGATGATAATTCAGACATCATGGATGAATTCCTTAAAGATGGAGAATTTGAGTCAATCCCCGTTGTGGTGCTCTATGACAGGGATCACAATTATTTGGGACATTGGATTGAACGTGCGGATCAGGCAAATGCTGAAATGCAGCCACTTCTTAGTATGCTGCATGGAAAAGAACGAGGGTCCGATGAGTGGCAAGAGGCCAGAAACAACTACCTAAACAAAACCGTTGAACTAGCACAAGGTTGGCGAGATGCTCAACTAAGCGAGCTTAACGCGATACTAGATGAGGTATTGTAGAAAATAAATTCAATCCCTGGTTGAGGGTTACTAACTTGTCACATTAGTGCCACAGGTTGCGCATGCATTCCAAGAGAAGTCCAGAAACGAATCACATAGGGGATTTAGACACTCCTTTTTAAGCTCTGTCTGACAAAATGGACAAAATCGCCAGTCACTATTTATTAGTCGATTACAATCTGGACAAGAAATATCGAAGTTCAGATCGGCCAAAATAGCCTCCCGAGTTAAACTAGATTCGTACTCGTCAAGCAGACTGCGGCTAGGCCTCAAAACGAAGTAAATAGGAAGCCCGAGAAAAGGACAAATAATCGACCAAATTATGGCAGAGGTACGGGCCAATAAATCTCTTGTTCTTGACGAAATATCTCTGTATACCCAGACGATAACGGCGAGCCAGAGTAGCAGACCATATGCCGCAAACAGCATCCCCACAATCTGGAGAGTCGACGCAAGATTCGTAGTACTTGCTATTTGCAAAAATGGAAAATAAGCACCCATAAGATAACCTTCTTCAACCGAGTTATGATTTATCCTTGTGATAAGTAACTCTAGCTACACCAAACAAGACTACCAAATAGTATCGCGTTCAACTGATACTAGTTAGCTGAAGTCTGGTTTACAAGTAAGGCTCTGCCATATGAACCCGACAGAAAATATGAATAACAAACGATATCACGCACTTAATCAATCTCAGAAAGAGGCAGTATCCCATCGACATGGTCCGGCATTAATCGTCGCAGGCCCTGGAAGCGGTAAGACGCGAGTCATCACCGAACGTATAGCCAACCTCATTCAAGAAGACAATGTCCGACCATGGAACATTCTCGCTATCACCTTTACTAACAAGGCTGCCAAAGAAATGCAAAATCGGGTAAATGAAATACTTGGAGATGAGTCAAGGGGTTTGGCTATAGGAACCTTCCACTCGATGTGTGCCCGTATATTACGACAATCTGGAGAACCACTTGGAATAGCCTCCGACTTCGTCATTTATGACACCGATGACACAGAATCCCTAGTTAAATCCATCATGAAAGAATTAAACACCCCGGATCGCTTTAAACCTCGGCAGATTCGCAATCGTATTTCAACCCTAAAGACAATGGAACGTACCCAAGGCTCCCGTTTGGGATACCGAGGTGAGAGCTATCTCGATGACCTGTCTGTAAATGTAAAAAATATTTATGATGCTCGGTTACGGCGAGCGAATGCTGTTGATTTTGATGACTTACTCAATCTTACCCATACTTTGCTCACTGAATTTGGGGACTCAGCTTCCCTCATTTTAAATCGTTTCGAACACGTACTTGTTGATGAATTTCAAGATACTAACCTCGTACAATATGAAATTGCACGAGCTCTAGCGCAAAAATCACGAAATCTTGTGGTAGTTGGAGATGATGACCAATCAATTTATTCGTGGAGAGCAGCTGATATTGAAAATTTTCATCGTTTGATCACAGATTTTCCTGAAGCTAAAACTATTAACCTCGATCAAAATTATCGATCTACAGGTCATATTCTAGAAGCTGCCCGAGTGATAATTAACAAAAACTCCGGACGAACTGAAAAAAATCTATGGACAGATAATTCCCAAGGAGTACCCGTTCAACTTTTAACTAGCAGTACTGCGGATGAAGAAGCATGGTTCGTAGCTAATGAAATCAGAAAACACCAAGATTCTTCTACTATGCAGGAAAATGGATTTGGTGTCCTATATAGAACTAATGCACAAAGCCGAGCTATTGAAGATGCGCTTATTTCAAACGGAATACCTTATCGCCTCGTCGGTGGAACTCGTTTCTATGATCGTAAAGAAATAAAAGATATAGTGGCGTATTTACGACTCATTCAAAATGAGCACGATATTATCGCTTTCCAACGGGTAGTAAATACACCTGCCCGAGGCATAGGGAACAAGACGCTTAGTACAATTTTACAAACAGCAATAGATACCGGTACATCCCCAGTTGCAATTGCCGTCAAACTCGTCAGTGAAGATACTATTACAGGAATACCAAATATAACTAGCAGAGCCAAAAAAGCAATCCGGCTTTTCACCTCAGTCTATGAACATTTGGCTTCACTAAGAGATACGAAAAACGTACCCCAACTAATTGACGCCGTCGTAACCGAAACTGGATTTAGAGCGTACCTCAACACTTTAGATAAAGATCAGCCGGATCGATCTGATAGCCGATGGGAAAACATCGAAGAATTTAGAAATGTTGCTGCTCAATACAATGAGCTTGAGGAGGAAACCTCACTCCATCTCTTTTTAGAGCAAGTGGCTTTGGTGTCTGATGTAGATCAACCCGAAAGTAACGAGACTGTAAATGTCACTCTGACCACGCTGCACTCTGCCAAAGGGTTGGAGTTCTCTGTAGTATTTTTGATAGGGATGGAAGAGGGCTTGCTACCCCATCAAAGATCCTTCGACGATGAGCAGATGATGGAAGAGGAAAGACGTCTTTGCTACGTGGGCATTACACGGGCTCGGGAGCAACTCTATCTTACACAAAGCCTAACTCGATATTTGTACGGGCGTAGTACCACCGGCTCAACCTCTCGCTATCTAAAAGATTTACAAAATGCAGGCCTTGAAACAACGCAAACTGCGTCCGCGCAATCTGTCACAAATTCACGCTCATACAATTCCACTTATCCTCGAAAGAAATATCATCTCGGAAGCGGCCTTCGAGAGTCTGAACTAGACACTGAAAAAACGCGTCATAGTGACATCGAACCTTTTAAAGCTGGCGACAAGGTTCGACACGGAAGATTTGGAATAGGAACCGTCATTAATATTAAACAAGACGGAGCTGACTGGGAAATTCAAGTTGCTTTTGAGTCGCAAGGCGTCCGAAAACTATATCAGTCCTTCGCGCAATTAAGCCTACAAAATTAGGTGATGTATCGGGACTATAAATCTATAAAAAAAGTTCCTTTTGCTTATCTAAATCAACCTTCTGGGCTATCAATTCTTTGATTCTGCGAGCTTTATCAGAATGAGAAAATGGAGACTTGCCGAAAGTGCCCTCCAAATTCTTGGCCGTGGTTGCTGTAGAATTCGGAGATAGAATCACAGTAGTATCCCGACTTGCTGATGCTCTATCCAGTAAATACGGACTTGGCTCATGTCCACCCGTCAAAATCAAGCATTGCGCTCCTGACAATAATGCTGCTAGGCCGAGGTCAACCTTCTCAGCTCTCACAACTACCGCCTTACGGTCAAATCTACCGAAATAATCATCTGCCGGATCATGAGAAATTGCCCCGATCACAACGTGTTCACAAATTTCTCTCTCACCTATAACTGATCTCGTCAAAACGGCCGAGTCAGTAGCGCTTATTAAATCACCCACAGTTGGTGCTGCCAACAATCTATCCTCACCGAGAGAAAAGTTTTCGTCCACAAAATTACGATTTCGAATCGTTAGCGATGCGTCAGCTCTGCCGTTAGATTCTGAACCTTGCACGTATATAATTTTTGATTCTGGTAAGTTATCAAGTAACTCACCTTCATCTTTAGAAGAAACCTCAATCACACAAACATCACCTGGACTGTCAGCTAATTCAACCGTGGAACTTGGCGCACCTGTACCCGTATCTATTCCGTCAAGGAGCAGTTCAGAAAAATTCTGCGCATCAACGGATGCACGGTCATCGCTACCAAATCTCCTGAGACTCACTGAAAGTTGATTATCAACCGCAAGTTGCGCAATCCCGACAGCAACAGTGCTAGCACCCGCGCCGATAACGTCTCCTACCACGACAATATTAGTCATTCTCACTCCATTGGTATCAAGGTCTTAAACAAAGGTTCACGAGGCAATTCTACAGGGTATTAACTTGTAATCCTAGTCAATTTTCGCTACACCCTGAAATAGTGACTCGATTAACAAATACTTCAATTAAACACTTAATTGCTGACCACGTGATCTGATCGCAAACAGCATGCCCCCAAACAAAAGCGCGCCTGCACAGATTGCAAAAATCATAGCAATCGGCAATCTTTGCGATAAGAAACCTGCACCAATCGAACCCAGAAGTAGACCAGACATAAAGACCATCTCAAGAAAACTCATAGTCTTGGCCATACCTATTTCTCGACCGACTACTACTAGGGCAGCGCGTTGGGCAGCGCTCCACAACGAGTGCCCAAATCCGCCGACAAACACAAACGAGATGAAAATCGTCCAAAAATCGGTCAAAATAGCCAACCCGAAAATCCCAATAGACTGAATCAAAATTCCCAAGATGATCAAATGTCGACGGTTATACCTGTCAGCTATGCGTCCAAAAACCGGTTGCAATAAACCTGCAACAAGCTCTTGACCCGTCAAAATCATTCCAATAGCCGTCGCAGTCAGCAACAAATTAGTATCTAAATAAAGTGCCAAAAAAGTTAAGGTCGCCCCAAAAGCAATAGCATGACCGAGCGTAACAAGCGTTAAACCTTGAAGGAGCGGTATCCTAACTACGTCTCGCCAGCGCGATATATTCAGTGATATTTCCTCGCCAGTCGAGCTAACTGATTTGGTTGACGTCATCTTTGGTAGTCCGATAGCTACTAGTAGGAAAACAAGAAACATTACTGTCCCCATACTCAAAAATACGGCTGAAAATCCAAAAAAATCACGGATCACACCTGACGCCAGAGGCCCTATACCAAATCCAATTAGATCAGCGACGCCGAGGATACTCATATATTTACCCTCCTCGCGTGGCGGACTGAGATCTCCCACCGATGCAGCTGACAATGCAAACCAAAATGATGTCCCCAACCCTGAGATAACTCGAAATACGATAATCAGCAAAATTGTGCCGCTGAAATACCATCCAGTTGCTGATACTACTGAAATGCCAATTCCAAATAAAATAAAAGACTTGCGTCCATATCGATCACCTAAATTTCCTACAAAGGGCAAAACCAAAATAGATGAAAAGGCAGCTGCAGAAAAACTCAAAGCAAGTAAAAGTCCCTCCGCACCCATAGATTGCACATAGATCGGCAGAACCGGACCTACCATAGAGACTCCGAAAGAGCCCATAAATACGGTCAGTAACAAGACTAGAAACACTTGCCGCCTAGTAACAGAGTCGATAACTAATCCCTCTTCCACGAATTAAGTTGATGAACTTATCAGTATTTACACTTTCTTGATAAATAATGACCTAACCTACCAAAGCAGCAACATGCCGCAAGTGCAACAAAAGAGGGTCGATAAGTTATGAAAATTACAAATATCAAAATAGATTTGTTTAATTGGACGTCTGAAGCCTGGAAAACAGGGGTTGGAACGAGTTTTGGTAATACGCAGCAATTAGGGGTAGTGACGGTCGAAACCGACGCAGGTATATCTGGCAATGCATTCCTCGGTTCGTCACGAATAGGTGCCGACCATTTCGCTCCTGGGCTAATAGAATTTATCAAGCCACTTCTTATGGGAAAAAACCCGCAGGATATTGGGACAATATGGTGGGATATGTGGAAACAGAACAGATCTGTTTCCACATATGTAATCGGTGCAGTAGACATCTGTCTATGGGATATAAATGGCAAAATCGCAGGACTTCCAATACATCGTTTACTTGGGACTTGTAAGCAATCTGTGCCCGCATACTCCAGCACCGCTTTTCATGAGACAAAAGAAGAGTATGCCGAGGAAGCACTGCACTTTAAAGAATTGGGTTGGCGGGCGCACAAAATTCACCCGCATGGAGATCCGAAATATGATATCGAAATCTCTGAGGCGGTTAGAGATGCGGTTGGCGACGATATGGAATTAATGCTCGATTCGATGTGGGCCTACCGATATGAGGAAGCTATGCGGGTAGGACGAGCTATTGAGGACTTGAATTTTTACTGGTATGAAGATCCACTAGTTGAGGAAGATATATACAACTATGTAAAGCTTCATCAAAAATTAGATATTCCGATCATGTCAACTGAATATGCACCGGGGCGTCTCTACGGTATGACCTCTTGGATCACCCAATATGCCACGGATATATTACGGGGGGATGTAGCTGTCACAGGCGGCATCACACCGCTAATTCGCCTTGCACATCTAGCCGAGGGATTTAATATGCAGTGTGAAATTCATCATGGAGGTAACTCATTGAATAACGTTGCTAACCTCCACGTCACCATGGCGGTGCCGAACTGCGAATTTTATGAGGTGTTCCCCTGCACTGGTGCAAATCAGTATGGTCTGGTTCAAGATATTGAAGTCGATTCTGATGGGCTAGTTCAAGCACCTACCCAACCAGGTTTAGGTTTTGAGATTGACTGGGATCTCATTCAACACGAGAAAACAGTAACAATAGAGTAAATTACCGCCGGAAAAAATTAACTCACAGACTCACGAATAAATAATGGCAAAGTTAACTCAGGATTAACTTGAAATAGTTCCAATCTCACCCTCATTCCAATGTGCGCCTGTTCGGGTTGAATGTCAATAATATTGCTTGTGATTCGAGGACCTTCATCCAGTTCGATTAATACCGTAAGAAAGGGGGTATAGTCCACAAGACTGGGATGTATTGGCTGATGCGTAACTACGTATGAATACAAAAAACCGCCGCCTCCCGCTTCTTTCCATTTGAAATCAAATCCGCCACACCCTGAGCACATAACCATGGGCGGATAATTAGTCTGCGCACAAACACTACAGACCTGCAAAAGCAGCTTGCCTTGCTTCAAACCTTCCCAGAACTCAGCTGAATTTTCATCTGGATTAGGAAGTGTCAAGTTTATCGGTCTCACCCAAGGAGAATTAGACATCATTCACCCCTCTCTAAAATTACAGCACCCGTCCCGATGCCTGTATCTACGAAAGAATATTGAGCATCTTCAACTTGCGAAGTAGACTCACCACGAGCCTGACGCACACTCTCTATTAATTGGTTCATCCCTTGCATATATGCCTCCGATAAATGTCCGCCTGACGTGTTGACTGGTAAGGATCCATTCTGCCAAGTGATTCCTCCCGAGGATACAAATTCTCCGCCCTCGCCTCGTGAAACGAATCCGTAGTCCTCAAGCGCAAACACAACGAAGGGTGCAAAATGGTCGTATATTTGGGCCACGTTAATATCTGATGGTTTGAGCCGTGCTTGTTTCCAAAGCCTGGGAGAGAGTGCTACCGCAGCAGTATCAGTGAATCCGCGCTCAGAATGCCCCCCTTGTGCCGCCGCTCGAATCATTGCTGAAGGACCTGTACGTGCCTTCGCTCGCTCCGTACTAGTTAAAACAAGCGCGCCGCCGCCATCTGTTTCGAGACAGCAGTCGTACAAATGGAAGGGATCTACTATCAGTCTTGAGTTCTGATGATCATCCAATGTAAGAGGAGTGTCGAAAAAGGTGGCTCGTGGATTTCGATTAGCATGACCTCGTTCAGTAACAGCGACCATCCCAAATTGAGCACTGGTCACGCCTGTTTCAAACATTCTTCGACGAGCCGTCATAGCCAAGCCATGTTGTGGCGTTAGTAAACCAAATGGTTCGCTAAATGCTGCCGACCCTCTGCCAGATCGTCCTGTGACATCTCCACGCCCGTATCTACGTCCGGACCGACCGTTCACACCTCTATAGATAACCACCACATTGGCTAGTCCGGCATGTATCGCGGCTGCTCCGTTGGCGACTAGCGCAGCACCTACGTTACCAGCCTGATTTATTTCACCAAACCAAGCTAAATCTTCAATCCCCATGTTTGCCGCTACAGTTGCCTCTGGAGAAGTATCAACCGACCACCGAAGTAGCCCATCTACTTCTTTCCGGTCAATCCCGGCATCCTGAAGAGCATTATTGATTGCTTCCAGAGATAACTGTAACTCGCTACGACCAGAATTTTTTGAATAATCAGTTTCACCAACACCAGCTATCGTGACTGCATTCATAAATGTCATTTATCTTCCCAATCTTCAAAGTGCAAAATCTTGACTTAAAACCATACGTCAGTAGCAAACGGTCAAATAACGTTGTTTTTGCGCATATTTGAAATTTCTTCCCAGGTATAATCCAGTTCAAGCAGAAGCTCTTCTGTACTAAAGCCTAACTCAGGCCCTGATCCTTGTATTTGACAAGGAGTCTCGCTCATGCGAATCGGAGGACCAGGAACAGTCATCTGTCCCAAGTTACTGCTGGATATCTCCTGTAAATATCCGTTAGCCCACATTTGTTCATCAGTTGCCAGCTCTTTGTAACCCATCACTACCGAATTCGGCACATCGGCGTCAGTGAGTGCCCTAACCCAGTAATCTGAACTCTTAGAGACGAAGCTCTGTGATAATTCTGCAACTAAGTCATCTTTATTATCAGCTCGACCAAATGGATCTGCAAAGCGATCATCAACAGCAAGATCGATTCTTTCTATAGCCGTGCAAAGTCTCGTCCAAAATCTCTGAGTATTTGCGGCAATCGCAACGTACTTACCATCTGCACAGAGATAGTGAGTATATGTGGCTGCCCGTCTCTCCTCGAAGCCCACTTGTTTTCCAGTTCGTAAATATCGTGTTATCTGCATAGACTGAAGGGCTGTCATGGCTCCTATGAGCGAAACATCAACGTGCTGTCCTACCCCAAATGTATGTTTTGCAACTAACGCCGAACTCACGCCAAATGCTAAAAGCATTGCACCTATTTGATCTGCAAATCCACCTATAAGTGCGTGAGGTGTTTCGTTTGGACCACCTCCTTGTTCAACCATCACCCCGCTGAAAGCCTGACCAACGTGGTCGTATCCCGGAAGATTTCCGCGAGGACCATTTCGCCCCCAAGATGAGCCAGACGCCAAAATAATATTGGGAACTATTTTCTTTAAATCCTCGTAACCCAGTCCCCACTTCTCCATCGTGCCTGGACGGAAATTTTCGACAACCACGTCACAACTGGGAAGGAGTCTTCTGATTACCTCGCGCGCATCATCTGTTCGTAGATCAAGAGTCATGCTTTTTTTGCCTCGATTATGGGCTTCGAAGTAGGCGGAAAAGCCATCAGTGCCCAATCCAGTCGCGCGACCAGGCTCCCCTCCAGGTTGCTCAATCTTAATAACCTCAGCACCCATATCTGACAGCAGAACTGTCGCAAATGGGCCTTGCTGATATCGAGTGAGGTCTAGGATGCGAACACCCGTTAGCGCCGATCGCTCTACTCCATCACTTTTGTCGCTCACCACCGTGTTATCTGACATACTGTCTCCCAAGAAAGATATTAACCACACAATAGAACCTAAACTAGAGGCTCACTTCTACAAAATATCAAAAAAACATAATCGGGGAGTATTTCATGTCAATTAATCCTAGGTCGAATAGTATCGCCCTCGTTACCGGCGCCGGATCAGGTGTAGGTCGAGCGACCGGACTTGCATTACTCAACGCTGGATATCAAGTCATTCTTAGCGGGAGACACAAAAATTCCCTAGAAGAGACTAGAAATATGTCTGGAGCGGATTCCGATCTGGCGTCTGTAATTGAGGCTGATATCTCAAAGAAAGAGTCAGTCGACAACTTATTTGATGAAATTGAGAAGAAGTATGGTCGACTAGATGTCCTCTTCAACAACGCGGGGATTAGTGCACCAAATGCCTCTATTGAGAACTTAGCCTTTGCCGAGTGGGAAAAAGTTGTTGACACCAATCTATCTGGGACATTTTTATGCACTCAGGCAGCTTTCAAATTAATGAAAATACAGAAACCTCAAGGGGGCAGAATTATAAATAATGGGTCCATATCAGCTGATAGGCCACGGCCAAATTCCGCTCCCTACACGTCAACAAAGCACGCCATTACAGGACTTACCAAATCCACATCACTCGATGGCAGGAAATACAATATTGCATGCGGACAAATTGACATAGGGAACGCCGCAACTGAAATGACTGAGCGAATGCAATCCGGAATTGTGCAGGCTGACGGAACGACGAAAATTGAACCTACGATGCACGTGTCAGCAGTATCTGAGGCTGTACTGTACATGGTAAATCTTCCATTAGAGGCCAACGTGCAATTCATGACGGTAATGGCTACGTCTATGCCATACATAGGCCGTGGATAGGACCTATGTACTATTGCGAAACCTCGGGCTGACTAATAAATGCGAGTTTTAGTTCATAGGACATCTCCATAAACTCTGCGAATTCTTTATAGAACTGCTTAGGGGATCTGCCATAATTTCTCGTAAATGCTTCCGACCAGGAATATTGATCTAAGTCCATATAGAAGGCCTTTAGCTCATTTATACTGCTGGCACCAATCTTATACATTAAGTAGGCCACAGCTACTCTGCCCGTAGGACACTGCCATGAGTCGCCACTACGTTCGGCATTGACTTGATCAGCTGGAGACTCACAACTACGTAGTATTAATTCTGGATCTGAGTCACTACTAATAAATGCATCATGTGAATTTCGAATATATTCACTCATCACCGATCCGAAATTGATACTCCCCTGCTTGTCTGCGATTAGCGCCGCTAGGTAGTCTGCTGTGCCTTCGTGTAGCCAAATTGGGCCAGCTAGAGGAATGTCGGTGAGCGACCTATTTGCTTCACTGTTGGTAACCGTGTGTGCTGATTGAAAAACATGTACCCACTCATGAGAGGCAGGTATCCAATAACTAGTTGGCAGGAAGTCATGCTGGTCTAAAGTTGGCCATACAATCTCATAGCGAGCAGGACTGCGAGCCAAGAGTGCCATCCCTTGTGATTGTGTGCTCATTGGGCCAATTAAGTCATTTTGACAAGTTTCACTGGAGGGGGTCAGCATATATTCACATCGATGAACCACAACTGCTTGGAAATCAGTCTTTTCACGATGCCAAATAGCCACAAATAGTTGGCCTGCTTCTCCAAGCATTGCGACCGGTAAAGGTAAAATATTAGCGGTAGTTAAAATAGCCTCTCGAACATCTTGGTAAATACTACTGGGTACTCCTTCATAGACTGTGAAATCAACAAACAAATTGCTATTGGGTAAGAAGAGTCGACCTTGTCGCGACCCAATTGGAGCTTGGTATCTTGCAGGCCCAACAGTTGGGCTATCGACACTATTATCCGGAATCATTGTTGCTGCTGAAGTGGCCGATTGTGTGGCCAAGACCACAGTCGTCGCACTGGACTCAGCCGCACCTGCGCTTGCACTAACGGTAACAATCGGCTCAGTCGTGGAATGCGGAGTTACTAGGCTAGAGCCCATATGGTTTACCGTTTGCGTACTAGAGATCTCGGTAGTAATTACTCCAGAACTGTCACTACATGATGCAGCAAACAAGGCTGCAACCAAGATAAAAAACTTAACGCGGATATCGATCATATGAGTCCTCAGAGAAAAACTATTTGCTCTCCGAAATCAAATGGTGTCGAGAGGCGGGCTCGAACCGCCGACCCTTGCCTTTTCAGGGCAATGCTCTACCAGCTGAGCTATCTCGACACAGACAACAGGATACAGCCTATAGGTCTCAAAGGTCGAGCACCATCAGTTAGCAATTAGTGCTTGCATGGATGCTTCGAGCTCTACATATGGACTGAATCCTTCGAAACGCTCGAAAATTAGTCCGTCGCGATTAATTATATAGACTACCTGATCGCTAATAATCCCCCACTCAGCCAAAATTGGATTGCGCTCTGCGTTATCCGGATCTTGTCTCACCTTGTGCGGATCGTTGTACGTTTCAATATGTATAAAGGCAAATTCCTCGCCATAATATTCAAACAAATCAGAGACTATATCGACTTGTGATCCACACATCGGGCTAACGCAGAATCCAGGGGATGCGAAAATCAACACTGTTGGTCTATGCGTCTTAACCGCATTAGCCACCGTTTGCTGGTATAAACCAAGATTGGGATTAAGACCTGTCGTCAGTTCGGCAATCGGCTTATCAATCAATGTCGAATTGTTACTCAATGGTGCTTTCATATTTTTGGAAATAGCTGCGGGTTTTTCTTGAACAACCAGACTGATGGCGATCTCACGATCGCCAGACGAGTGACGAGAAGGCAACACAATTTGCATCAGATAATCTCCGGATTGTTTCAACGTGAGAGAACCGACGTAAATACCCATTTCAAATGCAGCATCATCAGACACATATTGCATTCGGAGAAAATTAGTCTCCCCATAATCTTTGAGGGGTGTGATTATCACGTCGAGATGTGGCAGAGCCATCAGTCCGTTTGGACCATATATCAAAAATGACAGTCGTTGGGTTCCAATTGCAAGATCAGGAGTTCCCAAAATTACCCGATACTGTTCGTCCGAAGATGTGAAGGCTGGATAACCATCACCCGAGAATTCCTTTGTAAAAGATAAAATCTCCAGCTCATTACTATTCGGACCGACAGACTCCATTTTGACCGAATCAACTTTCGAGTAGGTCGCAATCGAAGAATCATCGGTTAGTGAACAGCCCGACAACAAGAGCAAAAGGGTAATACCTAGCCCCGCAAATACACCTATGCCCTTAACTTTCTGTATCATGAAGGAAATTAGAAAAATTGACAATGTTGCAACCTGCCGAAACTATTAAAAGTGTAACATTTTGGAATGACTCAAAAGATGACTAACCCGACGGAGCAAATAATACTTGCCGCGGATATTGGTGGTACATCAATCCGAGCGGCAGCTTTGTCGCTTTCAGATTCCACAGTCTCTATACTCGACAGCATCAAGTTTGAAACAAGGCCAGAACGCGGCTTTCGGTCCGCCATGAACGAACTTGCCCTAAACATCAGCAGTCTTGCAAAACGACAAGAAATCGATCTCAAAAAAACGCCTTTAGGCGTAGCTTCGGCCGGACCGATTTCTATATACGACGGTATATATGACATCTCACCTAATTTGCCGAAGTGGGAAGGATTCGGAGTTAGTCAATATCTACAAAGTAAAATTGGATCTCCTACAGTTACAGCTCATGATGGAGCAATGGCGGTATTAGCAGAATCTCGAGTTGGCAATCATAAAGATAAGTTGAACATAATTTATCTAACCGTTAGCACTGGTATCGGTGCTGGGCTCATGGCAAACGGAAAGCTCGTCGTCGGACACAACAGTGGTGCCGGCGAAGCGGGTCATATCATAATTGACCGAGGCGGAAGATCCTGTGAAAACGGCTGCAAGGGCTGCCTAGAAGGCTCGAGCTCTGGATCAGCGATCGCAGATATAGCGCAAAAAAGAATCGCATCTCATCGGGATAGTATCCTCAATACAGGCGATCAAATAATTACGGCAGCTACCGTGGTAGCTGCCGCTAAAAAACACGATGCATTAGCCAGTGAAATCATCTCAGACGTGCTCAATAATCTTTCATCGGGCCTTGCAAGTTTGCTGGCACTTTTTGATCCAGAAGCGCTAATTTTAGGTGGTGGGGTTATCGAAGGATTATCACCTTGGTGGACCGAACTACTCAAAAAAACGAAAGAGACCGCTTTACCGCGATATAAAGATAATCTGCCTGTTTTTCAAACGAGCCTCGGCGGAAATGCGCCACTAATAGGCGCAGCGATTTTTGCGAGAGACTCCAAGTAATTGATGGGTCAGGCTAGTCGCTTAACCGCGATATCAATTTCGGTACAGAGCTGCAGGCTCAAGGGGCCTTCGCTCTCAGCTTCGATACACTCAGTCAATTCCTGACGATTTTTTACGCCTAACACGACCGTATCAACGCCTGGCATTGCTAACGCATATCTATGAGCTAAACGGGCAGGAGATTCTCCTATCCGGTCAGCTATCTCTCTAAACACGGTTGCCCTTTGAAAGT
>Ga0114933_10002542_pt1 | contig 18780 bp, 15 predicted proteins | sample 4SBtaG_FD_89691 | JGI IMG/M metagenome (GOLD analysis project Ga0114933, IMG submission 89691) | Deep subsurface microbial communities from Kolumbo volcano to uncover new lineages of life (NeLLi) - 4SBTROV12_W25 metaG | ecosystem: Environmental > Aquatic > Marine > Volcanic | place: Kolumbo... | reverse complement strand
GGCTACCACGCCGCCCGTCTTGGGGGCAGGGGCGTAGTCGGTGGCACTGTCGGTCGACGTGGGGGCTTCGGATGTGTCGGGCGTCTGACAGCCCGCGAGCCAGGTGAGGACCAGGCTGCTGAGGGCTGTTTTCGGTAGATGCATGGCTTCCTCTGGATGCCATTCACACTACGCAGACTGTTTCTTCGAACCTATGCCGCCTGAATGTCATCCGATTAGAAGCCAGCCTGAACCAGGCTTTCGGCTCTAGACTTCGACCAGAACCTGCATAGCGTAGCTCTTCAGGTAACGGGTCTCCGGGATCTCCGGACGCACTGGGTGGTCGGCGGCCTGCTCGCCCCGTCGGACCAGACGCAGGCGCCTCCGCGCCTTGCGCGCCGCAGCCTGGAGCTCCGCCACGAACCGATCCTCTTCCACGTGGTAGCTGCACGACGACGTGAACAAGAAGCCGCCCGGCTCGACCAGGGTCATTCCGAGGGTGTTGATGTCGCGATAGCCCCGAAGCGCACTGTTCGCCGCCTTTCGCTGCTTGGCAAAGGCCGGCGGGTCGAGGACCACACAGCCAAAGCGCCGGTTCTCGTCGACCAGGGTCTGAAGCACCTTGCGGCCCTCGCCTTGCCAGGCCTCGAACTTGTCGTGGAAGAGATTGAGCTCGGCATTGTCGAGCATCGCATGGCAGCAGTGCTCGGACTTGTCTACGGCGATCGCGTGGGTCGCTCCGGCGTGGAGCGCATGCAGGGCCCAGCCGCCGGTATTGCTGTACACATCGAGCACCGTTCGGCCGACGCATAACTCCCTGGCGAAGCGACGATTCGTCGCCTGGTCGAAGAAGTGTCCGGTCTTCTGACCGGCCAACAGTGGCACCCGGAACGTCACACCGTTCTCGTCGATGTCTACATGGTCGGGTGGCTCGCCGAACCACACGCTCACCTCGTCGTCCAGCCCCTCCAGGCTTCGGGCCCGCCCTTGGCTGCGAAACACCGCCCCTGCCGGCTCGAACACGGCCTTGATCGCCTCTTCGAGGACCGCGCGCCGGTGCTCCATGCCCAGCGTGGTGAGCTGCACCGCGAGGTAGTCCCCGTAGCGGTCGATCACGAGCCCGGGAAGCCCGTCGCCCTCGGCGTGAACCAGGCGCAGCGAGTGCCGATCGGGGAACATCGCCTGCCGGAATCCGAGCGCGGAGCGCAGTCGCTCCGCGTAGAAGCTCGGGTGGTCTACGTCGGTCCGCGTGCGGCTGAGCAGGCGCACGCAGATCAGCGAGTTCGGGTTCGCATAGCCCCGTCCGAGAAACGCGCCTCGGTGATCGACAACGTCCACCGTTCCCCCGCGGGGCAGGCTCTTGACGTCGTCGGCGACTTCGTTGGAGAAGACCCAGGGATGTCCGGACCGAGCCCGCTTGTCGCGGTTCTGGCGTAGACGGACTACCGGGATGTCAGGTTGGGCGGGCGAATCCATGCTGGCCAAGCTACCATCCCCTCGCGCACGGAGCCCCCTTGGCGGACCTCACACACATCGATTCCCATGGCGACGCTCGCATGGTCGACGTCGGTGGCAAGGCCATCACCCACCGGATCGCCCGGGCCGAAGGGTTCATTACGCTGACCGAAGAAGGCGCGGAGGCCGTTCGTACGCGTCAGGCCAAGAAGGGCGATGTGCTCGCCGTGGCCCAGCTCGCGGGGATCGGCGGTGCCAAGCGCACATCGGACCTCATCCCGCTGTGTCATCCACTGCCGCTGTCGAGCGTGAAGGTCGACCTGTCTCTCGACGGTGATGTGGTGCGGGTAGAAGCCACCGCCGAGGCGGTGTGGCGCACCGGGGTGGAGATGGAGGCGCTCACCGCGGTGAACGCCGCGTTGCTCACGGTCTACGACATGCTCAAGGCGGTCGACAAGGGCATGGTCATGGGACCCATCCGGCTCCTCGAGAAGCGCGGGGGTCGCTCCGGCGACTGGACCCGCGAAGGCGGCTGAGACGGACCGCTATCTGCCGAGGCTGCTCCAGCGCATCATCCAGGTCGTGAGTGAGAATCCGGTCACCGAGCCCCTCGCGCGCATCGTGCGCTGGGGATGGGTGTTCTACATGCAGCTCGGGCGCGATCGGGCGTTCATGCGCGCCGGCGGCATGGCCTACACCACCCTGGTCGCCCTGGTGCCGATGCTGATCCTGGTGTTCGGGGTGTTGAGCGCCACCGGAGCCACCGAGGGTCATGGCACCGTGGTCATCGCCGACCTCTTCGACCAGCTCGTGGGCGAGGTTCCCGGTGTGCAGGACTGGCTGCTCCCAGCACTGCACCAGGTCGATCTGTCGACCCTGGGGTTGGTGGCGACCGCTGGGTTGGTGGTGGTGGCCGCCCGGCTGTATCTGATGGTCGAGACGGCCTACAACGACATCTTCGGGGTGCCCGTCCGCCGGTCGTGGACCGAGCGCATGCTCAACTTCTACTTCACGATCACTGCGGTGCCGGTGTTGCTGGTGGTCATGGCGGCGTCGAGCGAACAGGTGGCCGCGGACTATGGGTACTCGGGCTTCGCGGCCTGGGTGCCCCTGACGCTTCAGTATGTGTTGCTGGTGTCGGCGCTCAAGCTGCTGCCCTCGATCCGGGTCCGGTGGCGGGCGGCCTTCACCGGAGCCGCGGTGTCTTTCGGGTTGCTCGAGGTCGGGCGGATCGGCTTCTCTGTCTACCTGGGCTGGTTCGTGAGCCCCGAGAACCCGATCCGGATCATCTACGGGTCGTTGGCGTTGTTCCCGGTCTTCCTCGGGTGGGTGTACCTGGTGTGGATCTTCGTCCTCCTCGGCGTGGAGGTGGCCAATGTGTACCAGAACTTCACCACCCTGGTGGATGCGGAGCTCAAGCAGCTCGATGACCGCACGTCTCACTATCCCTCGGTGGAGAACGCCCTGCAGGTGATGGGTTGGACGGCACTGAGCTTCCGAGAGGGGCGTGGACCGATCACCCTGAATGCCCTGCACGAGCGCTGCGGGATGGACCGGCGGGTGATCCGCACCATCCTCGACGTGTACGAGGCTGCCGACCTGGTCCGAGCCGCCGACGACGGGTGGCTCGTGGCGCGTCCTCCGGAGCGCATCCCCATCGCGGAGGTCATCGAGGTGTGGATCGACGGGACGCGGCACCACGAGGCCGTGCAAGACGCGATCACCGCCGAGATCCGCACGAAGCTGGCGTTCGAGGGATCGTTGGCGGATGGGGTGGACCGCTGGCTCGGCCGCTCAGGCATCCGTCAGCTACCCGACACCGGGACCGACGCCTGAGCCCTCAGTCCCCCGAGCAGCCGGAAAACAGGTAGCGAATGGGCTTTCCCGCATCATAGATGGGGACGACCACGCCCTGCCAACGCGGGCACAAGCTGGCCAGCTGCGATCGATGGGCGACCGCTGTAGCCTCATCTGGTTCGGGGGTGCCGAGGGTCGCTTCGATCTCCTCCGGTGGAAGCACTCGGACCTCGCCGAAGTCGCCTTCGCCTATCTTCGACATGTCGAGGATCGAGTGGGTGCCCTCGGTATGGGCGAATGCGCGCGCCTGGCGGATAGTGGCAGGGGGCTGGCCGCGCTTCATTCTTGCGGCCGCCTCGGGATCGCCTGCCGCGACCTCCGGGGCGACCGCTTCGGCGAAGCTCGGGTAGAGCTCCCACACCTTGTAGTACTCGCCGGCAGCGAATGTGCGGGCCTGAAGCTGGGCGAAGGCCTCTGCCGGGTCGGCTGTCCAGTCCACGACGTAGTGCCAGTGCGATGCGCCCATATCTCCCCCTGATTCTGGACCGTAGTGGCGAGTGCAGTCGGCGGCTACCCGTTTCGATCCCTGAGCAGCACTCGCGAGGTACAGTCCGGCATGCAGCTGGCACGACGACCCGCGGAGATGTCCCGCGACGAGGTAGAGGCCGCCTTTCGAGCCTATTGGCGCCGTGGGGCGATCGATGAGCGGTGGTCCGACTGGGCCCTGGAGAGCTTCACCGAAGATGTCCACTACGTGGAGCGGATCTACGGCGTGATGCGGGGGAAGGCGGCGGTGCACGCATGGATCATGGGGGTGATGAAGACCAACATCCACATTCGTGCGCTGCTGGACTGGTACACCATCGATGGGGCCCGCGTGGTGCTGGGCATGACGAATCGCTACGAGCACCCGGACGGGGAGAGCGCGTCCTTCGACTTCGCGGGGCTCACCATCCTGGAGTACGGGGGCGACGGTCGGTTCTGCTACGAAGAGGACTGGTGGGATCTACCGGCGGCCAAGCGCTGTCATCGGGAGTTCACCGAGGCGCTGGCCGTGCATGGTCCGGAGCGGCTGGTGGAGGACGAGGCACGTCGGCTCGCCCGAGATCCGTGGGGTTGAACGCGGCAGGCGCGTAGGGAGAGTCACACCCAGTCGTGATTCGGCGAAAGCGAAGCCAGATCGATCCGACTTTTTGACAGACGCCTTCTCCTCGGCCTGTCACCATGTCACTAATGTATGCGGCGCTTACATCTTGAAGAGCCAGGCCTCGGCACCTGTCACCGAGCCGCTCACTCCGGTTGTGGCTCCGGCGGCGGATGCGGGCGTGAGCAATGCCGATGCCATCGCCGAGCTGGACTCCGCCTTGGATGGCCTGGGTATCGACTGTAGCGGTGGCTCGGGACAGGCAGCGCAGCCACCAGCGCAGCCTGGGCCCCCAGCCGACCCGGACACGATCCTTCGAAACGCGGCTGCGAAGGGGCCCGCCTCTCCGCTGCCGTTCAAGGCGGAGCTCGAGGCGGCCTATGGCGTCAGTCTCGCCGGTCTGTCGGCCTATCTCAGTCAGCAGGAGGCCCTCGCCAAGATCAGTGCGAGGGCTGCGTATGCCGATCGCCGCGTGTTCTTCGCCGATCGAGCCCCGGCCAAGGAGCTGGTGACCGAGGAGGTCGGCCACTACATCCAGGAGGAGGGTGCGGGCGTGGGCTCTCCGGGGACCAGCCGCACGTCCGATCCAGCTGAGACCCAGGCACGGGCCGCGGCAGCAGGGTTGGCGGGGGGAGACAGCACGGCGGCGAAGGCGCTGGCCAGCCAGCCGGTGGCCCCGAGCAAGTCCGTCCAGTTGCGGCATATCAGTGCGGCGCCCACCACCGCGACGAAGCCGAAGGCTGTGTTCCCAAAGGGTTTCGATCCGGAGAAGGAGGCGGAGAAGCTCTACAAGGCGATGAAGGGCTGGGGCACACATAAGCGCATCATCTTTGACGTCCTGCATACCGGCCGCAAGGACATGAACCAGGCCATCGCCGACGCTTTCAAGCGCAAGTATGGCCAGAGCCTGCTGGAGTGGCTGAAGGGAGATCTGTCCGGGGCGGACCTGGTCAAGGCCACGACCCTGCTGAACAAGGGCGAGCTCGGGATCAAGGACAAGCTCAAAGAGGCGACGAAGGGGTGGGGAACCAACGAAGTCGCCATGTTCAATGCGCTCGAACGAGCGACCAAGCAGGAGATGGCCCAGCTCCGTGCGGACAAGACGCTCCTGTACAACCTGCGTAATGAGCTGTCTGGCGCCGACCTCGCCCTGCTCGACGCCTACATCGCCGGGACGGGTGTGTTGGCGGCCAAGCTGTATCGGTCGGTCAAGGGGCTGGGCACTGACGAAAAGGCCATCTGGAGGGCGCTGAGCAAGGCCACCCCAGCCGAGAAAGCGGCGGTTCTCAAGGCCAAGGACAAGAGTCTGATCGCCTGGTTGAGGTCCGATCTCAACGCGTCCGACTTCGAACGCTGCCTGCGCCTGCTGAAGGGCAAGCTCACGAACGTCGACTGGCTCCACATCGCCATGGCCGGGTGGGGCACCGACGAGGCGCGCCTCATCGCCGCGCTGAGTGCGCTCACCCCCAAGGAATACGCGAAGCTCCCGAAGGATGTCGACGACAAGCTGACCTCGGAGCTGTCGGGGGCGGACCTCGCCAAAGCCAAGGAGATCCTGCATCAGAAGCGGCTCAAGTTCGATCCTGGCTACAAGAAGAAGGACGACGCCAAGCTCACCCAGGCCCACGGTGCGGATGCCCTGAAGGATCCGGGTGCGTCGGTGCTCACTGCGGCCAAGGGCAAGGTGATGTCGGCCCTCGGCGAGCTCAAGGTGGCCATCGCCGGCTGGAGCAACGACGAGTCGAAGCTGTGGACCGTGCTCGCCACGCTGAGCGCCGCCGAGCGCAAGTACGTCGTCGAAAAGAACCCCGACGGCATCCTCGACAAGCTCCGGGTCGCGCTCACCAGCGCCGACTATCACAAGGCGACCACGCTCCTTCAAGGAGGCGCCAAGGCCAACAAACAGGCGGTGAGGCTCGCGGTACTCGGCGCAGGCACCGACCTCACGCTGCTGTACAAGCTGCTCGATCGGGTGAAGGGCACGGCAGAGGCCGCCACGCTGCTCGCCGACAAAGAGGTGTCGAGCTCGGTTCAAGGAGATGTGTCGGCTGGGCAGTTCGAGGTGTGGAACACCGTCCTGAAGAAGGGCAAGTTCACGAACGAGCTCCGTCTGCAGTGGGCCACGGACCGTGCTGGCACCGACGAGGCGCTGGTGTTCGAGGTGTGCAAGAAGGCGGGCCGCGCCTGGTGGGAAGGCGACAAGGTCAAGGCCGCCGTGGACAAGGTCCTGAAGAGTGAGCTCAGCACCTCGGACTATTGGAAAGCGAAGGACCTGATCCGGGGTGAGCCCAAGAGCGAGGCCGACAAGCTCAAGCGCGCCAAGGAGATGCTCGAGCGGCAGCGGACTGGCTCGTGGACCGCCGGCCTGCAGGATCAGCTGTCCTACAGCGGGGTGAACGCCGACGATGCATGGCGTCAGTACAAGGGCACCTACAACAAGGCGATGGGCGACGGGAAGCTCGACAAGAAGGACAAGGACCAGCTCGCCAAGGACCGCAAGAACAGCCAGCAGATGACGACAGACCACCAAGCGGCGATGAAGACGGTGTCCCAGTGGGCATCTACGGTCGCGGTCGCTCTGGCGGGCATCGTGGCTGCGATCGTGACCGGAGGCACCGCGGGAGGTTTGGTCGCCGCGTTGATGGGGAACATCTGGACCGTCGCGGGATGCATGGTGACGGCGGCTGTCGCCAAGGTTGGACTGCAGCGGGCGCTCGTGGGGGAGGGGTACGACCTCACTTCGACCCAGGCCTTCGTCGACGCGATCTCAGCCATTGTCGAGGTTGGGCTGGCGGCGGTTGGCGGTCATCTGGCGAACAAGATGGCTGAGGGGCTGTCCAAGAAGGCCATCATCCAGACCCTGGCAGGGAAGATGGGCGATGGAATGGGTGGCAGTGCCGGCAAGTTCATCGCTCGGGCCGGTATGGAAGGCATGATCGACGGGACCATGGGCGGGGTGGGCGAAGGACTGGTTCAGGGCCTGGGGTCCGATAAAACCTGGGCGGGCGGTCTGGGGGCGGCCATGTCCAACGTCGGCAAGAAGGCACTTGTCTATGGTGGTCTGAGTGGGGCGGCTGGGTTCCTCGCGAGCCCAGGTCTGCTCTCGGTCGCGAAGGGCGTCGGAAAGACCTACCAGGGCCTCAAGGGCCTGGTGAAAGGGGCCGACGATGCTACGACGGGCCTGACGCCTGCCGTGACAAGTGCCGGTACGCCCTCCACAACGGCTGGGGGAGCTCCCACACCTCAGCAGACAGCGGCGCATGCCGCGGTCGGATCGCCAACGCCCACAGCGGCCTCGGCCGGGACCTCCGCGGGAACGAAAGCCTCTGGCCATGCCGCGTTTCGGCCCAATCAGCCCGCCCCATCTGGCTTCCAGAAGGGCATGGATGTCCAGCTCAACGGTCAGGGCGGATACCGTGTCGCCGACGTTGTGGGCGACCAGGTGCGCTTGGTGAAGGTCGCTGATGGCACGTCGGTGTCGGCCAAGACGGCTGACATCGCCCGCTCGCCGAGTGGACCGTTGGTGCCGAAGGTCGGCAGCGGTGCTGCCGGCGCTCCGGGTGTGAAGCTGGAGCCTGGCGCAACGGTGTCGTGGAAGGGCGCTGACGGCTACACCGTCAAAGGCGTCGAGGGCGACCAGGTGCTCATCGTCAACCCGTCGGGCGACGGAATGCGGCTGGTGCCGCGCGCCGATGTCATCCCGACGAAGGCGCCGGCGAGCGGCGTGTCTGCGCCGCGCACGTCTGCCGCGACGACGCCGAGCGCACCCGCGGCAGGCCCGCGGAATCCGGCCGCGGCTCTCGACGGCAGCAACGCCCAACAGATTCGCAGTGGGTACGTGAACGGAAACCGTAGCCAGATGTTGAGTGTGGGGGACACCCCGTCTCTGCGTTCTGCGACGGACGCGGCCAATCGACGGATCAACACCGGCGACACACTCGACCAGAAGATCGCCAACCTCACCGACCATACCCACCGGTCGATCAAGTACGACGCCAACGCACAGCCGAAGCAGTACGCGCCACACAAGCCGTCTATGAGTCTGAAGAGTGCGGCCTTGGGCGATGCCGTCAGCAACAACGCCACGGTGTGCCGTGAGAAAGCCGTCTTCGCCCATAAGCTGTTCGCCGACATGGGCATCGAGACGCGCGTGATGTCCGGTACGGTGACCATCGACGGACGCACCGGTCGCCACGCCTGGCTACAGACAGCAGACGGCACGATCATCGATCCCACCAATGGCAAGATTTTTCCGGGTGGCCGGGGCTATTTCCCCGTCAGCGGCAAGGTCAAGTCGCAACAGATGTTCAAGCCGAAAACGCAGCTCGACCCGGCCAAGGCCCAGGCCGCCCTGGCGAAGGCGTCACAGACGATGAACGATCCCAAGGCGGTGCAGGCGCTCCGAGATCAGGCAGCGGCGAAGGGTGTGCAGGTCCCGATTCACCAGCCGAACACGGGCAATGCGGTGGGTGTGGCCAACGATGTGCCGGCCCACATCGCAAGTGCTCCGACCCAGCCTGTACCGGCAGTAGGCACCAAGAAGCCGACGAAGGCCATGTCGGCACGCGGTGGCGCTGCCAAGACGCCGGACGCGCCGAACGCACCGGGGCGCTCGGTCGAACCGTCGGCGAAGACCCACGATGTGCCGGCAACATCCAGTACGCGGGTGGCCGGTCAGCAGACCGCGATGCACGCAGCCTATTCTCCAAAGGTCATAACGCCGGATCCGACGTATCTACCGCCAGGTTTGTCGCCAGATATGACGCGCACGCTGGCCAACCGGATACGCGCGGAGGGCGACGCGGTCGGCGCCGATGCACATCGGGCCTACTTCCGAATCAAGGACGGCAACATCGAGGTCAGCAAGACGCCGACTGCAGTGGCGGATGGTGACCCGGCCTGGATCCTTGGGCAAGTCAAGGTGGCGAAGAACGGGGACCTCAAGTTGCGCGCCGGCAAGCCATTGACGCCTGGCGAGGTCGGGCACATCGGGCGGGGTGACTCTGGCGGTCGTGTTGACTACCCAGATCGAGTTGACGGTGCGAAGTATCCGGACGGCCGTGCGGCCAAGGGCGGACACTCCGCCAACAACGCCGATGATCTGCCTGGTTTCGACCGCCAAGTGCACCGTGGCACGCCCGCGGACATGGACGCTACACAGCGCCAGGTGAAGGGCTATCGGGACGGCGTGCGCGGTGGCGACACATGGCATGACCCTCATTTGGCCAACTTCGACCAGCTCCCAGACGCCATGAAGCGCCACCTACTCAATGCTGGAATGGACCGTGGTGCGCTAGAAGTCGCGGAGGCACAGTGGCGTCAAGCTCTCTCGACGTGGCGGGCCTTACCGAAGAAGGTCCGAAAGAGAACGCCGAAGCCAGAGCTCTCTCAGTTCGTTCACGACCAGAAGTACAAGGCCATCCTTATGATGCAGCGACCAGATGGCAGCTTCGTGGGTGGCGTGTACCCTGCGGCGAGCGCCCCGCACGTCGATGGTAAGAGTTGGTTCCCTGAGGGCATGGGGGATGCGCAGTTCAAAGAGATGGCCGACTGGGCGATGCTGAACGGGGTCAGTTGCGGAACCAGCGGCAACCCCAAACACACTGGGTGGTACCAGTGGCACGAGGGCCGACTCAGGCTCTCCTCATCGCCACGCATGCCTGCCGCGGGCGAGCCTCATTGGGGGAAGTTCGAGCTGACGGGCCGAGATGGGTCACGAACGTTGTACCCGAGCGGTGAGTACTGGGGATCCAAGGCAGATGCTGTCCGGGCGGGTCAGCCCGCGTCAGGATCGGGCAGCTCGGGATCATGAAACGTGTCGCCGAGCTGTTCCAGCGTCCCCGCGCACACACCGGTCGCTAGCTGCAGCGCGTGCTGGAGTTCCTGCCTCTGCTGCACATCGAGCGTTCGAAGATGAGGGCCCCGAAAATGATGAACCTCCTGCAATTGGCCCCTGCGTACGACGGTGGAACGCCAGGCGCCTCCGGTGTCTTCGATCCATTGGTCGTCGAGGATCGTCCCACCGATCAGGGCGAGGTACATCTCGGCCAGGTCGATGACCGGAAGGATGTGCTCGAGCGTCTTCAAACTGCTCCCCGTAGCGGTGGCCCGCTGTTGTACGTTCAGTGCTCTATGCTGTCGGGGTGGTGGGGGCTCGGTCGGAGCTCAGCGACGTGGCGTCGGGGCCTGGAGGCTGGAGGATGAGCCGTGAGCCCTTCGAGGCCCTGTTCGAGGGCGCCGCCCACGCCGGCCTGCTGTTCGGCGGCCTCGACATCGGCATCGTCCCCTTCGCCGAGTTCGTGCCGCACTTCGTCGAAGAGCTCGCCGCCTACATGGAGCTGTCGGTGTCGCCCACCGGGGCTCTGGGCGTCATGACGCGCGGAGACGGTGTCGACTACACCCACCGCGTCGCGCGTCATCTCGAGTATTTCGGCGCCACCGAGACCCAGCTGAGACAGCTGCTCGTGCGGGCCCAGCACCTCGAACACCGCAACCTGTTCTTCAAGCTCGAGATCGACCATCAGGGCCTGGCCGAGTGTAGCTACTACTTCCGCAGGCGTCCCACCCTCGATGTGGCCCACGCATGGCTCGCCGATGCAGGTGTGGAGGAGCCCGAGCGACGGATGATCGATGCCGTCGCCCACGTGTTGAGCAAGCAGACCGTGCACTTCATCGCGACCTCCATCGGACGGGATAGCGCGTCGGACAAGGTGTACTTCAGCCAGGCTCCCTCTGCTGACACCTGGGTCCGGCTTGCCCATGCTGCGGAGCTCCTCGGCGTGGACGACGCGTGGTGGCCGCTGGCCGCCCAGGAAGGCGCGCTGCGACACCAGGATACCTACCTGTCGTTTGGATACTCCGACGGAAAGCTGCTACCAACCGCCAAGATCGATGTGGCCCACCCCTCGGAGGTCGCGGTCGACTCCCTGATGCTCGAGGTGGCAGGCGTGGCGGTTACCCGCGAGCGGGTGGATATGTTGCTCGCCGCCACCGCCCGACAGCGCCCTGACTACCTGGGAATTCGGATGAGGCCGGACGGCCGCATCGAGCTGTCGGCCTACGCCACGCTCACTGGGTAGCGCCGACACCTGGGCGCCTCTAGGATCGCAGGTGCTTCAACAGGGCAGGACCGTCGTCGATCTGCCCGCGCCAGCCGACATAGAGGTCCGGCCGGATCAGGTAGATGCCTTGTGGCCCCTCTCCGCGGTAGTGGATCGCGATGGGCTCGGCGAGACCGGACACGACTCCCACCAGATCGTCGAAGTGTGCGCGTGGCCCCACCAGGACCAGGGAGCGTGTCTCCCCCGAGAGGCCTCCCTGGGGATCGGGGAAGCGGTCGCCGGGCCGCAGACCGGTCAGGAAGGTCCGGCTGCCGCCCACCCCCGCGCTGCCCCGATAGTGGACGTCGAGCTCCGCCACGCCGCGCAATACGAGGTGCTGCAGTGCGGGGATGCTCGCCCCGATGCGGGCCGCCGTGTCGCGGATCTTCCGGAGCACCGGGTTGCGCCACGTGCCGACCTTGGTGGCGATGTCGGTGCCGCGCAGCAGTCGCTGACCGACGGCATGGCGCTCGTCTGAGTACACGTCGAGGGTGTCGCGACCGCCCCTATGGAGCTGCGCCAACCGCCAGCCCAGGTTGTGGGCGTCCTGCAGTCCGGTGTTCATGCCCTGGCCCCCGACAGGGCTGTGGATGTGTGCCGCGTCGCCGGCGAGCAACACGCGCCCATTGCGATACCGCTTGACCTGGCGCGCGTGGATCTTGAAGCGGGCCACCCACACCGCGTCGGCGAGCGCTCCACCGAGCTCGGTGCGGTCGTCCCAGGCCCGCTGGAGGTCCGCCAGGGTAGGCTCGTGTCCGTCGCGATACTCCGGCGGAGCCGTACAGATCAGGCGAACGCGGTCGTGAGCCATCGGGAAGCAGGCCAAGAAGCCGCTGGGGGCGAAGAAGCTGGTCAGGCCGTCGCTGGGGTAGTCGCAGTCGAGCCGGCAGTCCACAAGCCATAGATCCTCGGCATAGGCGGCCCCGGAGAAGGCGAAGCCGCCGTCCTTGCGAACCTGGGAATGAGCCCCGTCGCACCCCACCAGCCACCGGCTCCGGACCCACTCCTCTCGGCCGTCGGCGTGCTCCAGACGGCTGTTCACGCCGTCGGCGTCCTGCGACATGCCGGTGTAGCGCACGCCTCGCTCGATCTGGCCCCCGAGGCCCTCGACGAGGTTGGCGAGCACCTGCTCGGTCTCGGTCTGGTGAACGCAGAGCAGGTAGGGAAAGGGGGTGTCGAGCTGAGAGAAGTCCACGTCGAGGATGGGGGCGGAGCCTCGGAACATTCGGACCCTGCTCAGCGGTACCCCGCGACTCACGAGCTCATCGGCCGCGCCGAAGTCGCGGAGGATCTCGAGGGTTCGGGCGTGAACGACGATGGCCCGGGACAGGGGCGAAGGGGCGGGTGCGGCGTCGACGATGCGGAACGGCACCCCCCGGCGCGAGAGGTCGGCGGCGAGGAGCAGGCCGGTGGGACCGGCGCCGGAGACGAGGACTGAGGGATCGGACATTCGCTCACCCGGGATAGAGCCTCATAGCCGCCGTGGACCTCGGTGGGACCGCGACCCCGAAGTCGCGATCAGAGCCTGTCTGTTGGGGTGATGTCCTGATTGAACGACGTTGGACGGGGCTTTTCTGTCTGGCCCGGTCCTTGCTGGTCTGGGGGTGCGCCGCCCACGGAAGACGATGTTCCTGCTCCTGACGATCGCCAATGCCCTCGCAGGCTGTCCCGACCCCGTCCACTCGTTCTACGGACAGCCGACCTGTCTGTCGTTCAGCTATGAAGACGGCAGCGCGGTGGTGACCAACGGCTGCGCGTTCCCGGCGCTGTTCGATCAGTCCGTGCTCGTGGGCTCCGATGACAGGCGCCCAGGAGGCTTGCTGGCCGTCGATGAGACCACCTCGATCCGCGTGTCGGACGGCTTCACGGTCGGGGTGGCCGGTGGCCTGTTTCGGGTGGTGCCCCGTCCCCATGTAGGCCCACAGCTGTGCGACCAGCCAGTCGAGGCGCCGGCCTTCGAGCCGGGGGGCCTCCCGGCGTTGGCGCTGGCCGCAGCGGACTCCACGACCCCGTGAGGAGCTTCGCCGTCGTGTTTGTCCCGAATACGAACATCGACGTCTGAATCCGGACCACACTTTGTTCGAATACGGACCGAACGGGCAGCGGGAACCCCCAGTGACCTCTACGTTGGGCTCGAAGGCGACGTGCGCGGGGGCCATTGTCGCTCGAGGAGAACCCATGAAGACGCACACCACACTTGTCTATGCATCCTTGTTTTGTCTTGGGTCGGCTGGCTGCTACACAGAGGTCACGTCGTCGACAGGTGAGTTTGGCCTGCTGACGTACAACTTCAGCACCGACTACGAGGGCGGGACTGAGGAGCTCACCGAACTCCCGCTCATGACCAGGGTTCCGCACGACATCGACGTCGACCTCACCGAGCGCGGCAGCAAGCGAGCCCGTGGGGACGGTGGGCTCATCGAGCACACTGCTGGCCCGGCCTTCGTGAGCCAGACGGGACCCTCCTATGACTCCGACGACCCGAGGTCCTTCGAGATCGTGGCGGGCCACGCGATGCAGGTGGCGGTCGAGTCGCATCTCGAGGGCGATCTCTTCGATCGGATCAGTCTGCGCTTCGACGATCCGAGCCACCTCGACGTCGTCACCTGGATTCGGGAGCCCTGGGAGGATGACTGGCGGGACCGCCCCCACGCGAACTCGCTGCATGTGGACGAGGGCGCCCAGATCAGCTTCCTCGCCATCCCCATGGCCGGAGATGTGCGGCTCGGCGGCGACTTCACTCCCCAGATTACCGTGACGCCGGAGCATCTGGTGGTGCCCGACGAGGCGGTCTACGCGGTCCAGGAAGAGGGCATGACCACCGGAGGTGAGGCGGTCACGTTCTACGCCATCGAGCCCGGCGTGGTGACGTTCACTGTGTCGGAGCCGAACCACGGCATCGAGGTGGTGCGGACCGTGGAGATCTCGGGGTCCTGATGGGTCACCAGGCCATCCACACGCCGGCCCTGCCAGTGGGCAGGTCGCCGTCCCAGGTGGCTGCGAGCTCGAAGCCCATCCCCCATCGGATCAGGGGGCGCACGCCGGCGTCGACGCGCCAACCGAGCCCGTCCTGGAGGCTGGCGGTGGCCCCACCGCCGACGAAGGCTTCGAACCAGTAGGGGCCGAGCAGCACCTCAGCGAGGCCGTACGACTTGGGGAGCTCGGCGGGGATCGGCAGCTCCAGACCGGTCCTGAGGGCGAGCCTCTGGGCCGCGTTGATCGACAGATCTCCCCACACTCCCCAGGTCGGCGCGGCCAACCCCGCTGACGAGCGCACACGGCCGAGCTCGTCTCGGGGCGGGGCCCCCGCGAGGGCGACCGCAGCGAGGATCAACCACATGGTCGACTCCAGTGGCCGCACTGTCCTCGGTGGTTGTGGGCGCACAGGGACGCGGGGCAGCGTCGAGGCGGATCAGCCGCAGTAGTCGCGGCAGTCGCAGCCATGGCCGTCGGGGAGGCGCCGAGGGCGACGAGGATCCTGACGAACCAACGGCGGGTCATCACAGCTGGGATGTGCGGCATTCGGGGCCAACTCCTTGCAGCTCATACCACCGCACGCCCGCCGCGTCCGGGAGTGACCCTCCCTCAGCCGGAGACAGGGTCGCAGAGGTCGCCAATCCCGTCGCCGTCTTCGTCTTCCTGATCCGGATTCTGGAGGAGCTCGCAGTTGTCGCAGTTGTTCACCACCCCGTCCGAGTCGCTGTCGGTCGGGTCGACACGGGCTGTCAGTTGGATCGACGAGGTGCCGCTCCGCCCGTCGGTGAGGTCCTCCACGTCCATGGTCGCGGTGATGGACGCTCCGTCGAGGTCGCAGAAGGTCCACTTGGTGGGGTCGGGCATGTCGTTCAGGAAGCACCGGATCGCGGTCATGGAGCCCGCGCAGGTATCGGACATGACGAGGGACGCATAGCTGGTGGCGTCGGTACCCTGGCCGCAGAGGAGCTGTCCCGTGGCATCCTCGATGACGCTCGGTGTGAGACCCACGCCATCGTGGGTCTTGTCGAGCTCGACGGCGAAGTCGATGTGCCAACCGCCCTGGGGGCCGTTGACCATGGTGATGTCGTCGCCTGCGCTCAGCGTATTGAACCCCGTCTCGCCCTCGCCGAGCGTGACGAGAACATCGCCCGAATAGCAGGGGTCGGCGTCGGTCCCTGAGTCGGTGGCGACATCGGTGTCGGTGTCGGTGTCGACATCGGTGAGGGTGTCGGTGTCGGTGTCGGCGCTGACCGCGGAATCGCCCGCCTTCCCGGCGCCGCCTCCGCCACACGCCAACATTGCCAGGAGCGGCAGCATCCAGAGTCCTCGGGCCGTCCTGTTGTCCTTATCACCTCGGTGTGCACGAACGGAGCACCTAGCAGTTCAGTGGTCCATCGTGCAGTGGGCAAGGGGATGTTCGGCTGAACACAAAGCGGAGTAGGCCGGTGGCTGGTGGCCCCTAGATTGGAGGCTCCGCCACCTCGTCTCGTTCGGAGTCCATCGATGCAACGCAAGCTGTCCGCCTTTGTCTTGGTGCTCGCCGTGCCTGCAGCCATCGGCTTCGGGCTTCGGCCTCCGGCTCCCCTGGTGGGCGTCGAGCTGGCCGCGGACGACCTGGCTGGTCTGACGCTCATCAACCCGGGGCTCGCCCGGGTGTCCGACGCGCGCATCGACGTGTCGAGGGGCCGGATCGAGAGCGTGGGTCCCGCTGAGGGGGCGCGCGGCCCCTATGCCGGATCCTATGCGCTTCCGGGACTGGTGGACATGCACACCCACGTGCCTGGCAACCTGCCCTTGCCGCTCATCGAGCACGCCGCAACGCTGTACCTGGAGCACGGCGTGACCGCGGTGAGAGAGGCGGGAGACCTGGACGGGACGGCGATCCCCGAGGCTCGGCGCCTCACCGAGATGGGCCTGGCTCTGCCGCGGGTCTGGTCCTGCGGCCCCTTCGTCGGGGGACCCACCGAACACCGGTGGGTCAATACGCGACAGATCGGCTCGGTGGACGACATCGGTCCGCTGCTGGACGAGCTCGTCGACGACGGACACACCTGCGCCAAGGTCTACAATGGGCTGAGCCCGGAGCTGATCGCCGCCCTGGCCGATCAAGGTTCCGACCGAGGCATTCAGGTGATGGGCCATGTGCCCGCCGGGCTGACCTTGGAGCAGGCGGGTGTGCCAGAGCCACAGCACTACTTCGGGGTGCCGGACCCAGACCAGGTCACCGATCTGTCGAGCGCGCTCCAGCGGTTCGCTTCTTGGGAGGGTGTGGACGAGGCGCGACTCGACGAAGTCGTCGCGCTGAGCCTCGAACGCGGGTGGGTTCACACGCCCACCCTCGTGGGGTCGCATCAGATGCAGTGGTACAGCGACTACGAGGCTGCCCGGGCTCATCCGGAGCACGCGGCCATGCCCCAGTTCTTCCTCGACCTCGTGTGGCATCCGGAACAAGGGGTGCCGGCATTTCGGGGTGTCGACGAGCCGCTCCTCGCACGGCTGGAGAAGGCCGCGGAGAAGAGGTTGCGGTTGACCCACAAGCTGTGGGAGGCGGGCGTTCCGCTGTTGCTCGGTACCGATGCCCAGCAGCCATGGGTGCTGCCGGGGTTGTCTCTGCAGCAGGAGATGGAGCTGTTCGTGCGCGCCGGCATCCCTGCCGAAGAGGTGTGGGCCATGGCGACGCATCGGGCCGGGGACTACCTCGGTGATCCGCGTCTCGGCAGGCTGGAGGCTGGTGCCTACGCAGACATCCTGATCTTCGACGAGGATCCGACGGCGGACCTCGCCGCCCTGGGGACGCTCCGGGCTGTGGTCACCGACGGCAAGCTGCTGACCATCGAGCAGATCCGAGACCAGGACCACGCCTACCGCAAGTTCTTCAACGGGGCCTTGGTCCGGATGGTGTCGAACATCGCTGCCCGACGAGCGCTGCGGGAGATGGAGCGGTCGCCGGCGGACCACTGACAGCCTGGTAGGGTAGCGACGAGGATGGTCCATGGACGGCTCGAAGCGCCATCGCCGGGTGCCACGTCAGGAACGGTCGCGTTTCACGGTGGAGTGCATCCTGATCGGCACGTCCCAGGTCATGGTCGACCAGGGCTATGCCGGGCTGAGCACCAACCGTGTCGCGGAGGTCAGTGGCGTCGGAATTTCGACGGTGTACCAGTATTTTCCGAACAAGCAGGCTCTCGTGATGGCGCTCCTGGACCGCCACGCGCTGGCTCAGATGCATGCTGTCCTCGACGTCATCGCGGTCAGCGCGGAGCGAGGTCTGCTGGAGGTCTGCCGGGCCGCGTTTCAGGCGCTGTCGGAGGTGCATCGGCAGGACCGGGATCTGCAGGTCGCCCTGCTGGGGTGTCTCGATGAGTTTCGCCACGAGGGCCAGGTCCTCGAGGCCCGGCAACGCGTGATCGAGGGGGTGCGACAGCTGATCAGGAGTCGTAGTGGCGCGGAACCGCCTCCGAATGCGGCGTGGATGGCGGTGATGGCCGGCGAGGGCGTGGTCCACGCGGCCATGGTGGAGAGCCCCACCCTGCTGACCGACCCGGACTTCCTCGAGCAGGGAGCCCAGCTCCTGTATCGCTACCTCGCCGGGTTCGAGGCTGGTGCGTAGGACGGGTGATCCTCAGTCGTCGAGGGCGTCCATGCGGTGCTGAAGGCGCGTGTGGAGGGCTTCGTCGGGTTCGTCGCCTTCGGCCGGCTTGTCCATGACCGCGAGGTGCAGGGCGAGGTCGGCTGGCGCTTCGGGATCGTCGCTGTCTTTCGAGATCCCCGCAGAGATCAACAACCCGACGTCATCCTCCGGCATCGCGTCGCCCAGGGCTGCCTGCACGTCGCTCACGTCCCCTCGCAGCTGGTCTTCGGTGCCCCTGGAGGTCACCAGAGCGATGCATGGGTACTCGTCGCAGTCGACCGCCTCGATGGTCAGGCCGTCGAGCTCTTCGAGGGCGAGCTGCACCACGTCCTGAAATCCCTCGGGGCTCGCCTGGTGTGGAAGGTCGTCGGGCCAGGAGATCGGGGTTCCGCGGTGCGTCTCGAGCTGGCCGCTCACGAGGCTGTTCTCGAACTGGAGTCGCTCCACCTCGGATTCGAGTGACTCGATGTAGCCCTCGACGTCGGCGGGGAGCGCAGCGGACGCGACTCGGGGCGGGCGTGCGGCCTCGGTCTCGGGCGCCCGAGCATGCGTGGCGTTGGCCAGCGCCCCGACAGTGTGCGACTGACCTGCCGCTACGACGACGGGCTCGGTGGCGTGGCCGTCGGGGTAGATCATCGCGGTGCCGCTGGTCACGGCGACTGTGACTGCGGCGCCCGCGGCCGCGGCGAGAAGATGGG
>Ga0114933_10002540_pt1 | contig 18785 bp, 37 predicted proteins | sample 4SBtaG_FD_89691 | JGI IMG/M metagenome (GOLD analysis project Ga0114933, IMG submission 89691) | Deep subsurface microbial communities from Kolumbo volcano to uncover new lineages of life (NeLLi) - 4SBTROV12_W25 metaG | ecosystem: Environmental > Aquatic > Marine > Volcanic | place: Kolumbo... | reverse complement strand
TAGTCGAAGGCAAGAAGACCCAAGACAAACCCACTACTGCAACCCCAAAGAATGTCGGTAGGGCAAACGAAACGACTGCAACTGCACAAGCACGATTTGAGGCTCAATCAAAGTGGCAGAAGAAGATTGATTCGGGTTATGCAGTATCCGAAGAGGATGCAAAGGTAAAGAAGTTTTTCGAGCCTATGCTCGCATTGTCTTATGATGATAGAAAAAACGAGATCGTATACCCTGTTTTCGCTCAACCAAAGCTTGATGGTATTCGTTGCATTCTTCGCAAAGAAGGAGATGACCTTGTAGCAAGAAGTCGCAAGGGTAAGATTATCGAGTGCATTCCTCATATCTTAGATAGTTTGAAAGGATTTTTCATGGCTTATCCAAAAGCTATTCTCGATGGTGAGTTGTACAATCACGAATACAAAGAAGATTTCAACAAGATTACTTCACTTGTTCGCAAGCAAAAACCTGTTCGATCTGCTAAAGAAACCGACAAAGCATTTGCAAAGAAGGAAGCTAAGTGGCAAGAATCTTTGATCGAATCAGCAGATAAGATTCAGTATTGGATTTACGATATGCCAAAGCTTAATGATGTAGTTAATGAAAATGTTTTATTCGATCTTAGAATGAATGAGCTAAAGAATAAGCTAATCTCACGAAAAGATTGTATTGTTCTTGTTGAAACCAATGAAGTTTATTCAGAAGGTAATCTCGATAGTTTGTACGAACAATATCTTGAACAAGGATACGAAGGTCAAATGATTCGCAATGATGTAGGATATGACGCAAACAAGCGTAGTAAGAATCTACTCAAGCGTAAAGACTTTATGGATGCGGAATATAAGGTTATCGACATTGATGAAGGTAATGGTAATCGTAGTGGTACTGCAAAGCATCTTGTATGTAAATGCGAGAAAACAGGACAACAATTCAATTCTAATATCAAAGGTTCATTTGATTACCTCAAAGAAATCTATGATAATCGCAAAGAATATATCGGTAAGTTCGCTACGATCAAGTTCTTTCAGTTGACTCCCGATGGAATTCCTCGCTTTCCTTATGCGATTGCGTTCAGAGATTACGAGTAATATGCAAATTAATTTTATTAATACAAATAGTTATAGCTTGATTGATTGGGAAAAAGGAAATACGCTCACCGAGAGTATTCTCTTGACCTCGCAAGAGGCACACCTCCTAAACCAATCACTCACATTAAATCATACAACCAAACGATATGTTAAGGATTATCATATAGAAGATAATAGTATAGAAAAACATATACAATCTAATAACATAAAACAAATTATACATAATAACAATATATAGAATACTTATCATGCTCACTATAAATAACTTAATTAAAAATTATATTAAATACTTGATAGATAGTGGGTTGATGTGGGGCAAAGTGGTTCAAGAAGGGTGAACGACTTAAATATATAAAATAATAAGTATAATAAAATCAGTCTAACATACAAATAATAGCACAAAATAATGAATATAGTAATTGATAATTATAGAATCAGAAGATATGATGCCCTCAACCTTTGTGTTGAAGTACATAAGGAAATGGGCAAAAGCAAAAACCCATATGGCAGAAACGGAAAGCCGAAAGATGGCGAAATTGCACAAAAAAATGAATCAAATAAACCCAAATATAAGTGGGAATTAGTTTGTTATTCTAGTACATTAGATTATTGCTTCAAAAAATTGATTGAGCATTGCTTGACAAATAAGGAAGAAATAGATACTATAAAGAGTTTACAAGATCAAATAACCGAATTAAATGAAAAAATTACTAAAATTAGTGCGGAGAATGACAGATTCATTGAGCGAAATATACTCTCAAATATCGAAGGATCAGACGAAGAAGCCGACAAACTCGCCCAAGAAGCGTTGTATTAGGCGTAATTCTCACGGATTTCCGACTATTTACGAAGAATAATAATATATCTCATTGATTATCAGCATTTTATATTAATATATATTTATTTGCTTGACATTTCAGCGTGTATAGTCTAATATTATATCTATTATGGAGAACAACGGAGAACTATCACCACTTGAAGATGCTGAATTTAGAAGAAATGCTCTAGATATCATCACTCTTGTCGAAGCTAACGAAGAAATGTTTACGATTGAGGAGCATAAAGCTATTTCACTAGCAAATGACGCTCTTGAATTTTGGATTAGCGAAGGAAATGTGCGTAGAGCATATTGGGAAACGCAAAATTCACTTAATATTATAGAAAATATAGTTAAATCACACGAAGTTTAATGGACGAACAACAAATACAAGACGAATTGATGGAAGTAAGTTGGCAAATAATTGATAAGCTCGACAATCCCGACCTTGAGTTGAGTGAGGAGCAGAAATCTGACCTTCATATGGGCAATGATACAATGATGTTCTTTATTGAACAAGAGAATTGGGATAGAGCATTGAAAGAAGGACAAAATAATTTAAACAAACTTAATAACTTAACTGAATAAAAAAATTTATGCACACAAGAAGAGAGATTGATGGAATATTAGACGAGATGCTCGAAATAAAAGCAAAAAATAAAGAGTCAAATAAAGAAACCTCGGAAGATAAGGCAATGTTGAAGCATCTCGCCAAAACAATCAACCTCAAGACTGACGATGGCAAGCGAGCTAAAGGTATGTGGACTGACTCGCCCGAATTTATTTACCGAAATTGAAAAAAAACTCTTGACTTTTGGTAGAATATAGAGTATAATTATATTATAACAATCAGAGAAGGACAACTCTTAAAAATAGTCATTGATCTTTTACATTTTATACAATTTGGATAGGCTTATAATCTATCCTGTGAGTGACTTCTCGATGATGAGTCGAGAACTAGCGAATAAGTCTGTGATAAGCGGACTAAGGTATGCAGATTCTCTGTGGTGGAGATGCAGAGTCCAATCGGATGAGCATAAGACAAATACCATGTCTAATCTGTAGTGCGAAGTAGGTAAACTGAAGCTTTAGTTTATCCCGAAAAGTTGAGAGTGTAAAGTAGTCTCTCCTCACACCCTTTTGTAAACTTTGACTGTAGCAGTATCGGAGCTTTCGAGCCTAAGAGCATCTTGGACAATCAAGCCAAGACTACAGTCAATCTTTAAAGCCTCTACAGGTCTACCTTTCGATTCTGTAGGGGCTTTTCATTTTGAGAGGCAGTAATACGCCTAGTAGGTTCAACCCTTGAAAGCTTTATCAAGTGTGGCGACTTGACTCTCATTCAATTTAACTCAAATAACAAAAAAATAATATAGAAATATTAATACTAGCAACAATCGGATTAATATGCGGAGTGATACAAGCTATAAAAGAAAATATAGACTACTAAATAACACAATTGCAAAATATACAAGCCCAAATATAGGTTGAATGTAGTAAAAATAAATTAAAATTAAGTCGCCAATAAGTTTCGCAAGTCGTTAAGAGACAACGAGTTGCGGGCTGGCGCCGTGGGGCCAATTACGTAACCCATTGAGTTCTAGCTGCTTACGACAATCTTCAATTAAACGAAAAAAAGGCTTGACTTTACTGCGGTTTCTGTCATACTTATATGTATGCTAAACGATAAAGAAGTTGAAGAACAAGTAGAATATTGGAATTGGAACATGAACATTTTCGAGATTTACGATGAGATTCGTGACGAAAGTGATTACAACAAGGCAAAGCTTTTGTCTTATGCGTACCAATTCTTTAATCAAGACAAGTCAATTGAGGGTCTCGCAGATCACCTTTGTATAGACATTGCAGAAATGAATGGAGGAGCAGAGTTAATCGCTAAAACCAAATGAGCCATATGTCTGAACAATCAATCAAAGAGCAAAACAATATTGAGTTGAGCATAAAAGACCTTGAAGTAATCTTTGATGTCCTTAATGTCTTCACTCCTTCCGACATTTCTCATGTATATCCCGAAATGGGAGAAGAAGAGTTTCTAAGAGATGTTAACACTACTTGGAAGAAAGTTCTCGATATTCTTAGACAAGACGGAAAAACGGACGAGGATGTAATTTCATCAGATTTTACTTCTGATAAAAAAGTCTCGACAACAACAACAAAAGCTGACATACTATACTTATGAACGAAAAAATTGAAGTACCACAAAAGTCTTATGCTGAGTTTGAAAAGCTCGCATGGGTAAGTACCAAGGCAATTCCTGCCATTGGAAGCAAGTTGAATGTAAAAATCAATGGAATTGGCGAAGCAATCGTCAAGAAGTATTTTGTTGAGCATGGTTTCATTGGAATGCTTGTTCAACCATTAAATCCTCCAAGTTGGTATGTTAGTCAGAATGGCGCAGATGAACCATGTCATGTATATCCTGCTGAATGTACTGAGCTTCAAGTTCGCAAGGACAATGGAGAAGTAAACCAAGAGTTTTACGATTCTATTCTCAAGGCAAATTAAAGCTTGACTTTCACATATAACCTGTCATAATTATAGTATAAAATGAGTATTGCAAAAAACGCTAGAGCATCACAAGTAATGTCAAATGTTTCCAACGGAACATATGTAAAAGGTTCAAAGTTCTCAAACTTTGGTTCGATTGCAGAAGATAGTATCTACTATCATACCATGTTGGCACAAAAGGCAGACAAAGAACGAGCAGAACGAATTGCCCAAAGCAAGATTCGTCTTAGACAGAAAGGATTAGCATAATGGAAGAAGATACATTCTACAAGATGGCAGACAAGGAGTATTTTAAGACTGCTGATGTGCATCCTAATGATGTTTACGATGTAAAACCCGATTATCCTTCTAACGGAAAGTATCTTCTTGTTAACCACAGGAAAGAGTTAGATATTACTTGGCAAAGACCTGCATTTATTTCTCTAGATGATGCAGTCATGTGGGCGAAGAACAATCTTAATCACGATGATTATAATGTGTATAAACTAAAAGTTATTTTATGAGAGAACTAAAAGAAGAAATCGAAGCCCTTCAACTACGATTGCAAAATTGCGGTGGAGGAAAGATTACAATCACAAGCGAATCTTTTGATATTCGATTAGGCAAGGAGCATGAGGAGAAATCCTAAAGACTCAAGATACGAGCTTGACGAGGAACGAGAAGTTTTCGTTTACAAGAATCTGCACAAAAATTGTTGGTCAATTAAGCAAGATGGGCTAGTTAAAGCTCATACAACCGAACTTAATCTATATAATTGTGCGTTTAAGATCAGTAAAGCAGGTCAAGATAGAGTTAGAAAAGAAAAGCGTAAGAATGTTCATGCAGGTATCAAGGGAGTTATTAAAGACGATACATTTGAAAGAGTGTGGAGCGATCTTCCCGAAGATATGATGGTTGAGGTAACATACAATCCTTATAAAAACAATTCTTTCGTTCATAGACATGATAATTCCCCAAGATATTTTGCTTGCATAGTTAAGATGAGAGAAAATTATGTATTGGTAGACGAATAGTATTGACATAACCCACAAAATTTGAGAGAATATATATAAATGAATAAGTTCACAGAATCAATTGCCGATGTAATGCGGTATATCGTAAACGCAGAAATGAGAGGTCAAGTAGACCCAAAACACCATCTCTATCCAACCTATCTTGATTTGAGAGATATGTTTGGACAAGTAAAGAGTCACAACGAAACTCTCGATTTAGACAATCATATTGTCAAGACAGAAGAATACTCTTTTGGGGAAGATAAGTACTATTATCACCCCAAAGAAGTTGCAAACAGAAAATGGATAGAAGCACTAAAACAAAATGACTGAACAACTAGAATATATAAACGAATATTGTAAATTGCCTCCTTTGGAAGCACCATTGTATGATGAGGATGCAGATACTTGGTCTCTTTGGTTTGAAGAGAAAGAGTGTTCTTGGTTTCCTTACAATGAAGAAGGACTGCTTGCCGTTCCTTTTGAGGACAAATACGAAGCACAAAAAGCCTATCTAAGGATTACAGATGAAGACAACTGAGCTGCAGAAAAAAATTCGTTCACTTGGATACGTACTAGCCGATCAAGACTTGCGCAGAAACCGTGGAAAAGACTATCTTGGTCAAAGGTTAATGCATAAGCTATTGCTCGACAAGCTGTACAAGTCAGAGAAGCGAAGCTAAATCACTGAGGGTCAACGAGTTACAGCTCGAGCCCCCCCGCGCGCAGTCGTATTGTGCAGGAATTTAGTTGAATTTTAGGCTTGCAATTACCTGAAATTCTGTCATACTATATATTATAACAATGAGTAAGAGAACTAAAGAAAGAGGCATTTCATGCCCAACCAAACACAAGAGTTTAAACGATATATGCAAGAAATCTTCGCATACAGGAGCAAGACCACTTGTGCCTCACATTAATGACGAAAATGTCATGGTGACACAAAAGGTGCGTAATGCCCAAGAAAAAAAGGCTAATCGCTAAAGTTTTTTCTTGACAGATCACCAAAAATTTAGTATAATTATAGAATAATTTAACCAATCAAAGCTAAAAAAATTATGAGTAAAAGAATAGACCTATCAGTATGTGGAACAAAACAAGTTCCCTTTTCCGAAATCAAAAGCGTAAAAACGCCCGAATCTACCGATTCTTGGCAACCAATCAGCCATTCCTTCTTGGTTGATCGTGTGTCCAAGCAAATCGAAGATAATGGTTGGAGTATCAAGGATACTTACCATTCTCTGCATCGTTTCGGTCAAAGGTACTTTGGCTTGTTCCATGTGGAAAACACAGGTTCAGATGCTGAAGATCGTGGAACGATCATCGGACTTCGTAACTCGCACGACAAGTGCTTTCCTGCAGGATTGTGCATGGGAAATGCACCATTCGTTTGTTCTAACCTTATCTTTACGAACGAAGTCGTTCTTGCTCGTAGACACACCAAGAATATCTTGCGTGACTTGAATCAAGTTATTGCTCGCACTCTTGGTCAGATGACTGAAACTTGGGCAAATGACGAATTGCGTATTAGTGCATACAAGGAGCATGAACTTGACAACAAGCAAGCTAATGACCTTGTGATTCGTGCTTACCAAAATGGTGCGATCAGTAAGGCAAAGATTGCTGATGTCGTTGAGCAATGGGAAAAACCCGAACATGAAGATTTTGAGGAAAGGAATATGCACTCTCTGTATAACGCTTTCACTCATGTCCTCAAAGGTGGAGTTCATGCTCTTCCTGCTCGATCACAAGCACTTCATGGAGTTCTTGACTCTGAAGTCGCACTCGTAGCATAACAATTTATGAAAAAGCAAAAGTACCTGCAATCCGTAGTCGAAAACCTCAATGGTCGTTTTGTTTCACTTCTAGTGAAGGAAGGCGAACAACGCAAGGTTTATTCAGCAAGAGTGAATTCCACTACTGCTCAAAATGTAATGTTCACCGATACTAATGGTGGAAACCGCAAGGTAAATCGTAGGCATATCCTGCGAGCAACTTGCGCCGATAAAACTTTCAAGAGGTCTATCGGCTAAATAGGAAAGCCAAATCCTCCAAATATGGAGGTCAAATAACCTCTCCGATTTTTTCGGGGAGGTTTTTTTGTTATTGATTATCAACGACTTATGACATGGCGCCCTCCCGTTTGAAGCGTAACTCATTGAGTATTAATGCTTTACAACTATTTTACTAATTCGTGCATTTTATGCTTGCAATTAGCCCAAAACCTGTCATAATTATACTTATGAAAATTGAGAAAGACTTCGAAGAAAATGAAAACGATCTAGATGCTGAATCAGCCATGGATGTAAGCATGGATATGATCATGCAACTTGCTATTGAGCCTGCAATGGAAAATGATTTGATAGATGAAGAAGGAGCAAAGGTTCTTGGGACAGTTGCTCAAGTACTTAGAATTATCGCAGAAAAGGCTCAAGCATACGAAAAGCTAAGAGATTGCGGAAATGAATATTCCCGAAATTAAAGCTTGACTTTAACTCAAAACCTGTCATACTTGTATACATGATAAAGAAAAACAGTAAATTAAAAGGCTTCGATGATTTGACTTTCGGTCAGCATGGAGCATTCAAACAAGGCAAAGCTCGTCAAGCAAGATTGACTTTCGGTCATCGAGACAAAGACAATCAAGATCAATTTACAATCTCGGTTGTTCAAAACATCAATGATGGTAATGGGCTTTATGGTCACATTAACGACAACACTTTCGAAGTTGCCATGTGGTTTCAAGATCGAGACACAATGCTTCCTTTGAGTAAGTATGACGATGTGCTTGCTCATCAAACTCCCGATCAAGTTACTAAGCTTATGCACACCGCACAACTCAATGATTTTGCTTGGGTCACTTTGCTTCACTCATTAAGAGACGAGCATAAAAAAGAATTAGAGCTTGACATATAAGGAAAAATTTCATAGAATTAAAGCATGATTAAAAAAAGACTAATGTATATTATATTAAAAAACGGAAAGCCAATGAGCTTCGAGCCAAGACCGATTGTTAATGCTATTTATTTGGTTCAACAACTTGAATCGGGTCTTGATAGACTCAAGGAGCATTCACCTTATACAATCGGAAAGGCTTAATCTTATGTCAAAAAACATGGAACTTACAGAAAAAGAAAAGATTGCGCTAAAAGCATTTCAGCAAGGCATGGACGAACCGAACGCAGGTTGGCTACATGAGATTGCACCCTTTGACGGCAAAGAACTTAGCGGAGTCGTTAGTTCTCTTGTTAAAAAAGGAGTGATCACTAGTGACGCAGAAGAAATCAATCAAGACTCTTCCAATGTCTGCCATTGGATACAGGTCTGCAATGAGTGGAGAATATAAAAATGAGTAACAACCAAGAACTAACAGGAAACGATTTGCTTATGTATCTTATGAGCAGATTCAACATGACCAAGCAAGAAGCTTTGCACTCAATGAGGAAAGCAGGACACAACACGGAAAACTTATGAGCTATAACGGATGGAAAAATTACGCCACTTGGAATGTGGCACTTTGGATTCAAAACGATGAAGGGCTTTATAACTTCGCAAAAGATTGTGCGAGTTATCAAGATTTCTCGAACGATATGAGAGCGTATTTCGACTCAGTCGAGACACCCGACAAAGTCGCTTGGAATGATTCAGCGTTAGATGTCGACAGGCTTGACGAGTTGATTACAGAACTCGCAACCTAATGATATAGAACGACTTAGGGGATTGACCCCTGGCCCGCAGCCCTTAACTCTTTGAGGGTCAGCGACTTACAACTATTTTTAGTTTGATGAATTTTTTTGTTGACTTTGGGCGGGCATCTGTCATACTAGAATTTATGATAATTGATATTAAAGATAGAATGGACTCTTGGAAAAACCTCCCCGAACCTCGTCCAACTTGGGAAACATGGAAACGCATTCTTAGTTCAAAAGGCTTTGACCACGAAAAAGCAAAAGAGCAGTGGGAAAAAATCGCTAAGAAAAAGCAGAAAAACCTTGACAAGCAAGGCTAATTATACTATTATTATATCATGATTAAAACTACATTGCTCACATCAGGTAACCAAAAAATTCTCAAGGGAGAAAAACTTGGTTACATCACAAAGGGAATTCACCTTGCACCTGCAAATTTGTCGGGCTACGAAACCTGCAAATGGAGAAGTAAAGGTTGCACAATGTCTTGCTTAAACACAGCAGGAAGAGGACAGATGAACACGATCCAGGATTCACGAATTGCCAAGACAAAACTTTTCTTTGAGGAAGGAAAGGATTTCATGCTAAAGCTTTGCAAGGAAATTGCTAGCTCGATCAAGTCAGCAAAAAAGCAAGATATGAAAATGGCTTTCCGTCTTAATCTTACTAGCGACATTAAATGGGAAGATATTTATATGGAAGATCCGAGCTATAACATTTTCGAGTACTTTCACGGAATCCAATTTTATGACTATACTAAGTCGTTCAAAAGGATGAAAGCTTTTCTTAATGGTGAGCTTGCCGAGAATTATCACTTGACTTTCTCTCGCTCAGAAAGCAATGACAAGATTGCAAAACTTGTTTTGGAAATGGGTGGAAATGTCGCAGTTGTATTCCGCAATCAGTTGCCGAAAACTTGGAACGGATTTGATGTTGTCAATGGCGACGAAACCGATTTGCGTTTCCTTGACAAGAAAGGTGTTGTTGTTGGTTTGATCGAGAAAGGTCGAGCAAAGAAAGATGAGACAGGATTTGTGCAAGAAGGAGTAAACTCATAATGGATTATTACGAATCAGCGGAAGATGTAACTATAACGAGAAAGCGAGCTTGTCAAGAATTAAAAGCTCACAATCAAGATGCACAGGATGTTTGCGAATTCTTCGAGCAACTTGGCTTTTGCTCTCACTACAAAGCTCAAGATGTTTTAGATTGGTTGGGCTACTAAACCCTTATTAATCAACGAGTTAGGGCCAGGGGCCCCCCCCGCGCAGTCGTATTGTGCAACTATTTAGTTTAATTATTTTCTTGACTTTAGGGTAGTTTCTGTCATAATTGTATTTAGTTCTTTCGATAATTCACTTTTAAAATGGCAACGAGTTCTGTCCGATCTGCAAATCGGAGGAGATAAGAGAGGTGCGGATTGCAGTCCTAATTATACTCTTGTAGGTTCGATTCCTACCTCGTATGTCACGACTTTTGCTAGATGGAAGTAATCTAGGCTCTTCATGTGGGAGATCCCAACAAGGTTGATCTCCATGAATCCACAGATGAAAAAGCTAGCAGATTCAGAGTTTTCCGTCCTTTCTCATTTGACAAAAAAGGATATCACTTTACCCTTGACAATTAAGCTAAAACCTGCCATACTATATACATGATTGAGAAAAATTGGAAACCACAACCTTCAAAAAAAGCTGAAGAAGTAGATCACGCAATCACTTCCATATTTGGCTTTGACCGCAAGGAAAACATTAAAGCCAAGCAATGCGTATTTTGCGGTACTCAAGTCGAACTTGATTCCTTCAAGGATGAAGTTTCACTCAAGGAGTTTCACATTAGCGGAATCTGCCAACCTTGCCAAGATAAGGTTTTCGGGTAATGCAGGTAACTACAACTAAAAAATGGCTAATGACTACTTCCTCAGATGGTTGCGTCATTATAGTATCAGAAGATAAAAAGACAGAGCAAACAGATTTCTTTATTTCAGGAGATTGCCTTGCCCAAAACATAAAAAATGTAATGTTCACCAAGCATAAAACTATGGTACATAATGATGAGCCTGTCTATGTCTTGACTTCAGATTTACAAAAATTTCTTTAAATTTATCTTGACATTTGCTGAAAACCTGTCATACTTATATACATGATTAAGAAAAGATACGAAGTTATAAAAGATGGAATGCTCGAAGGTGGTTTCGAGAAGTCTAGAGATGGAATGAACGATGCTCTTCAGTTGGTTGAAGAACTTGCGGTTGACTACATGGGCGAATATGATTGCCTTGAAATAGTATATACCGAATATGATGAGCTTGAGCAAATAGTTCATTGCGAACAGGTTCAAGAGTTTGAGGATGATTCTCTTGAGAATGATATTAATGAGTCAATGGATGGTGACTTTGATTCGGGCATGAGTTCGGCAGGATTTGGAACTGACGAAGACTATGGGCATTATGGCTAAATACCAAATACCAAACTTTCAAATACCAAATACCAAACCCACAAATACCAAATAAGATTTCTTAATCATCCCTAAGTCGTTGCTAGTCAGCGGCTTAGCGGCCTCGGCTTCAAAGTTAACTCGTTGAGCCTCAAAGACTTAAGCAAAACCCTGGGGTGAGCCCTAACTCGTTGATTTATAGTGACTTAGGTGGGCTATTAGCTGTGTTTATAAGCCTATTAGCTGAACAGTAAACTACTCAATTAGATGATTTTTTTCTTGCAATTTCGGTATTTCTCCTGTATATTGTATATATGAAAGTTAAGGTTAGAAAAACAATAATTATGCCAAAGTCTCGCCCGATGAAAAGGCGAAACAAGGTATTGCCTAGAAAGGCAAAACATAAAAAGGCTTTCGGCTGAAAGTTTTTTCTTGACAATTTACCATTATTACTGTACTCTATATTATATTATGAACGAATCAAAAAGATTAGAACTCATCCGCAACGCAGTTGCTAACGCTGACCAAAAAGTCTCCAAAGACTTTTCAGGTCTACTTGACGAGCTGAAAGCTGAAAAGCTTGCAGGTGATTTGGTTGTCGAGCATGGTCTGCTTGAGGCAACTCAGTCAGAAGTTCGAGACGAGTTTGTCTCTCTCGATGCAGTCGAGCGTGATGAGGTCGAAGACTTCGATGCTGACGAGAATCTCGTTGACATGGATCAAGTCTCTGACTCTATGCGTGAGGTTTTCGGAGAGTAGCATAACTCTCTTAACCTCAACGAGACTCAGTAGAATAGGTCAAAAAGATAGTTGAATTGTTTCCTTGACTTTTCGCACAAATTCCTTTAGATTATACTTATGACAAAACACGAAATTGAATTCACTCTTAAAAACGCTCAGATAGAACTGAACTCTATTGCTCATGTCGCCCAAAAAAACATGGAGGCAGATGGCGAATTTGCCAAGCTTCACGCTTCCAATGTTAAAACTTGGGTTGACGAGATCAACGCTAGAATCGCCAAAGCTTTGGAGAAGGTAACCAAGGAAGGATAATTTTATGATACAAGAACAGATAAACAGACTAGTGGCAACATTGCAAGCTTTGACCTTGCAACGAGTTAACGCATTGCGAGCAGGTAATCAATCTGAAGCAGATCAGATTCAATCAGTTTCGATTGACATTGACTCTAAGATTCACGAACTCCAAAGCCAATTAAGATGATTGAGGTTTTAGAATTCTTGGCAACTTATATGCCTTACTTTATGCCGATTCTTTTAGTTTTTTCCTTAAACGGATAAAAAAAGACTTGACAAAGAATCCACTTTCTGCTATACTTATATCTATATGTTAGAAATTATAATCATCTCGTTATTTATTGGTGTCATGTCTGCAATCAAAGAGCAAAGAAACGAGTCATAACTCTTTAGTTACCAACGAGTTAGGGCTGACCCGCCCCCGTTGGGCCCCGAAGTCGTTGCCTATTAGGGGTTTAGGTTAGTCCCAATCAGGATGTCCATGGAGCATGCACTCCTCTTCGAACCAAACTTGCTCGCTTGCCCACAAGTCGCGAGCATCACGCTCACCCTTTCGGTAGTTGTCAAGCCAAACATATTCGAAGCCCGTTTCGAGCTGATCGCTCAAGCGTTTTGGAAGCTCTTCGGAATCGCGACCTTCGAAACCTGCTTCGTAGGCTTCTTCTGCGATGTAGTCAATATCTTGTGATTTAAACATATGTATATCTTAGTGGGTTAAAGGGTTAGAGTCAAGCAAAAAGCGGATGAAGCTTCACATCGCTGAACCGAATTCCAACCTTGCGATTGGTGCGGTATGGGCGAACCATTGCGATAGTGCCAAGCTGATCGTGCTTGGTAGCTTGGATAAACTGAAAGACTTTGCCGTCCTTGGAAAGGAGGACATCGCCTTTTTGGAAGTGAGTCTTATTCTTAATCATGTTATAATTCTATGAAATTTTTAGTTAAATTGCAAGCAAAAGTTATTCACAATCGCCATTTAGTTCGGCAAGTTCTGCCTTGACTTTTTCAAGCTCGGGCAGAGCGAGCATCTCGATTGCCATCTCAACGGTGGTTTGAGTTGCGGAGGTTGCGTCTTCACGCATCTTCGCAATGGCGTTATTGATTGCCTCGATTCGGGACTCGAGGATTGCTCTGTTAGTTTTAATCTTAATCATATATAGAATATAACATATGAATCCCAAAAACACAAGAATAAAATGATGCGATTAAGACGTTTTGAATAAAACTAATACCTTTATAACCTCAACTACTAGGTATTCATAAACTATTGAAACTCAACGAGTTAGCGCTCGCCCCTGGGGTTTTATGACCTAACTCATTGGATATCAGTCGCTTAGGTGTCGTCGTTGAGTTACAACAACAAAACGAGGAGAGTTGAGCTTCTCATCTCGCTTTATGGTGCGAAGATGCGCAAGACTACCTGCAGTCCGAACTCGTGGACGACCATTCGCTTGGTCGAAGATTTTTACTGCCCAATGAGTTGACCACTCTTGGATTCTTACTTGTATTTTTTCTTGTATCATATTTTCATCCGACCACAATGTCGTTTTTATTTTTAAGTCTTTGTGCAATTCTCATAGCGTTCGCATGAGTACGGGCATTATCGACAAGTTTGCCGTCTACGACAATATTCCACCATTGGGAAAAATTCGGGTTTCTTAGTATTTTAATCATAACTATAATCTAAAGCAAAAAATGGGTTTTGTCAAGGATTATCTTGGCATATCAGAAAGTATTTTCAAGTCGTTAGCTTGTACGCTTTCAGTTAGCTTTTGAATTTCACCTTGCAAGTACTGTACATGAGTAGCACGAATCGAGCGAAGCGATTCCTTGCGTGAGCGATTGAGTTGGTCTTGCCACCAAGCAAGATCGTTTTGGAGTTGTTCTAATTTCTTAATCATGTATATGATTATAATCGAAAAAACAGGAAAACACAAGAAAAAAATGATTAGATTAAGCAGTTTGTTGTTTAACTAATAGCCTTATAAGCTAAACTGATAGGTTTGCATAACTCTCTATCAGTGAACGTCTTATGCGCTTTACCCCTCGGCTCGAGTCGTAACTCGTTGATTATCAGTATCTTGAGGCGCCCATATCCTCGTCAGTCGGGCGTTAGTTGCTTACTTTGAGTAACATAATCGTTGGGGGCACCAAGTCCCATCAAGGGTGCTTAATTGCTTACTTTGAGTAACATAATCTTCGGGGCGCCAAGTCCCGACTTAGTACGGCGCTTAATTTGGTATTTTCATTATCATCTTTCTTTATCTTATATATACAATGTATCAGGGTTTTAGCGAAAAGTCAAGGAAAATGTTCAACTGTTTTATTGCACGATTCCCTTGTGCTTAGCCTTGCGTGGCAAGGTCTTATTCTTCCGCTTGTGCGGTTGGCTCTTTGGCATTATAATTGTCTTTCTTACCTTAACTTTCATACCTATAACATACCAAAGAAATGCCGAAAAGTCAAGAAAAACTTTCAACTATTTTATTGCACGATTCAACTATTGGAGCCCTCGGCTCGAGTCGTAACTCGTTGAGCCTTAGAGGTTTATGCTAGAGCTACTGCAAGAAACTTCGATCGGTTGAAGTTGGGATTGATCCGCTCAAATTCATCGGCTAGGTTAAGCGCCAAGTCAAGAAGTGGATTTCCTGATCTGCGATTTCTTCCCATGCCAACTTCATTCCAACGACCATCAGCTTTTTGCTTGGTTGCGTTGATCTGCAGGGCAATGACTTCGAAATGCTTTTTTGTCATAGCGTTATCCTTTAGGAGTTAGCAGGGAAAAGCCCATAACGGCGTTGACCCTTTGAGGTTGCCAACCTGCGACGAAGAAGCCTTTCGGCGTCTTTCTTGCGCATGGCAATGGATTCGACTTGCCAAACAGAACCTGCTTGAGAGAGAATGCTTTTTAGTATGAACATAATTTTTTTTGGGTTATAGGTTAAAGATTAGTCTTCGATAGTATCGAAGAGATCAGCGAACGAACCGCTCACGCAGTCCATATCGACTTGCTCTTCATCGTTTTCATCGATTTCGTCCTTGTCGGACTCAACTGCGTCGAGAGAAACGAATTCGTCCTCGACTTCCTTTTCGGAAGCTTCTAGCAAGCCATGCTCAAGGACTAAGTCCTCAGCGAGCTTTTCAGCTTTAAGCTCATCGAGCAAGTCAGCAAACTTGCCGTTTACTTTGGTGTTGCTTTCGGCAACTGCGTTAGCGATTTGAGAGAGTCTATCTGATTGATTCATAATTATAAATTCTAAAGTAAAAGGGTTATATTGTCAAGGGTTAAATGCTCAGTCTATAAGACCATCTTGGTGATCCAAGCGGAGCAACTCGTCTTGGAGTTGACCGATCTCGGAGCGGATAGCTACCTTGTCGGCAATGGTTAGCTCGCAGTCAACGAGAGCCTCTTGGAGAGAGCAGATTTCGATTTCTATTTCTTGTTTGGTCATAATTTTCTGAGGTTTTAGGTAAAGGTCTTTCTTAATCTTATAACTGAAGTATGACAGAAAATGGGCAAATCGCAAGCATATTTTTTTTCAGCCAAGTATTTTTGATGTAAAGTATTGGTATTCAGTTGGTACTGAAAGAAACTTTTTTTTCATGTTGGCGGAGAAAAAACTGCCAAAAACGCAATGTCTCTTCAATTTTTGTTGCAAAGCATTGCGTAACATATAGTTACAACATATTTTTTCGTTAAGTTTTTATAACTATCTAAGTGACAACGACTTAACGAGGGGCCCCGAGGGGCTGAGCACCTAACTACTTGGTAGTCAGTAGCTTAGCACTAACTACCTTAGTGCATTGCCAAGTCCAATTTCCTCGTGCCTTGGTTGGGTAGTTGGTGAAACCCTTATAGTAGCGCAGAACTGCTTGCCAAGAATTCTTGCCGTACTGATGCACAACAAAGGAGTGATCCATTGACCTGCTCTGTACAGTAAGAGCATACAGGTTACCTGAGCGATGAGCTTGCCACCGCTTTGCGTTACCCTTCCAAGCAGGATCAAATGGGATGTTACTCTTGCAGGTAACACCGCCCTTGATGTCATCAAGACGCATGCATTGATCATGCACATCTTGAGTATATGGTACTGCCTTAAACATTGCTAAAGAGATCGGAGAACATTAGGTAGAAGACAAAGAGCCAAGGAAGGAGGAGTAGTATATCGTAGGTCATGATTATAATTGTATAGTAAAGTAGGATAAAGTCAAGGCTTTTATTCGCTTCGATCTAAGATCATAAAGAACACCGAACCAATCACGAAGAAAGGAAAGGATGTAATGCTTAACCATATCGCTGTATGAGCATCGACCATAGGCACGACTGCAAAGGCAATGCCAAGAGCGAAGAAGGAGACGAGCATAGAAGCACAAAAGGAATCTATGAGAGTGTTTAGTATTGTTTTAATCATATGTATAATGTAATGCAATTAATGGATAAAGTCAAGCGTATTCTTTAAGCGTTACGCTCACGAGAACGCCAACCACGACCATGCCATTCGCATGCCTCAACATCAAAGATGGCATCCTTAATGTGGCGAATCCGAAGATTAGCTTGATCGATCGCATCTTGATCGATAGCGTTAGAAAGCTCGGCTTGAGCTTCACGAAGGCGAATTTTTAGCATGTATACTGACATAATTTTCTTTCTTATCTGATTAACTTTATACCTATAACATAACACACAAATGGCGTTTTGTCAAGGATTATTTTACTTTTTTTTCAATTATTTTAGAGAGAGTGAGAAGGATATTCTTCTTGCCTTTGGCTTTCATGAGCTTGGCAACTTTGGTTAGCTTATTCTTTCTTAACTTCATATATACAACATAACACACAAACCCCCGAAAGTCAAGAAAAACTTTCAACTATTTTATTGCACGATCCTCTCAAACCCGTCGGCTCGAGACTTAACTCGTTGATTATCAGTGTCTTGAGGCGCCCATATCCTCGTCAGTCGGGCGTTAGTTGCTTAGTTTTAGTAACATAATCGTTGGGTGCGCCAAGTCCCATCAGGGGCGCTTAATTGCTTACTTTGAGTAACATAATCGTTGGGGGCACCAAATCCCGTCAAGGTGCTTAGTTGGGTCGTTTGAGTAACATAATCGTTGGGTGCACTAAGTCCCGTCAGGAGTGCTTAATTTGGTAGTTTTAGTAACATATCTTTCTTAACTTTCTATATACAATCTAACACACAAATGGGCAAATGTCAAATTTTTTTTTCACTTTTTTTCATCTTAGCGATGACAAACTTACAAAGGATTTTTTCTCTCTCGGTTAACTTAATCATATGTATAACATACCATACGAAACGCCAAAAGTCAAGAAAAACATTCAACTATGTTCTTGCACAATCCTACTGCGACCCCCCCGTTTTCCAAAAGCATATATGTAGATTTTAATTCTGTGAGAGGCGGGGGTGCTTTTTTTCAATATGAAAACCAACCCTGTTTACTCCAATATATCGCGGGGGTCAAAAAAATACGGGACCTATTGGATTTCAGGGTGTATTTACTTATGTTAATTCAATGCCACGCAAGAAAAAAAGACGGAGCGACATAACGGACGAAGAGGCCATCCAAGAGGTAATCTCTACCCTTCATAAGAAAAATATTAAACTTAAAAAATTTACTTTTTCGGAGAAGCAAAAGGAATTACTTAAAATATTATTTGACAAAAAAACAAACATTGTGTTTGTAAGCGGTCCTGCTGGAACCAGCAAAACCTTTATGGCGATATACGGAGCGCTTCAGTTATTTAACATGAATAATGAATATGGAATTACTTATGTTAGAACAATAGCTGAGAGTGGAGAAAGAAGCTTAGGGACACTTCCTGGAGAGATGCAGGAAAAAATAAACCCATATATGATGCCAATGAACGATAAATTAGATGAATTATTATATGCTGGACAAGGCAGAATAATAAAAGAAAGCGACATAATAAAAGGAATGCCAATTAATTATCTTCGCGGCGCATCATGGTTAAATGAAATTATTATTGCTGATGAGTCTCAGAACTTTACAATGAAAGAGCTAACTACTCTTATGACTAGATTAGGCAAAAATAGCAAATTATTTATATGCGGTGATTCTATGCAAAGCGATATAAATGGTAAAAGCGGATTCAATGAAATGCGAGCTATCTTTAATGATACAGAAAGCAAGCGCAAAGGAATACATTGTTTTGATTTTGGGGTAGAAGATAT
>Ga0114933_10002537_pt1 | contig 18791 bp, 18 predicted proteins | sample 4SBtaG_FD_89691 | JGI IMG/M metagenome (GOLD analysis project Ga0114933, IMG submission 89691) | Deep subsurface microbial communities from Kolumbo volcano to uncover new lineages of life (NeLLi) - 4SBTROV12_W25 metaG | ecosystem: Environmental > Aquatic > Marine > Volcanic | place: Kolumbo... | reverse complement strand
CCATTTATTTAACGATGGGCCAAAACCTACAGGAAAAAGGTATTGTATAAACTCCGCATCACTAAGGTTTATTCCAGTTGAAAAATTGAAAGAGGAAGGCCTTGCTGACTTTCTTCCAATGTTTAAACGAGATGGAATTTAAAGGAAGTATCTGGTATTTGTATCTCATACGAACAAGGATGGGAAATCTTTACACAGGTATCACACAGGATGTTCAAAGAAGATTTAAGGAGCATCAGGAAGGTGGAGCTAAAGCTGCAAAATATTTGAAAGGAAAAAAACCGCTTAAGCTAGTATTTCATAAAAAAATCGGTAGCCGTTCACAGGCATTAAAAGCGGAGGCAAAAATAAAGAGGTGGTCTAAGGAAAAAAAAGAGACGCTAATAAAAAATAATGCTACCAACTCTAAAACACATTCCAAAGCTAGGGAATTGTATTTAATTTAATCGGCATTCCACTCAGTTAGAAAATAATAAATGAAAGTAAACCCAATTACTCCGCCCAACCCAATCGATAAAACAGTACCAAAACTCATTTGACAATTTCCTTTTAAATTAACCGTTAAAACCAGAAGTAAAGTTTACCTTTTTTCCCATTAAAAACCAATATGGCCGGTTCCATTTCGGACACTTATATAAAGTATTGACAAATAAGGAGATATATGGATAATGAGTCTATATTTTCTATAATAATTAAGGGTTTTGGATATTTTCTCCCGATTACGGGAGAAAAAAGGGGATTTGAGAAACCAAATTGAGGTTAATCATGTTGAATATCTCAAAAATTGAAAAAAAAACGGGCTTTTCATATCAAAAAAAAACTTTTAACAATAATAAGATTAAGGCATCTGAGCAGCAAGAACACAAAAATACGTTTGATATGGTAATGAAGAAAGACAGATTGCAGAACCTTATTTTAACTAAGTCTTTAATTGTAAAATTGTAAGGAGAAGATAAGACTGCAGACGATATTTATTAAATGGCTTAAGATAAATATTTATCGATAACTTGTGCTAATACCGATTCAACTTGGTTCGAAGCATCTAATTAACCCACCTTTTCCATAGTCCTGAAAATCCTATTCACAACTATTCAAAGCTGTACTGATAGTCCCAGACGAAATTTTTAAACCCGCAGCTTGGGCCTGTTGATCTGCCAAATAAGAACTACGGACCAAAGGCCCCGCTTCTACATGCACTAATCCCAGAGATTCCCCGATATTTTTATATCTTAAGAATTGATCTGGGTGGATGAATTCAACCACTTCAAGATGTTGAGGGGATGGGCGAAGATACTGACCTAGAGAAAGAATTTGACAACCAATATCCACTAGATCTTCCATAGTACTAATTACTTCTTCTTCTTTTTCTCCTAGTCCTAACATAAGACTACTTTTTACAATTAAATTATTTTTATTAGCTGCTGTCCTTAAGGTTTCCAAAGACCACTCATACCGGCATTGGGGACGAATCGTGCTTTGCAATGACTCTACTGTTTCAAGGTTATGTGCAAGAACATCAGGTTGAGCCTCGCAAATTTTTTCAACCAAACTCATCTTTCCCTGAAAATCAGGAATTAAAGTTTCAATTTTTATTTTCGGACATTCAATGCGTATATTTTGAATGGTTTTAATCCAATGCTCTGCCCCACCATCTATTAAGTCATCCCGGTCCACAGAAGTTATCACTGCATAACGAAGATTTAATTTAGATAGAGTTTCTGCAATTATTTTAGGTTCATTTGGATTTGGGGTAATCAGATTTCCAGTAGCAACATCACAAAATTTACAAGCACGACTACAGCTATCACCAAGAATCATAAAAGTTAGGGTCCCGGCATCCCAGCATGAACCAATATTGGGGCAGGATGCAGACTCACAAACTGTATTCAAATTATATTTTTGAACCAATGATTTTAGCCGAAAAAAATTATTTTTCGTAGGAAGTGGGGTTTTTAACCACCCTGGCAAACGTTTACGTTCAACATTTTTTAAATTATTAGTCATAAATTTTTAGGGACTTGGATAAAACTAAATATGTAATAATTGTAGTATACTTATAGTATGGAGAATAGGAAAGATCCTCTATTCTCGCAGCAACTTACCAAAAGATTTTATTTATAATAAGGTTTCTCTTACCCTCCCATGTTTTTCAAAATTATAGATAGATATATCTTTAAAGAACTATTCAAACTTTTCATTATCAGCACGGGTGCACTGACAACCGTTCTCTATTTGGATAAATTTTTATTCATGGCACAGATGATCGTAAATCGCGGGGTGTCATTTATTGAAATGATATTAATGATGGCCTATATTTCACCTGCTTTCCTTGCGTTGACAATTCCCATGGGTGCACTCTTCGCATCCATAGTTACTTTCAACCAGTTTTCGGCAAATAATGAATGGGTTGCCATGAAAGCCTGTAACTGGAGTTTTTTAGAATTGATGAAACCGGTCGCGTGCTTTGCGATCTTGACTTATATTTTAGCGAATAGCGTAATGTTTTGGGCCCTACCATGGGGAAACCAATCCTACAAAGTATTAATATACGATATTATTAAAAATCGGGCAAACATTGATATAAAACCAAATATTTTTAACAGAGATTTCAAAAATCTAATTCTTATGGTCAAAGATCGCGATCATAATTCTTCATTAAAAGGTGTATTCATAGCCAAGAATAATGGCACCGGATCCCCCCAGATTATCACCTCCGATCAAGGTATTATCTATTCCAATCCGGAAATACTTAAAATTCAATTAAAACTAAGTAAGGGGACCATCCATGAACTAAGCAAGGAACGCGGCAATTACAAGACCTTGAATTTTGATAGATATAACATCACATTAAATTTGCCAGAAACTGAAAGATTAGAGCAAAAAGCATTAGTTGGTCATAGAGAACTTTCATTAGAAAAATTAAAAGAGAAAATAAGCGATAATAGAAAAAAAGGCCAGCCTACTGCCGGACAAGAAGTTGAAATCAGCAAAAAATTCTCTCTACCCTTTGCATGTCTGTTGTTTGCTTTTTTTGGTGCGCCTTTAGGTATTAAATCCAGTAGATCTGGAAAACCAGGAAGCTTTGGAATTGCTGTACTGGTAATCTTACTCTACTATATCGCATTTATAATGACCCAAAACCTAGGAACTATTGGTCAAATACATGCTTACACGTCTGTATGGATTCCAAATATGTTTCTTTTGATTATCGTTCTTTATTCCAATTACAAAATGTATAAAGAAGAACCTATTAGGATATTGGAAAGCGTTAACAATATATTAATTAGTTTATATGAAAATTTTAGAAGCCTTTTTTCAAAGAATACTAAGTCCTAATTTTCCTTTAGCAATATCAAACCAAAACCGTCGTTGTTTAACACAATATCTAAACTAAAAATAGAAACTGTATGTAAAACTAAACACGTAATTTACAAAGTTTTATTCTGGGCAGAACAAAACTTTGTTTATCCAAACTGTTATAACTTTATTCCAAACAGTTTTGCTTCGGTATTATTAAAAAAACGAAAAGCATCAACTCTTATGATTACTCTTTTGAAATTTAATAGATGATGAAATAAAGTCTTGAAACAAAGGATGAGGTCTCATAGGAGAGGATTTAAATTCTGGATGAAATTGGCCTGCCAAAAACCAAGGATGATCTTCCAACTCAATAATTTCCACAAGATTACCAGTTGGGGACAAACCGCTTATTTTTAGCCCTGCTTCCTCCATCTGGATGCGGTACATATTGTTAAATTCATAACGGTGTCGGTGTCGTTCTTCTATTTCTCTTTTTCCATATGCTGCGTAGGCATGGGAATTTTTCCTCAATTGACATGGATATTCTCCCAGTCGCATCGTACCACCCTTATCTCCCTCTATATTTTGATTTGGTAAAAGATCAATAACCAAATAAGGTGATGTTGTTGAGAACTCAGAACTATTAGCATTTTTTAATTTAGCAACATGACGCGCGAACTCTATAGCGGCGCAATGCATGCCTAGACAAATTCCGAAATAAGGAACCTTATTTTCACGAGCAAAGCGAACTGCACTTATCTTTCCCTCTATACCCCGATCTCCGAATCCACCTGGAACAAGAATCCCATCACAATTTCCTAACTGTTTTAGCCCATTTTCATTTTCCAGCTCTTCAGCATCGACCCAATTGAATTTAATATTGACATTATTTCCTATGCCACCATGAATCAATGCTTCGGTGAGACTTTTATAAGATTCTTTCAGGTCTACATATTTTCCAACAATACCAATTTTTACTTCGCCGGTTGGTTTCTTTAAAATACTATTGATTTTTTCCCATCGCTCTAAGTTGGGTTGCTTTGCTTTTATTCCTAGTTTTTCAAGAATTATTTTCCCCAACCCTTCCTTTTCAAGGCTCAGCGGAACTTCATAAATGGAACTAACGTCCATTGCTGTGATAACAGAATTAGTATCAACACTACAGAACAGCGCAATTTTTTCCTTCATTGATTTAGATAGTTTTCTTTCTGTTCGACAAAGCAGCACATCAGGTTGAATTCCAATCTCTCTTAACTTTTGAACACTATGTTGTGTAGGTTTGGTTTTTAATTCATCGGACGTTTTTATATAAGGAACCAAAGTCAAATGGACATATAAGACGTCCTTTGGTTTAACATCAAATCTGAATTGGCGTATCGCCTCCAAAAATGGAAGACTCTCAATATCACCTACAGTTCCACCAATTTCACAAATGACCACATCAACCCCATCCCCAACATTTTTTATGTGCTGTTTTATTTCATCTGTTATGTGCGGGATAACCTGAACGGTTGCTCCCAAATACTCCCCTTTTCTTTCCTTTTGAATAACATTGTGATAAATTTTGCCTGCTGTAACATTATTAGCACGACGCATTTTTGCTTGAGTAAATCTCTCGTAATGCCCAAGGTCAAGGTCTGTTTCGGCACCATCATCAGTCACATACACTTCACCATGTTGAAAGGGGTTCATGGTTCCCGGATCAACATTAATATAGGGGTCAAGTTTTAAAATAGTTATTTTGAGTCCTGAGCACTCTAGAAGGCTTCCTATCGAGGAGGCAGCTATTCCTTTTCCGAGAGAAGAAAGCACACCACCAGTTACAAATATATATTTGATTTTTTTACTATTTTTATTTTTATTCACTTAGGTTCCTCGAGGGCTCAAATTTCAGGAGAAAGGGCTAACTGTTTTTCTATGATTTCAATATCTGCTTCTGAGTCAACTCCTATTGAATCAAATTTGGTTTCTACAACTTTAATTGGTATTCCATTTTCCAGAATTCTTAGTTGTTCAAGCTTTTCAATTTTCTCAAGTGGTGATTTAGGCATTGAGGAATATTCCATTAGAAATCTTTTTCGGTAGGCATATAGCCCAATATGTTTAAACCATTGAGGGGAAGATATTTCTGAAATATCATCTACACTTTCTGCCCATAAATTACGGTCCCATGGAATGGGAGCTTTTGAAAAATATAATGCCGAATCAAACTTATCTACAACTACTTTGGTAATGTTTTTATTCAATAAATCACTTTTATTTCGAATTAATACTCTCAAACTTGTTACGGATATTGACGAATCATCTACTAAAGGCCTAATCACTTGATCAATATTCTGAGGTGGAATTAAAGGTTCATCGCCTTGAACATTTACCACAATATCACAATCTCTATCTCTAGCGACTTCAGCGACTCTATCCGTGCCAGATTCATGTTCAGTAGAAGTCATGATTGCCGTACCACCATTTTCTTTAACAAAGTTTGAAATACGAAGATCATCTGTAGCCACAATTACTTCTGAGGCACAGTTTGCTTTATTAGCCTGCGCAGCCACTCTTTGAATCATAGGTATTCCAGCAATATTTGCTAGCGGCTTACCAGGAAATCGTGATGAAGCCCAACGTGCAGGAATAATAACTAATACCCTAGGCTCAGTATGCATGCCGATTTATTAATCCCTTCCAAATGGTTAAAAAAAGAATCTTAAAATCGAATAACAAAGACCAGTTTTTAATATAGTAAAGATCAAACTCTATCCTCTTTTCCAAAGATGTATTTCCGCGCCAGCCATTTACCTGGGCCCACCCTGTCAAGCCTGCTTTCATTTTCAAACGATGCATATAAAAAGGAATGGATTTTTTAAATTGCTCTACAAATATTGGCCTCTCAGGCCTAGGCCCAACCAAACTCATCTGTCCCATTAACACATTAAATAATTGGGGGAGTTCATCCAGGCTAGTGCTTCGCAAAAAAGATCCAACAGAAGTTCTTCGATCATCATCTTTTTTCGCCCAAACAGGTCCCGTTTTATTTTCTGCTCCAATTTTCATCGAGCGAAATTTGTACATTATGAAAATATCTCTATCCAATCCCATTCTTTCTTGTTTATACAATAATGGTCCCCGGGACCCCAGTTTCACAACTATTGCTATTAAAAGCATTATTGGAAGGGTTATTAAAATTGCAATTCCAGAAAGAAAAATATCAGAGGCTCGTTTCAATAAGGTATTCCAGCCATACAACGGTGATTCGGTTAGGTTGATCAATGGCATTCCATCCAGTTCTTCAATTCCCGAATGCAAATCCAAATAACTTAACAAATCGGGAACAAGTTTTATATCCACTGTTTCTTCTTCTAAACTTGCCAAAATTCCCTGCAATCGGTCATGTGCATTTAACGGAAGCGCAATAAAAATCTGGCTCACATCATATTCTTTTATTGTCCGATTCAAATCTTCATACAAACCAAGAACCTTACCTCCCTCTATATCCGAACCTACATTTTCCGGATTACGAGTTAAATAACCGACCACTGTAAACCCTATTTCAGGATACATATTGAGTCTTTGAACAACTCGTTGGCCTAACTCCCCTGACCCAACAACGAGAACTTTGCGCAAGCCTAAACCACGACTATGAGCTTCTTTTATAAATAACCGTACTAACTTGTGGGAAAACAATAAAAATATATTACAAAAGATCCAAAAATAAACAGTCATAATACGTGAATAAGAAAAGTCGCGGTAAAAGAAAGTCACTGCCGTTAATATTAAAACAGAAAGGGAAGTCAACTTAAGGATGGAAAAATATTCACTTGTGGGTGTGTACCTGCTTAAAACCTTACTATGACCCAAAACCCTACTACTAGCATAAAATACCAACCAAATAGGCAAAAGCGAATAAAGATACATATTCTCAACGGGGTTCTTGATCGCCGGTGAAAAAAGTTCTAATTCAAATCTGGTTAAATAAGCAAATAGCCAGGCCAAGGTAACGGCAAGACTGTTGAAAAAAATTATCACCGTTGAATAAACCTGACTATGTTTTCTTATCAATGCCATTACTATATTTTTATTTGAAATTAATCAACATTAATAGCTATGGGAAAATTATTAGACTGAATTGCTCTGAAACTGCTGGAGTCTTCTAAATAAGAAACGGGATATTGAAGCAACGGGGCAAGTAAAATAACAGAGACCAATCAGTCTGCCTGCCATAACTTTAATGGGTGGAGGATAACCTAATTTGGGATTTCCTTCAACCGCTAAGATGGAAAGGAATATATAAAATACCTATTGAATATGGTTCAATTGAGCCATTATCTTTGTCCGCAACTCATTTGTGGGATTTCTTTTTAAGGCATCTTCCAGTACTTCAATAGCCCTAGCCGTTTCCCCCATTTTGGAATAGGTCACTCCAATCATATAGCGCGAATCATGTACCTTGTTGCCACGCGGGTATTTATTTAAAACCGTCTCAAATTGTAAGATAGCATCATCATACATTTCAAGTGCCACGTAATTGCTTCCTATCCAAAATTCAATGTTATCTAATAGATGATTTGGGGGATTATTAAGAGCAAGGTTTTGAAACAACAAAATTGATCCATCGTAATCTTTTTTACGATAAGCAGATAGTGCTTGATCATATTCAGGTGAAGTTGTCATTTTAGCACGACGCATTTTTGATTTACTCATTTTCGGCGAGTGCGATTTTTGTGTCTTAATTTGCGAAATTTCTTCATTCAATTGGGCCATTTGTGCTTTAAGATCTTCTACCTCTGGCTCAAGAAAATTTACTGAGTCCGTAGAAGAGGAAGTACCTACTTCTATTTGTTCGGTCGCTGCATCTATCTTTGGCTCTAGGGTATTCAGAACTTCTTCCAATTCTCTAACTTTGCTGATAAGAGTTTCTTGCTGGGTTTGAAGGTTTTCTACATCCCCTTTAAGTTCAACGCGGTCTACTTTCTGGTTATCACTGGCAAAACCATCAGGTTCATCATCTGCAAATCCAACATCATCTGTCATTCCATTTGAGTCAGAAAACGAATCATCTTCACCAAAAAAATCATCATCGCTACGGTTCTCGCGACTGGCTTTTCTGTCTCGCCTTCGGCCCTCACCTACAAATTCCTCATCTTCAAATGGAAAATCTTCTTCAAACGCAAGATCGTCTTCATCATCATCTGCCCAAGGCAAATAACTACAACCACTTAAAAATAGAGGAAATGATAAAAAAATTATAAGTGCGAGGCGTGCAAACAAAATAGCCGGCGGCATGTTTTTCTCCAAACAAATCGGTTTTAAAGGTATTATCCCTTAATAATCAATGGATTCTATGAGGTTGTCAGCTTTTTGTCAATAATATAATCCAAGCCCAATAGTCGACAACTACACTTAACTTATCGAATTACTGGCAAGCTTTCATTAGTTTTTTATTATTAAATCGCTATTTTATTCAGATTTACAGCCTTAACTAAGGCTCCTACAACTAAATCCAAGTCTAATTTGGATATACTACAACCCAAACTAAAACGGATAGAACTGTTTATTCTTTCATCTGGAATCCCCATTGCGCGAAGCACAGAAGATGGTAAACCTGTTCCGGAACTGCATGCAGATCCAGTTGAGACAGCTACACCTTCCATATCCAAAGCAATCAACAAAGTATCCCCTTCCACACCATCAAAACTCAAATTTAAAGTATTAGGTAGCCGGTTCGCCTTATCGCCCAACAACTCCGTTCTTGGAATCAATTCGCAGACCCTATTTTGAAAATAATCTCTCAAATCTGCCAATTTGGAAACATCATCCATTTTCTCGGCGGCTAGCTCGCAAGCTTTTCCAAAACCCATAATTCCCGCAACATTTTCTGTACCACCTCTTCTTTTTTTTTCCTGATTTCCACCGCATACGGGTGAAAAAAGCGCAGGCGTCCCTTTTCTAAGATACAAGGCCCCAACCCCTTTTGGGCCATAAAATTTATGCGCTGAAATAGACAATAGGTCAACTGGGTAATCCTTCACATCGAAGGGCATTTTGGCAACACTTTGAACTGCATCGGTATGGAAGAGAACTCCTTGATTTCGGGCTATTTCACTGGCACGTTTAATATCCTGCAAAACCCCTGTTTCGCTATTGGCATGTTGCAACGATATTAGGGCTGTGGATTCGGTTATTTGAGATTCCAGGTCATCCATATCAATACGTCCCAATCCATCTACATCGAGATAGTGCACCTCCACTCCCTGTTCTTCCAACTGTCGACAAGGATTAAGAACTGACGGATGTTCAATTTTACTTGTTATTATTTTCTTTTCCTTATCTTTAAACGCAACCCCTAATAGTGCAAGATTATTAGCCTCTGTTCCACCACTTGTAAAAATAATTTCAGAGGACTGAGCATTTATTAAGTGCGCAACTTTTTCACGTGCTTCATCCAGTTGGACTCTTGCAGAACGACCAAAAGAATGGATGCTAGATGGGTTTCCATAATTTTCTCGAAGCCCAGGCAACATTGCTTCTAGAACTTCAGGGTGCAATGGAGTGGTAGCATTATTATCTAAATAAATATTTTTCATTCGTAAGATGGGATAAATAATTTCCTTCAATACAAAATACAAGAGGGGGAAATACTCAGGTAGCTAATACTAAATACTAACCGTTAATCTTTTTTCTGGGCACTTCACCAATAGGGGGTGAATCCGGTAAAACTATGCCATTTTCATTTAAAGTTTCCTTCAATTGCCGGATTTGCTTTTCCATTTCAGGTAGTCGATCTAACATACATTCTATTGCCCGGGCAACCGGATCAGGAAAAGACTCGGGCCCCTCCTCATCATCTTCCATTTCAGAAGATATACCAGAAAATACGACCCGACCCGGTACACCTATCACGGTAGAATATTCAGGCACATCTTGCAAAACCACAGAACCAGAACCTATTTTGGTATTACAGCCAATTTTGATAGGCCCTAGAATCTTTGCTCCGGCACCGATGACTACATCGTCAAATACCGTGGGATGGCGTTTGCCTTTTTTGGTTGCTAATCCTCCTAAAGTCACACCTTGGTAAATAAAAACATTGTTACCTATTTCCGATGTTTCTCCTATCACTACGCCCATACCATGATCGATAAAAAATCGCTTACCGATAATAGCTGCTGGATGTATTTCAATGCCGGTAATCAAACGGGCCAATTGCGACAGACCCCTGGCAATAAACTTAAGTCCTATTCCCCAAAGCAAGTGTGTAACCCGATATGCGATCAAAGCATGAACACCTGGATAAAGAAAAAGGACTTCTAAAGCATTTCTGGCTGCTGGATCTTTTTCCAGAGCAACCGCGATATCTTCATTTATTTGTCGAAGCATCATAGCCAATAACAATTAACTTGTTGTTTAATTTTATATTATAGCTCAGAACATCCTAGATGCAATGCCAAGAACACATAAATATAGAAGATTTCAATTTGCTGAGAAGGTGATTAAAGCTTAAATTGGAGAAGTTGTATTTACATTTTGGAAACTAATTAGACGCTCGCAGTTAACCTCAGAACCTAAAATAAACCCTCTTAAATAGATCTAAACTATGGATTCTTGGTAGTTTCCTTATGCTTAATTATCTTACAAGCAAACCGGACGACAGAAAAACCTTGCCGTCAAGAAGATTCTAAAGAATCCTCATCTAGAGTACGGTGATACTCTTGTAAAATATCATCCTGCGTTTTTTGATCTGCTGATTTATAAATCCGGATGGTTTCAAAATGTTGGCTCTGCTGCACTCGCATCAACTTAAGGCGCATCAGTTCAAGAATACCCAAGAAAGTCACTATAATTTCCTGCTTACTATTTAAAACCGTAAAAAATGATTCGAAAGTAACGCTATCCGAAGAGTTCAAAATGTCAAGAATATACTGCATTCGATCGGTGACTGACATTTCGGTGATTTCAATTTCATAATCTTTCTCAAAAGATTTCGCATCTAATATTTTCTGATATGCTGTGAAAAGATCAAACACGGTAGCATCCATTAATTCCAAATTTTCCGAGTTCTCTTCAATCTCAATCTCCCCGCCTCTTGAAAAAACCTGCTGTCGATCGTGTTCTTTCATTCGCAATTCAAATGCCGCATCCCGATAACGCTGATATTCGCGTAGGCGACGCATCAATTCGGAACGAGGATCCTCCCCTCCTCCAAAATCACCTTCTTCATCAGTTTCAAAAGATGGCAATAATGTTTTGGATTTGATCCGAGTTAATTCAGCAGCCATGACCAAATACTCTCCTACTAGTTCCAAATTCATCTCCTGCATCAACTCAAGATATTGATTATACTGCTTAGTTATTTCTGCAATGGGAATATCGCAAATATCCATCTTTTGTTCTTTTAAAAGATGGAGCAATAGGTCCAAAGGGCCTTCAAAAATCTTAAGTTTGCATTTATAAGCCATTTATTTAACCGAAGATTTTTAAAATTCGCTGCATTATAGGATGGATTATTTTTAAAAACACCTAAATTTAGTAATAGATTATATTTGAAATTTTTTTCACCTGATGTCACCCCATTTAGCTTGTAGTAATGATAAAACAACCAGCGGCGCAGTTTCTGCTCTAAATATTCTCGGGCCCAAACCCAAGGAATGGAAGCCATAGCTGCGAGCTGTTTCAACCTCTTCTTGAGTGAAACCGCCTTCTGGGCCAATCAAGACACTCGCAGAGCTAGGTGCTGTTTCTGGGTTAACATCTTTCAAACTTTTTTTATTTTCCATCTCCCAAAATATCAATTTCAAATCGGAATCACTTGCCTGATGGCAAAATGTGTGGAGCTTGATTATACTGTTTGAAATTTTAGGGATTGAACTACGACCACACTGCTTAGAACTTTCTTCAACAATTTTTTTCCAACGAGTGATCTTCTTTTCACTATCGCTTTTTTTCACCGTTCGTTCTGTTAAAAGAGGGCTTATCGAATGGACTCCCAACTCTACCGCTTTCCTCAAAATTACATCAAACCCATTCCCTTTGACTAAGGATTGTCCAAGGTGGATCTTTAAAGGAGACTCGGTATCATTTCTTTCTGAAGATAAAATTTCACACTTAATTAATTTATTTTTAAACTCTGAAAGCCTAGCTAAATAGAGAGAGCCCTCGCCATCTAGCACTTCAATCTCATCTCCCACCGTTAGCCGAAGGACTGTACGGATATGGTTAACATCTGAACCTTGAAGGACTACAAAGTTATTTAAAAAATTACTTTTATCTGCAAAAAAACGATGCATTTAAAGTGCAGGCGAGCCTATTCGCAGCAGATCTGTCAACGAATGCAACTCATAGTCAGGTTCACCCTCTATAGAGTTATTTTTACGTTCCCTATTTATCCACGCACTTTTCATTCCCACATTTTGTGCCCCAACTATATCTAACCTTATATTATCTCCCACAAAAAGGATTTCTTCCGGTTTCATTTTTAAGCTTTCTATTGCAAGTTGAAAAATTGAAGGATGTGGTTTTCGATAGGTAGTATCGGACGAATAGATTGCGAAATCAAAGAAAGGTAATAAGCCTGCTGCTTGCATCTCATTTTCTTTCATAAATCTCGGGTTAGTGGTGTTAGATACAACTCCCATTCGAACACCTATATTTTTTAAAGAATTCAGCACAGATATTACTTCGGGATACAATTTTCTTTCTGAATAAACTTCAAGATAATAAATCTCAAGAAGTTTTTTCAAGCTAATATCTTCATTCAAGGGGATACCAAATTGGTATATTAATTTTTTCAGGGCAATTTCAAAGTGGGCTTCCTCATTTGTAATACGTGAACTTTCAATCATAGGGTGAAAAATCTTCCTCGATTGATCGAGGAATTCCTCAAAATCAGGTAAAGAGAGACTTTTGCTACTTAGATATCCAAATACTTTTCTCAATGGTGAACGATCATCTTCTTTACCAAGATCGACCAGAGTATAAGCCCAATCAAAACCAATACCTTTAAAAGGGAAATTCATTTCCTATCTGCTCTTGCTGTTAAAGTGATGGTAGGTTTTGGGAGGAGCATGGAATGTCACAAAAAGTTATAAACATCTATAAGTCAATTTGGTAGCACACTAACAAGTAGTCAAATCTTGGACTAGTTTCTGTAATAACAAAACAGACATAAGAATATCGAAATCTTCCTTGACCCATACTCTAGTTAACATAATAATATTAACATAACCAGCAAGTAAGCTGAAATCCTAGGAAACTTGTCTACCGATGATCCCTAAAAATATAAAAATGATTCCGGAAAATATTCGTTCCAATAAGGAGCTAATTCAAGAGGCTCTGGACTTTGGCTGCGCGAAAGCAAAGGTGATTTCAACTAAAGCTATTTCCCTAGCACATTGGGTAAAACTTCAGTGCCAATTCGGTTGCTCCAATCATGGAAAACTTTTTACATGCCCTCCTTTCACACCTGAATCTGAAGAGATGGCTGAAATTTTAGAAGAATACGATCAAGCTCTCCTTATTTATGTAAACCACGATACTAACGTGCAGGAAGTTGTTATTCATTTGGAGACCAGATTTAAACAAAAAGGATATCAAAAAGCCTTCGCTTTGGGTGCCCAACCATGTAATTTATGCGACCCTTGCACCATCTCTACCTTTTGCAAGTACCCAGAAAAAGCGCGACCCACTCTGCAGGCCTGTGGGATTGATGTGAAAACCACACTAAGTAATAATGGCTGGACAGAGGGTATCCAACATAAGCCCTGCTCTGATTCTCACCCTATTGGGATGATCCTTCTTAACTAATAAACACAATTTTATCAATATAGTGCTAAACCATAAAAGATAGAGGGAGCCCTTTTTACCTTTTTTTTGGCCAAGACTGTGTTGAACTATTACCCACCACTTTACTTAATTCTTGAAGATCCAGTCCGTTAATTCCTAAAAAATATAAAATCAATTTTAAATCGTGCAGATTGATACTCGCCTGTGCCTGACGCTGAACTATTGGTTTTGCGTTAAAAGCAATTCCAAGGCCTGCTTTTGCAAGCATCTTAATATCGTTAGCACCATCGCCCACAGCGACTACCTGGCGAAGGGAAAATCCTTCTTTTTCTGCCAAAGAAACAAGTGCATTTTCCTTACCTTCAGCATCAATTATCTCCCCTTCTAACTCTCCAGTAACTAAACCATTTTCAATTTTTAGCCGATTGGCAATACCATAATCCAATTCATAACGATCACACAGTTTCTTGATGAAATAATCGAACCCCCCACTGACCATTGCTATTTTGTATCCCAGATACTTTAAAATCTTTACTAGGTTTTCTGCCCCGGAAGTTAAGGGTAAATTGTCGGATAACTCTTCAAGTGCTTTTTCAGGCAAACCTTTTAATAAACCTACGCGCTCACGCAAAGCTGATTTAAAATCCAATTCCCCACTCATCGCTTGGCGTGTAATATTCTTCATTCTTTCCCCTTGGCAGGCAAGCTTGCCTAGTTCGTCTATCACCTCACATTGCAAAAAAGTCATATCAGCATCAAAAACAATTAACCTTTTATTTCGTCGGAAATAGGTTTCCTCCTGCACTGCGATGTCAACTCGATAATTTTCTTTGAACCGCACCAAGGCATTTAAAACATCTTCTGTTGAATGAGCATTTTGGGTTCCAATTACGAATTCTAAAACTTGAATATCCCCTGAGTCTAGTTGCTCAATCCTCATAATATTAATATCAAGGTCAGCAAAGGTTTTTGTAATTTCCAAAAAGGCTTTGGAAGGGAAAGTTTCACACAACAAAGTAACAACAGATCGATGAGAATAAGGGACCTCAGTCTGAATTTCCTGTTTCAAAGGATAGATGGCAACCTTAAAATTTCTCTGCTCAGCGTATCTAGTCAGAACTTCTTTTAAAGGTGAAATTAAAGTGTCGTCGCCATCAAGCAGGATAGAAAGGTTGAGCATGCCATTAAAAACAAATTGCTTAATATCTACAACATTCCAGCCTGCATCAACAATAAAGCCTAAGGTTTCAGCCAAGATACCCGGCCGATCGAGTGCTGAAATTTGGATATGTAGGGAGGATTTAGCCATAGTTAAGCCTGCGGTTTGTACCGCCATCCTTCCCTTTTCTTGCATGTCCAACCATCGTTGATCTGAAATGTTGAAAGGTTATCTAAGTTTTCAGAACTAAACAAGGCAACCACACCTTTGCCTTCTATTGAGTTATCTTTTAGGTGGAGCCGTTTCAATTTACCAAGAAATTTTGCTTTCGCGAGAATCTCTAAACCCCTATCACTGATACCATTTTTATTTAAATTCAAATATTGAACATTTTCAAGTGCCGGGCAATCGACCAAGTCCCGAATTCCCTCATCACCCAAGTTATTGTCAGCAAGATCAAGCCAACTTACTCCTTTCATTTTAGGTGACGCCCAAAGCAACTTGGCTTCTTCGGCCGTGAGATCTTTGCCGCTCAGCATTAATTGGTTACCCCGCAGGCGACCTTCTAAAATTATTTCAACGTTATCAAATCTTGTTTTTTGAGACATACAAATCCTTCACTTTTGAACTCCTCGATACTGAGGCTGGCTAAATTCTATAACATGAATCATCCCTATTCGGCAACTACGTCATTTTTTATATTTTTTTCTGATTTATTAAAATATTTTTGATTTATTTAGGCTTTATTCAAATTCATATATTTCGGATATAGTCTCTTTTTAATATCCTCATATTAGTGAGCCTAATTGTAAAATGCTTTACGTTGAATTTAAAATTGTTCTTTTATTCATTTCCATAGTCCACCTTAGAGCCACATAGTCCATCCAGCGGCGATCTCCAAATTGAGTTTCTTTATGTGAAATATAACCCATATGCCCACCCTTCTGGGGCTGACAAAAGTCCACGTTACTAGAAAGATTCCTAAAAACATCCGGAGATACAAAAGGGTCGTCTAAAGAACATAGAATAGTTGTAGGTTTCTGGATATTTTTTATATAATTTTTCCCACTACATTGTTCATAATAATCATCCACACTTTTGTATTTACCTACTGGTGCAGTATAACTCACATCAAAATCCCAAATTGTGTTCAGGTTTTGGCCCGGATCCATAGCCTCAGGAAAATTTTTTATCAATGCCTGAGCTTGAATTTTAATCAATTTCATATAGTAACGGTTAAATAACCAACACGATGCCCGGTTAGAAATGTTATGGCTGGCAACACTCAAATCAATAGGGGGGTTAACTGCTAGTGCACCCATCAACCCAGAAGGAATATCCCGGTCTTCACCCAAATATTTAAGAAGAATATTTCCACTCAACGAGAAACCAATTATGAGGAGACAAGGATACTTGTTCAATATAAAACGAATCATTTTATCAAAGTCATCACTTGAACCCCCATTCCATAGGCTGGAGCTAAGTCCCATTCCTTTTCCACTACCTCGTTGATTTATCATGAAAACACCGTATCCATGTGACCACAGCTTCCAAGCAATCCTTTTTATATAACCCGATTCAGAACAACCTCCCATACCGTGGGCTAACATGACAACAGGCTTATTTTTATCCAAAGATTTTATTTCATACAAAATGGATTTCGCACCCACATCAAGGTCAATAGTGTATGGAATTTTCTCTGGAAGTAAGATTGAATTCCCAGGTAATTGTGATCCGGCTATAGTTTGGATAATACCTCCTCTTAAAGCTGGATGTGGAGTAAAAGGCTCCAACAAGTCATTGATCTTCAAAAATATTACTCCTAGATCATAAGTTTTGATTAGGTGTTTATACAAACAAAGTAGCTATAGTTGATATTAGCGTGGATATTTTATTATCCCTTTAGCCTTAGTTGACACCTTAATAAGGTATTGGTAGATTGAAAACACTGTCTACAAAGGCATATACCAATTACAAATTACTAATAATTCTAGATTAACTCATGCGTTTTATTACATTTTTAACATGTTCATTTTTCCTGCTCACATTTTATACTGAAGTATCCACCCATACTAACGAGGCGGAACTTCATTATCAGAGAGCAATGAAACTTAGCCAACAAAATTTATGGAAAGATGCTATCCCTGAATTTATCAAAGCCACTAAAATTTTACCGAATAAAGGTTTGATACATGCAAATCTTGGAGTTGCATTAAGCCAGACGGGAATGTTTAAAGAAGCCCTATTTTCATTCGACCAAGCACTGAAACTGGGCTATGACTCTTCTGGGCTTCGTTACAATCGAGGAGTATCTTTTGCTCGACTAAATTTAATCGATGAGGCAATAAAAGAACTAGAGATAGCATTGCGCCTTGACCGGAGAATGGTAAAGGCCGAATATGACCTTGGCATTTTATTCAATCGCCAGGGCAATAGGAAAAAAGCTAGAGAGAAAGTAGATATCCTTTTCAAGCGCAACAACAAGTTGGCAAAAAAATTATTCGATCAAATCATTCCAGAATACAAAGTAATAACAGTAGATAATGGGGGGAAATTAAACGGTCGCGTTACTCTTGCAGGGCCAATCCCTAAAGCCCGCTCTTTTCACCTAATCCACGCCCCAAATATTGAATTTTGTTCGCGTATTTCAGACGGTAAAGGGCACCGCTTACTTTTTGATTTTACTGTGTCAAAAAATCGCGGCTTAAAAGATACCATCATTGCTCTAACAGATGTTAAAAAAGGGAAACCCTTTCTACAAAAAATGCAAACGTTTCACATAGATCGTTGTCGTGCCAACAATTACATAATTGGAATCAAAAACAGTGAAAATATTCTTATTGAAAATACGGACCCAATTCAGCATGAGATAGCAACTTATGAAGTTAGAAATAACTATCCCGATCAAACTTCTAATCGTCCGGTCACTCCTAAGTCCAGTCAGGTGCGGTCTGCATTCGTTCGAGCTAATGCAAGTGAATACACCATTAAATGCAATCTACACCCATTCTTGCAAACTCACGGCTATCTGGTTAAAAACCCGTATTATACGGTTACCGACTCAAATGGAAATTTTTCTATTGATAATATACCTCCTGGAACATACAACGTTGTGGCTTGGCATACTTATATACCCGAGAAAAAAGGTGTAGTTACCATCACGCCCGAAGGAATGACACAAATTGATTTTGAGTTTAATGGAAAAGATGAAAGAAGAAAATTATATCAAGATGATATTGAAGGCTACAGGTTCAATACTTGGTTTGATAGTAAAGAAAAATTTTATGGCGGTCCAAGAATTGATGACCCAGTCGAAGAACTTCAAGCCTTTTGCGATAAAGACCATATGTGCTCAGAAAAATAGCATTCTTACCCCAGGGTTTTCCTTACAACAACTGCATTAAATCTAAACTCTTTTCTGGCGCGCTCTGCATCTTTCGCTGCTAATTCTTCATCGCTATATTTGCCTAAAAAAACCCGGTACCATTTACCTTTATTATTCGATAATTCCGTTTCAATAAGAAACGAATCGAAACCTTTTTCTTGCAATTTGGTT
>Ga0114933_10002534_pt1 | contig 18809 bp, 13 predicted proteins | sample 4SBtaG_FD_89691 | JGI IMG/M metagenome (GOLD analysis project Ga0114933, IMG submission 89691) | Deep subsurface microbial communities from Kolumbo volcano to uncover new lineages of life (NeLLi) - 4SBTROV12_W25 metaG | ecosystem: Environmental > Aquatic > Marine > Volcanic | place: Kolumbo... | reverse complement strand
TAGGGTGGCGTTCACCACGAATTGTTGGTAAGGAATATGACGACTTTGTTGATCTAGTGGTTAATTCTATTTTGCGTCACTTCCCGAATGTATTGCTGCACTGGGAAGATTTTAGTGTTGCCAATTCTAGGCGAATTTTAAAAAAATATCGTAATAAGTTATGTACTTTTAATGATGATGTTCAGGGTACGGGGGCAACAGCTCTTGCTAGTATATTTTCCGCGCTAATGATCACAAGATCTAAGCTTGTAGAGCAGCGCTTTATTATATTTGGAGCTGGAACAGCTGGTGTTGGTGTTGCCGATCAGTTGGTTTATGCATTAATTCAAGATGGGTTATCGGAAGAGGAGGCTAGAGCTTGCTTTTGGTTGGTAGATAAGAATGGCTTACTGGTTGATGGTATGGAAGATCTCTTTGACTACCAAGATCCGTATAAAAGATCTAAGGATGATTTTAATGATATCAATCAAGGTAAACCTGTAACTTTATTAGACCTAGTGCATTATGTGAAGCCTACAGTATTGATTGGATGCTCAGCTGTTGCTGGTGCTTTTTCTAGGGATGTTGTAGAGGCTATGTCTTCATATGTTAGTATTCCTATCATATTGCCACTATCTAATCCAACGTCCAGGTCGGAAGTTGCGCCACAAAATGCTTATGACTGGACAGAAGGCAGGGTCATTATTGCAACAGGATCTCCTTTTGAAAATGTTGAATATAATGATAGGTCTATTAAAATATCGCAGTGTAATAATGCATTTATTTTTCCAGGGCTTGGTCTTGGTGTGTTGGCTTGTGGTTCTTCTAGAATTACAGATTATATGTTAATGAAAGCAGCGTACGCTCTTGCTGAATGCTCGCCTCTTTTACATGACCCTAATGATTCATTATTGCCTAGTTTTAATCAATCAGCAGCAGTTGGTAGACATGTTGCGTTAGCTGTTGCCTTGGCAGCTATAGAGGAGGGGTTTGCGCAAAGTGTAGGTATCGATGAACTTAAAGAAAAAATAGAAGAAATGTTTTGGCACCCAAGTTATTTGCCTTATATGTATAATAATAAATCTTTATTTTCAGAGGATGATTTATGACTTTAGATAGCAGTTGTTCTGTAGGTGTTTTATTAGTTAATATAGGAACACCAGATGCTCCTAATAAGAAAGATGTACGTAAGTATTTAAGTGAGTTTTTATCTGACCCTTATGTTATAACCTTGCCTTATATTTTTAGATGGTTATTGTTACTTTTTATTATTCTACCGTTTCGTTCAGCCAAATCAGCTGCGGCTTATAGTAAAGTGTGGACCAAGCAAGGTTCGCCGCTTTTGGTTAATAGTCTAGCATGTGCAGATGGCTTATCTAATGCTCTTTGTGATAAATATAAAGTAGTTGCTGCTATGAGATATGGATCTTATAGTATCAATGATGGTTTGCGGCAGCTCATCGGTTGTAAGCAGATAGTAGTAGTGCCGCTATATCCTCAGTATGCCGATGCCACAACTAGATCTACTATTGAAAAAGTAAAGTGTGAGATGTCAAGATTAATGTTCGATGCTAAGGTTGCTTTTGTGCCTGCTTTTTATAGCAATAATGGTTTTATTAAATCATATGCTAGATTGGTTGAGCCTGCTATGAACTTAAGTAAAGACCAGTTTTTATTAATGAGCTATCATGGGCTTCCAGTTAATCAGCTACCAGATGGTGATTGCGAAAATTGTTATCGTGCCCATTGTTATGGCACCTCTAAATTATTGGCTGGATCTTTAGGTTTGTCACAAGATCAATATTCGGTTTCATTTCAGTCTAGACTTGGCGCCTCAAAGTGGATAGAGCCATATACAGTAGATCGGATTGCTGTTTTATATAAGAAAGGTATTAGAAAATTAGTTGTAGCATGCCCATCTTTTGTTGCAGACTGTTTGGAAACACTGGAGGAGATGGGAATTAGTTTGAAAAAACAGTGGTTAGATTTAGGCGGTGAATCATTCACATTGGTTCCTTGTTTAAATGCAGATAGTAACTGGGTATTGGCGTTATCAGAAATTATTTATAAAAATGAGGTGGCAGATGAAGATTGTGTTGGCAACATCTAATAAAGGTAAAATCAAAGAGTTCTATAATATGAACTTATTTATTGATTTTGTATGTCAGCAAGATTTAGGGATATCCTCTGTTCCTGAGACCGGGCACACGTTTGTTGAAAATGCTTTAATTAAAGCTAGGCATGCATCATTAGAGTCTGGATTGCCGGCAATAGCCGATGACTCTGGATTAGTTATTCCATCATTAAATGGGGAGCCTGGTATTTACTCTAGTCGTTACGCTGGTGATAATGATAATGGGTTAATGCGTATTAATAAGGTATTGGCTAATTTAAAAGATATGGTGGGTGATAAGCGTAATGCATACTTTCATTCATGTATTGTTTATTTGAAGTCAGCCTGTGATCCCGTGCCTGTTGTTGTAACCGGAACGTGGCACGGTGTTATTTTGGATGAGTGCCGTGGTGATAATGGTATGGGCTATGACCCTATTTTTTATGTGCCAACCCACAATTGTTCTGCTGCAGAGCTTTCGATGGCCGAGAAAAATAAAATCAGCCACCGCGGTATTGCAATGCGTTCGCTACTTCCAAGTTTGACGCAGTGATGTGCATCTATTAAAGACAGGATGGTCACTACTATGGTCATGTAGGTCGCTGCAGTAATAACCAAGACGATTAAACTGAAATGTTTGCTCGGCCGAAGTATTATCTAGTGATGCCTCTAGTTTTGCATTTGATATTATTTGTAAAGAGTCTTTATTTATGTTGGCTAGAATATCTTCATCTGCTGCTGGGTTTTCAGTTAAAAATAGTCTGTCATATAGTCTGACTTCAGCATTAATTGCATGATCTAGAGATACCCAATGTATGGTGCCTTTAATTTTGCGACCATCTTTTGGTTTTTTGCCACCAAGAGTATCTGGATCATAGGTGCAGTGCAGTTCCGTAATTTCTCCTGAGCTGTCTTTAATGACATCATTGCATTTGATGACATAAGCATTCATTAGTCTAACTTCTTTTCCTGGTGATAGTCGGTGGAACTTTGCAATTGGTTCTTCAAGGAAGTCATCTTTTTCTATCCATATGTTTTTGGTGAAGGCCAGGGTGCGAGTACCTAGTTCTGCTTGTTGTGGATGGTTAGATACTGTTAGGTTTTCTACATCCTGGGTAAAGTTGGTAATGATGACTTTAATTGGATTCAGTACGGCCATGCGTCTTTGAGCTGTGATGTTTAGGTCATTGCGAAGTGAGTCTTCCAGTATGCCAACATCAATTATAGAGTCTTGTTTAGATATGCCGATAGTTTCACAAAATTGCCTAATAGATTGAGGGGTATATCCGCGCCGTCTAAGGCCAGATATTGTAGGTAATCTCGGATCATCCCAGCCAGCAACAATGTTATTATCAATTAATTGTTTTAGTTTACGTTTGCTGGTGATTGTATAATTAAGATTTAGTCGGGAAAACTCTATTTGGCGCGGAGCATGCTCCATTGCGCAGTTTTCAACAAACCAGTTATATAGTGGGCGATGGTCTTGAAATTCTAGAGTACAAAGCGAATGCGTTATGCCCTCAATTGCATCTGATATGGCATGTGCAAAGTCATACATTGGGTAGATAAACCAGCTGTCTCCTGCCTGGTGGTGCGACGTATGTAGGCTACGGAATATTACAGGGTCTCGCATATTTATATTGCTAGCTGCCATGTCTATTTTTGCACGTAAAGTATACGCCCCTTCTTTAGTTTTTCCGGCATACATTTCGTTAAATATAGTTAGGCTTTCTTCTATATCTCTGTCTCTTGATGGGCTGTTTTTTCCTGGAAGCTTAAGTGTTCCTCTGTGCTCCCTCATCTCTTCTGCTGATAAATCATCAATATATGCTTTGCCATCTTTAATTAGTTTGACAGCTAGTTGGTATAGGTTGTTAAAATAAGATGATGTGTGGTGGAGGTGTTTACCCCATGAAAATCCAAGCCAGGTTATATCTTCTTCTATTGCTTTAGCATAGCTATCGCATTCATTATTTGGGTTGGTATCGTCAAATCTTAAGTGGCAAGTGCCATTGAATTCTTTAGCTAATGAAAAGTTAAGACATATAGCTTTGGCGTGACCTATATGCAAAAATCCATTTGGTTCTGGCGGAAATCTAGTTATAATTTCTTTATGCTTATTATTTTTAAGGTCTTCTTTAATAATGTTTCTAATGAAGTTGGTTCGTTCTATTGGATGTTCAGTTGTCATAATGGTCTCACTAAATCTTCATAATTGGTTAGGATAGATATCTTATTCTTAAAACCCCTGGTATGTTTTGTAGGGCTATTATTTGTTCTTGCTTAATAGGTTTGTCGATATCGATTAAGTTGTATGCAATATCTTCACGTGATTTGTTTATCATCTCGGTTATATTTATATCATGGCTTGAAAGTACGGATGATATTTGCGCCACCATGTTAGGTATGTTTTTATTTGCAATTGATAACCGATACTTGCTTGATCGTGTAAGTTTTATTTCAGGGAAATTAACAGAGTGAATAATGTTGCCGTCTAATAGAAATGACTCTATTTGTTTTGTAATCATCTTTGCGCAGTTTTCTTGAGCTTCAATAGTCGATGCGCCAAGATGAGGAAGTGTTATAGTTTGGCTATGGTTTTGCAGCTCTGTCGATGGAAAGTCGGAAACATAGGTCGATGTGTGGTTTTTATCTAATGATTCTTTCATTGAGGTTGGGTCAACAATTTGAGCTCTAGAAAAGTTTAATATTACAGACCCAGGTTTGGTTTGTGTGATGGTTGTATTATTTATTATATGTTTTGTTTCTGTGGTTAGTGGTATATGGATACTAATATAGTCTGAATTTTTTAATATATCGCTTAGTTGTTCTGCTTGATGTATGGCGCTATTTAATTGCCAGGCATTGGTTACTTGGATGTTTGGGTCATATCCTATAACATCCATGCCCAGCTGATGAGCGGAGTTAGCTACTAGAACCCCTATTTTGCCAAGACCTATTATACCTAATGTTTTTCCAGGAAGTTCTGTTCCTACAAACTGTTTTTTATTTTTCTCTATATGCTTATTGATTTCTTGATTGTCTCCAGATGCATTTTTCATAAAATCTAGTGCCTGGCAGATGTTACGACTAGCAAGAAGAAGTCCGGTCAATACTAATTCTTTAACAGCATTAGCATTAGCTCCAGGCGTGTTAAAAACTGGAATACCAAGATTGGTTAAAGTGGTTGTCGGGATGTTGTTAGTGCCAGCACCGGCGCGCCCAACAACCTCAAGTGACTCTGGAATATCATATTCATGCAAACTTGTTGATCGTACCAATATGGCATGAGGATTTTTAGTATCTGTTGTAACACTAAATTGCTGGCTATTTAGTTGCTGCAATATGGAACTAGAGATAGCATCAATTGTGTTAATAAGGTACATATTTATTCCTTGTTAGTTATTGCACATAATAAAACTACAATTATTAGTTGTTAGTTATTAAAATTAATATAATTGATATAGGAGCAATATATCTTAAAGCTATGCGCCATATGCCGTGCCAAAACCCGCTGGTATTCCATTGTAGCTCTTGCTTGAAAATAGCTTTAGGAAAGAGCCAGCCTAAGAATATTGCAGAGAGTAGTCCGCTGACAGGTAGCATAATTGCAGCGGTTATGTGATCTATGATCCCAAAAGCGGTATGACCTAAAACTTGGAAATATTCAGGGTGAGAGAAAGATCCTATGGTTAATATGCTAATAAGCCACAATAGTGAGCTGGTATATATGTTGCTTTTCTTTCTGGAGATGCTAGTTGTCTCTGCAACAGTTGCAATAATGGTTTCTAAAATTGCGACTATCGATGAGAATGCGGCAAAAAATAGTAATATAAAAAACAATACTCCAAATAAGTAGCCCAAGTGCATCCAACCAAAAGCTAGCGGTAGTGTTTGGAAGATAAGGCTTGGTCCAGAGTCTGTTGCTAGGTTGTATTTAAAAACTAATGGAAAAATTATTAAACCAGATAATATGGCAAATAGAGTATCAGCAATTACCACCCAAGCTGTTGCAGATAAAAGGCTTACTTGTTTAGGTAGATATGCACTAAGCATTATATTGGCACCAACTCCAATGCTAAGACTAAAGAATGCCTGCCCTAACGCCATAAGTAACGTAGTCATGGTCAACTCTTTTGGGTTAAAATCAAATAAATAGTGTAGGGTTAGCTTTATATCTCCTATAGAGCATGCATATATAAATAATAAGATTAATAAGATAAACATTGTAGGAAACATATACAGTATCATTTTCTCTAGGCCTTTTTTTATACCAAGAGCTACAATTAGTGAGCTTGAAATAATAGCTATAGTGTCGGTAACCAGCATTCCAGCAGGGTTGTGTTGTAGTTGATTAAAAAGCTCAGTGCTTTTGGTGCTAGTTAGGTGATGAAATTGATTTAAGCTAGCTTTTGTAATGTATTCTATAACCCAACCAGTTATTACAAGGTAATAGCTAAGAATAAAGAAAGATGCGCATACTGAAATAATTCCAGCCCATTTCCATAGTGGTGATAATTTAGCTTTTTGTGCTAGCAATGCAAAAGTTTGAGGAGGTGTGCTGCGCCCCAATCTGCCAATAGTTATTTCTGCTAGCAGTAGTGGAATACCTAAAACTAAAATACAAGCAATATATAATAAAACAAAGGTGCCACCACCATGTTGTCCCACCATGTATGGGAAGCGCCAGATATTACCCAGACCTATGGCAGCTGCTGAGGTTGAAAATATAAAAGTAGCAGATGAGTTCCATCTAATGTTAGTTTGTTTCATTTGTATACCTAGAATATGAAATAGTGATATTTTTCCGGCTGGTATAGTAACATGTTTTTTTTTAGTGAACAGCTTAAGTTAAGCGATTATGGTTAATTATCAGGAAGATGTATGATTAAAAATATAATTGGGGTTAGAGAGTCTAAGATTGATGCAGTTTTTTTTGATTGCGACGGCACTTTGTCGAAAATTGAAGGAATTGATTACCTGGCAAGCTTTAGTACTAATATGCAAGAGGTCGCTAGTCTGACGGCTCTATCTATGGGTTCTGTTGGGTTATCTTGCGATATGTATCAGCAGAGACTTGAGCTAATCAGGCCAGCAAGAACGCATTTGCTGCAGTTGGCTGAGGCTTATTATGCAGCCATGACGCAAGACTTATTAGCAACAATTAGTATCTTGCAAAGCTTGGGTAAAGAGATTTATGTTATTTCTGCAGGAAATGCTCCAGCTGTAACCCTGTTTGCAGAAAAAATAGGCATACCGGCTAGCAAAGTTATGGCCGTAGAGTTGTTTTTTGATGATGACGGTAATTACGTTGGGTTTGATGAAGATAGTCCTCTAGTTACGCAAAATGGTAAATCGATGATGATTAGACAGTTAAGGTCTAAATATGAATATAAGCAGGTAGCATTCATCGGTGATGGTATGAATGATGTTCCGGCTCGAGACGAGGTTGATCAATTTATTGGCTATGGTGCGCATTTTTATCGCAAAAAAGTTAAAGAGCTTAGCGATTCTTATGTTGTGGATAAATCTATGTTTGCTGTGCTTTCATTGTTGTTAACAAGGGATGAGTCGTTATCTTTATAGTTTTGTTGTTCAAGTTATTATTTGTTTTGAGTTTCAATATTAATTTTCTTTCTTTAACAGTATAATGCTCGCTGTTTATTTTATGCTCATCAGAATTTATTATTAATAATTAGGATTATGTATGTCTAAATTAATTAGTCAAAAAGGAATGAAGCCATATTTGGCAGCGGCATTTTTTAATATGTTTGTTATGTCTGGTCATTTAGTATTGTTAGCCCAAATTTTTCATCGTCTAGTAACGGGGATGAGTATCTTTTGGATATTGTTAGGTGGTGTTGTACTTATAGCTCTACCATTTGTTGTTTTATTCTCATTGTCGGGAATGTTGGCTGATCATTTTGATAAGGCGAGAGTGCAAAGATGGAGCGCAATTTCTTTATTGGCATTATCATTATGGTTGCTGGTATGTCATGCAAGTGGATGGTTGTGGGTAAGTTATTGTTCTATTTTATTGTTATCAATAGAGAGATGTATTAGTGCTCCATCTAGATCTGGTTATATCAAGCAGTGCTATGGGAAAATTAGCATAGCGCAGGGTAACGCTTTATATGTTTGTGTTAGTGGTATGGCTTTGCTGGTAGCAATTGTAGTGTTTTCTTGGTCATATAGTGCCGTACTTGCCGAGCATAGTTCATCTATATTAGATTTTACAGCGAAGGGCTTAACTAAAGCATCGAAGCCTGCAACTATTTTATTAGTAGTTGGATCCATATTGCAGTTATTTTTTGTATATAGAATACCTGAGGCATCAAAACTTGATAATGATGCTGTGTCTGGAATTAAGCCATGGTTAATTGCTCCTTCATTAAAGAATGATTTGTGTTCATTAAAGAAAAGTCCAGTTGCAGTTGCTTGTTTGTCTGGCGTTATGAGCTTTTGGTTTACTAGTATTATTCTATTTGTTGTGTTTCCTCATTATGTACTAGATCAAAATATTTATATTTCTTCTCTTGGTTATTCTGAAATTATAATAGCTTCCTTGATTGGATTAATTTTAGGGTCATTATATGCCGGCAGACTATCTAGGCTCTTTATAGAATCTGGTTATGTTGTGATTGCAGCACTAGGCTTAACTTTAATTTTATTATTGCTGCCATGGATGAGGCATCAAGGTGCTATTATTGCTGTATTTTTTATCTATGGTTTTTGTGGCGGGTTATTGTTAGTTCCACTTAATGCTCTGGTTCAGTTTGGCGTTGACACGCCGCATATAGGTAGAATAAATAGTGTTGTTAGTGCTGTGCTGCATTTATTGATTGTTGTAAGTGTTCTGCTAGCTGTTTTAGCTTTGTATTATGATATTACAGTTATAATTGCACTTAGATTAATCTTTGTAATTGCCTTGGTTGTTGCTGTATCAACTTTATTCTTGGTTCCTCAAGGGTTGGTTAGGTATGTTATCTATTTTGTTGCGGCAAGATTCTTTAAAATAGATGTATATGGTTTGGAGAATATGCCATCAAAAGGTCCTTTGCTGATGATAGGCAATCATACGAGTTATGTTGATTGGGCTATTATTCAGATGGCAACACCAAGACCTGTTCGTTTTGTTATGAGTCATGATGTGTATGAAAAGTGGTACCTAAAGGCTATTTTGAAAGCATTTAATATTATTCCGATAGGTAAAACAATTGATAAAGTATCTATTCAGTTAATAGTTGATGCTTTGGAAAATGGAGAGGCGGTTGCTTTATTTCCAGAAGGTTATTTAAGCCGTAATGGTCAACTAGGTACGTTTAATAAAGATTTCGAGCAGGTGTTATCTCAAGTTACAACAGATGTATGTGTCTTGCCATTTTATATTAGAGGTCTCTGGGGTAGTGCTGCATCATGTGCTACCGATCGTTATAAAGCTATTAGTAAGATTAAAACTAGAAATGTAAGCTTGTATTTAGGTGAGACGGTGCCAACAGCAATTACAGCAAAAGAGATTAAAAAAGTTGTATTTGAGCTCTCTATTTTGTCATGGAAAAGATACGCAGAATCATTGGGGTCATTGCAGCATAATTGGTTGCATACTGCAAAAAGAATGGCTAATGAACTATGTGTTGCTGATTCTGCTGGGCTGCAATTATCGCATCATAAGTTTATTGTTGCAGTGCTGTTAGTTGCCAAGAGGTTAAAGAAATTATTATTGGGTCAAAATAATATAGGATTGATGCTGCCAACAAGTGCTGCTGGTGCTATTGCCAATATGTCTGTCTTAACCTTGGGTAAAACTGTGGTTAATTTAAATTATACGGCAGGTGTTGATGCGGTAGTTAGTGCTATTAGTGCTGCTAATATTAAAACAATCGTTAGTGCTCATATTTTTGTGAAAAAACTAAAATCACGAGGTATTGATTGGGATGCAATGGTGGGTGATACAAAAATTATTTATTTGGAAGATATAAAGAAACAAAATTCTACCAGGGTTGCGTTACGTTTTCTTTTGTATGTTAAGTTGCTCCCGTGTTTTATCCTAGATCTCTTGTTTATGAAAAATGTTCCCGGAGATAAGACTGCTGCTATTATGTTTAGTAGTGGGAGTGAGGGTAAACCTAAAGGGGTTGAGCTATCTCACTCTAATTTGACCTCTAATATAAAGCAGGTTATGAGCGTTTTTAATATTGAGGATACAGACACATTTGTTAGTATATTACCACTTTTTCATTGTTTTGGCTTAACAGTTAATGCTTTGTTGCCATTGATCTCTGGTGCTACTTTTGTTTGTCATCCTGATCCGACAGATGCAGTTGCTATAGGCCGTATGGTATATCGTTATAATGCTACAATTTTATGTGGTAGTTCTACTTTTTTTGGTCTTTATGTTAGGTCGCCAAAGTTGCATTATTTAATGTTTCGTAGCTTGCGCATGTCAATTGCCGGTGCGGAAAAACTATCGCCTAAAGTTAGACAGGCATTTAAAGATAAGTTTTTTGTCGATATGATGGAAGGTTATGGTACGACGGAGGTAGCGCCTGTTGCTAGTTGCAACCTGCCAGATACTTTAAGTGATCTTGATTGGCATGTTCATGTTAGTAATAAAATAGGTTCTGTTGGTTTGCCATTACCTGGGTCTGCATTTAGAATTTTAGATCCTGATACTTTGGAGATTTTAGAGCAAGGCAAGGAAGGGATGATAGCAGTAGGTGGCCCTCAAGTTATGAAGGGATATTTGAATGATCCGAATAAAACCAATCAAGTATTAGTTACTGATGATACGATCTCATGGTATTTAACTGGTGATAAAGGTTATTTAGATAGCGAAGGGTATTTGTTTATTGTTGATAGATATTCTAGATTTGCCAAAATTGGTGGAGAGATGGTCAGTCTTGCTGTTGTTGAAGAAGGGGTTATGTCTGCGATGGATGACCCTGATTCCGATGTTATGGCGGTGTCACTGGCAGATGATAAAAAAGGCGAGCGTATTGCCGTGCTGTATCAGTCTAGTTTAGATGTTGATAGTGTTCGCAGTATGGTTGGGTCATCTACTATGGCAAAGATCATGACTCCTTCATTTTATTATCAGGTAGAAGAGCTCCCTAAACTTGCTAGCGGCAAAAAAGATTATGTTAGTGCCAAGAGAATAGCCATGGAGCTGTTGGGTAGGTAGGTGTTAGATTGCTACATTTATGGTGTGCCTGGTGGTGTGCCTGGTGGTGGTGTGCCTAGTGGTGGTGTGCCTGGTGGTGGTGTGCCTGGTGGTGTGCTGCCTGTTAATGGTGGATATAAGCTGAAAATGCCTTTGCCGCGGCTGCCGCTGCTACTCGACGTTGATGATGTATAATAACGGTTAAATTCACTCGTATCTAATTCTTCTTCTTCATCCTCATCCTCATCCTCAAACAGTAGTAGTGCTGCTTCTTCATACTTTTTAAGTGGTGCTGCTTCTGCTTCTTCTTCTTCAATATTAGGGTTAATGTAATTATCATCGGTACTCATATCGAATGCTTCTGCTATTATTTCTTCAGTTGCATACGTGTTAAGTGGTGCTGCTTTTCCATTAATATTTTTTGTGACCGGCGTCATTTCTATCACTTTTATTGATTCACTGTTTGGGTCTATATAGCCACACTTTATGAGAAATGGAACAGCTAAAGTTTCTAGAAGTTCCGCAGGTGTTTGGTAGTGCCCAGACTTGTTATCTATCTTAGTTATTTGTCCGTCTTCATCTAGCGTAACTGTTCCGGCAAACAGTAGTGTGGGCGCTGGAGTTTGAGTTTGAGTATCGAATACGTGTTTGGCTATTGCCCCGTGTGAGTATTCTTCATTTTCATGACCATTACCGGCTATTATTTGAAGCTGGTCTGATTCATTTACTGTGATTATAAATCGGTATCTATTGTCATTTGAATCTTCTGGATCTGCCTCCCAGGGGTCGTCGTCGACGTGCTGGTGTTTTTTCATTATATTTGCCAAAGAGCAGAATGTTTTGGCTGCTTTTGTGGCTTTTATTTCATATTGTGCGTCCAGTTGACGATCTTTTATTTTTTCTTCTGTCGCTTTAGTCGGGTTTGGCAGTAGCTCTTGGTATGGCGTGCGTTTTCTTTTTCCTGTGTGTCTCATATTATAACCACTTGATGATGTCGATTTGGTAGTGGTATAGCGTATATTTATTAAGGTAAGATTAAATGGAGGTATTATTTTAAGTTATATCGGAGTTAGGTGCCATCCCGTGACTTGGCGCGACATATCATTGTCACCCCTTGCCCCGACACTGAGTCCAGGAGTTTTATTTATTTTTTCTGGATACCGCGACCAAGTAGCGGTATGACAGTGTAGTTCCCTGGATTGCTTCGACGTGATACTCCTCGCAATGACAGTGTAGTTCTGCTGCCCAGGAGGATGCCCCAACTAAAATAGGAAGGCATGGTTAGATGGTAAGTTAACCATGGTTAGAGCTGCCAGCATTGTTGCTGGCCTAGCGCTTGTTGTAAAAATAAATCTTCACCATAGATGCATGCTGCATTTTTTGATGCTGCTTGTTGTAGGATAGGACTATGTTTTACCGCATAGTTTACATCCATAACAACATGCTGGCTGCAAATATAATGAGACCAGCTAGATAGCCATTTTATATCTAAATAGGCTTCTGGATGTAGCGTGCTAATAATAATATCTATGCCAGTTAAATCTATATTTATCCAGTCCATAAGTTTAATCGAAAACATATTCTTTAAATGTTGCGCCTTACTTTGTGTGCGATTGGCAATGTGCAGTATGCAGTCATATTGTTTTAGCGCTTTAATTATACCGCGAGCTGTGCCGCCAGCACCTAGTACCAAGATAGATTTACCTGCTAGCTTGGTTTTAGCTAATAAGGCTTGGCATGCCCCAGGTCCGTCTGTATTGCTATATTTCCAGGTATCGCCTATCTTAATCATGGTGTTGTAAGCACCTTGATTTGCAACGCTTTCTTTTAATGGCATCGTAATGCTTAACCCTTTGAAAGGTAGGCTAGATAGCTTGCTAAGCATAGGTGTTATTGACTGTTTGTCACAGCTTATCTTTACATAAATAGCATTAATATTGTTTTTTGAAAACTGCTCATTATGAAATATATGACCTTTGCTATGATCAATCGGATCACCTAATAATGCATATATACTAGTATTATTGTTGAGTGAGCTATGCCGGTAAATATTAAAATCATTAATAGTTGGGATGCCTGCTATTGCTTTGTTTTGGTTATTAGGTGCGGCGTAGCTCCATATGCTCCCCATTATTGATGATAAGTATCTAGTAAAGATGCCATCGCTGCCCATGCAGTGGCCGCAAATATTAAGGTGGTTGTTTCTCTGTATAAAGTCCAGCATTGTTAGGCCATCAATGCTTTTTTGTGCAAGCGAAACTATTTTATAAATAGCGATATTGGGGTTTTGCATGCTTTGTAAAATAGAATCTAGATTTTTTGGGGTATGGTTTAGATTATGGTATGACCTAATAATCTTTGTTGTAGGGCTTATTGCTGCTACTGTATTTATAACCATGCGAAATAGATCATCAGCTAGGTCATGTTCTATATCTAAATATGCAGGCTTGGCTATTAGGCATGAAAGTAGGCGTGATATTCTAATTTGGTCATTACCATTGTAACTGCCGCCTTCTTGCGTGCGACGATAGGTTAGAATAATAGGTTTAGATACTTTGCTGCAGCAGGTATTAATATCATCAGTAATAAAAGATGTTAGTGTGTCTAGCCTAAGCTCTATAAGTGATGCGCCACTAGATATTTTTAATGCTTCTTGTAGTGCTTTGTCTGTGCTGGGTTGAGCTATAATTGCAGCTAGCATACAAGTGTCTCTTGTTTATTATTGTTGTGAGCAAAAGTATTTAGCGCATATTCGATTGTTTGTTGGTCCACCAGGGTTGTATAAGTGTTGTTGCAATATACTTTACCTATAGATTCTAATAGCACAAATGCTGGCTGCTTATTAATGTTTTTCTTATCTAAGTGTAGTTTGCTTATTATATTTGGAATGTCTTTTTTTGCAAAACAAGAGCATGATTTTAAGCATCTAAGACACAGTTTAGTTATAAGGTCTAAATCTTGTTCGCATAAAATATTTAGCTTATTAGCTATAATAGACTCGACAATAAGTCCTTGTAATACAGCTGAGCCATGAGGTATTTCGTAGTTGCTAGCAGCTTCAATGCCATGTGCTATGGTGTGGCCTAAGTTTAAACATTGCCTGATGTTAGTATCATGCATGTCTTGCGTAACAATACTCTGTTTGATTTTTATGCTTGTTGTTATTAATGGCTGGATTGTAGTTAGGTCGCCATTTATTACGTTGTCTATTTGATCGTTAATGTCTAAGGTTGCTTGCATGCTAGATAGTAGAGCATGCTTTATCATCTCAGCTGCTCCATATATGAAGTTGTGTTTATCTAGAGTTTTAAGTGTTGTTAGGTCAATTATAACTTTGCATGGAGTTTTAAATGCACCTATCATATTTTTTCCATAAGGTGTATTCACTGCTGTTTTACCGCCAATAGATGCATCAACCATCGCTAGTAAACTTGTTGGGCAATAGACGACAGGCACTCCTCGGCAGTATGTTGCGGCCACAAAGCCTGCAATGTCTGTTATAACGCCACCGCCAACTGCAATAATACAGGTGTCACGTCCGGCGGATAATTCTTGTAGCCTGTCTTCTATATATATTTTTTGTGTGCGGGTTTTATGAATTTCGCCAGCAGGTATGATTATTATTTCAGCTTGCAGTAGGCTGGCTAGTTTTTCTGCATGCAGCGAAGCAACATTGCTATCTGTTATTATTACTAGATTATAATTAGCTGAGAGTTCATCTTGCCATAGATCTTTATTTAATAGGTTATTGTTTATGCAAATATCATATTTGGAATTATCCTTGTTGTTTATTGTAATAGTTTTCATTTTAATGTCACAAGTTTGTTTGCTAGGTAGCTATCAAGTAATACTAGGGCTGTCATTGCTTCAACTACAAACACAGCTCTAATTGCAATACATGGATCGTGTCTTGATCCTGTTGGTAAGTTAAGTGTTGTCTTGTTGCCCTTAGTGTCCACGGTATCTTGTTGTTTGAAAATGCTAGATGTTGGTTTGAAGGCAACTTTGAAAATTAAATCTTCTCCAGTGCTAATGCCTCCCAGTACTCCTCCGCTATTATTGCTAGTTAAGCTAACTTTGTTATCTTTTAGAGTAAAGGTGTCATTATTATCATATCCAGAAGAGGTGGTTGCGTTAAATCCTGATCCGATCTCAAATCCTTTGCTGGCAGGAATGCTAAGCATCGCGCTTGCTAGTTTTGCTTCTAACTTTTCATATATAGGATCGCCAAGGCCAGTAGGCATAAAGGATGCGCAACATTCAACAACTCCACCTAAGGAGTCACCAGTTGATCTAGCATCAATGATTTGTTGAGTGATTTGTTTAGTTGCTATTTCATCAGGGCAAAGTACAGCACTTTGTTGGGTGTTCTCTAGTAAATGGTTAATATCCCAGTTGCCACTGGCAGTTATAGACCCTATGGACCTTATATATGCTTTTAGTTTTATTCCTTGAGTTGCTAGGATTTGTTTTGCTATAGCTCCAGCTGCAACCCTGCACGCTGTCTCTCTGCCTGATGATCTGCCGCCACCGCGATAATCAAATATTTTATATTTTTCAAGATAAGTAAAGTTAGCATGTCCTGGTCTATATAGGTCTTTGATAGGTTCATACTTAGATGAGTCTTGATCTTGGTTCCATATGAGAATGCTAATTGGCGTGCCTGTTGTTTCCCCGTTGAAAATGCCAGAGAGGATTTCAATCTTATCTGGCTCCTTGCGCTTAGAGGTTAGCTTGTTGTTGCCAGGAGATCTATTGCATACATCTTGTTGTAGTTGTTGTGTGTCAATTCTAAAGCCGGCAGGGCAGCCATCAATTACAACTCCAATTGCGGGGCCATGAGACTCCCCCCATGTTGTAATGCGAAAAATATTGCCAAAGCTATTTGATGCCATGATCACTCCTTTATTGATGACGTAATTTTAGTGTTTGTTTTAATAGCGTCGGCTAGATTTAATAGTATATTTTCTGTTTCTTGCCAACCAATGCAGCCATCTGTAATGCTTTGCCCATGGTTAAGTTGATTTGTAATTTGTTGGCTGCCCGCGCATAAATTGCTCTCTAGCATAACCCCCATAATCCCATGATCATCGCTTGCTAGTTGTGATTGTATATTGGCGAGAACTTTGCTTTGATTACGATAGTCGTAGTTACTATTGCCATGGCTGCAGTCTATCATTACAAGATTATTGCTATTTAATTTATTTAGCATGATCCTGGCTTGGGCAATGTCCTCCTTAGAGTAATTGCTGGAGTTATAGCTGCCACGGAGTATTAAATGACAATCTAAGTTGCCGCTAGTATGCGCAATAGCGGCAGTTCCATTATTATTTATTGTTAAGTATTGATTAGGGTGTTGCGCAGCATAAATAGAGTTTATAGCTCCTTGTACATCTCCCAGGGTTGAGTTTTTAAAGCCAATAGGCATATTCAAGCCCGATGCTAGTTGCCTGTGTATTTGGCTTTGCGAAGTTCTGGCTCCAATTGCCGCGTATGAAATTAGATCCCCTAGATATTGTGGAATGATAGGGTCAATAAACTCAGTTGCAATTGGCATTTCTAGGTTATGGATATTGCTAAGTAGGTTGCGCGCATCAGTGATGCCATGGTTGATATCACTATCGCCTGTTAGCGTATGATCATTAATAAACCCCTGCCAGCCTATAGCTGTTCTGGGTTTTTCTAGATATACCCGCATAACAATAAATAATTGATCACAAGTTTTTTTGGCAAGGTTGGTAAGGAGGCTAGCATATTCAATAGCTTCATCAGCATTATGGATTGAGCATGGTCCTACAACACATAGTATTCGGGGGTCAGCCCCTGCAATAATGTTGGCAATAGTTTGTCGGTATAGTGCAATGCTGGCTTGATTAATTGTAGGTTGCGCTTGTTTCTTGATCTGAGCTGGTGTATCTAGTGTCGTAAGTTTTGCTCTAGTTGTTGTGCAATATTCGGTCATGGTATCGTCTCATGAAAATGGAGCACATCATCGCATATAACAAGAGAATAACAATGGGTTTGCATATTTTTAGTTCAAAGTTGGGCGGGCATGTTGATATCCCCTCATCAAAGTCGCATACATTAAGGGCGATATTGTTTGCAAGTTTGGCTTGTGGGGAGAGTCATATTAAAAACCCACTATATTCAGGTGATACCCAAAGCATGATTACGGCATGTAGACAATTTGGCGCTGTGATTACAGTTACAAAAAAACTAATTACTATTTTAGGGGTTAGTGGTAATCCTAGGGCTCCTTTGCATGAGATAGATGCTGGCAATTCGGGTCAGGTGTTGCGCTATATAGCCGCAGTTTGTGCAACAATCAATGCGACAACAACAATAACCGGTGATAATTCTATTTGTAGCAGTAGGCAAATTCAGCCATATATAGCAGGATTTGATCAGTTAGGCGCTAGCTGTATATCATTATATAACAATAGCTTTGCTCCAATTGAGGTGTCTGGAGTATTTTCCTCTGGAACTATTTTTGTAAATGGCATGGATTCACAAATTGTAACTGGTCTGTTAATTGCGTTATCGCAAGTTGAAGGTACAACTAATATTATGGTTGCCAGCCCTGGCGAGACTCCATGGATAGACTTAACATTGAATTGGTTGGCTAAGCTTCAAATTGAATATAGCAATACAAATTATACTCATTACACAGTGACGGGTAAGAAAGTTATTCAAGCTTTTGATTATGATGTTCCAGGAGACCTGAGTTCTATATCTTTCCCGCTTGTTGCTAGCATTATAACTAGATCAAGTATTACCATTGGTAATTGTGATTTGTCTGATGTGCAGGGAGATAAGGCTATTATTCCTATTTTACAAGCAATGGGAGCTGATATTAGTTATAACGATACAACTAAGATATTAAGCTCTAGGCCCTGTTCGAGTATATGCGGAGGTGTTTGGAATATTAATCATTGTATTGATGCAGTTTGTATTTTGGCGGTTATGGCGTGTTTTGCAACTAGCCCGGTAGAATTAACAGGAGCATCTGTTGCGCGCCATAAAGAAAGTGATCGGTTGCTATGTATTTGCTTAGAGCTTAGAAAAATGGGGGCGACCATAGATGTAACCGCGGATGGACTTAAAATTCAGCCATCAATTTTAAGAGGGGGTAGTGTTTGTAGCCATAATGATCATCGTATCGCGATGTCGCTTATAGTTGCAGCATTAGCCAGTAGTGGTGACTCAGTTATTGATAATGTTAAGTGTATTGATAAAAGCTATTATTCGTTTATATCTCATATGGAGTCGTTAGGGGCAAGGTTTGGCGCTGGTTTATAGTGTATGATATTAATGGCTTAGCCTACAGCTGTATTTGCAAGGAGTATAGCGACGAAGCAATCCAGAGAACGACGCATTATATTAACAAACACCCAGCCAGTTTAAATATAAGCGAGCGTTAACAAATGGAATCATACAAAGCACCCTTTTGGTATTGTCAAAGGTTACCTGTGTGTTCTTATGCTCAGGCATACATCCTCAACGCCTTTTAGGTAGCGCCGTTAAGAAGCAAATAGTGAGTTACTTCATGATGGTTAT
>Ga0114933_10002532_pt1 | contig 18824 bp, 14 predicted proteins | sample 4SBtaG_FD_89691 | JGI IMG/M metagenome (GOLD analysis project Ga0114933, IMG submission 89691) | Deep subsurface microbial communities from Kolumbo volcano to uncover new lineages of life (NeLLi) - 4SBTROV12_W25 metaG | ecosystem: Environmental > Aquatic > Marine > Volcanic | place: Kolumbo... | reverse complement strand
TTACGATGGCGCTGAGAAGTTCACTTAATCCCATCTTCACTCGACACATCAAATCGGTCGAACAGCAAATTACCGACGGCGAGTCATTCCATGCTGCCTTAGACAAAACCGATGAGTTTAGTCGGGAGTTCATTTCCGTTTTGGAGGCCGGCGAACTCTCCGGCACAATCTCCGAAACACTTGATCATCAGGCTAAGACGTTTCGCCGGATTGCCAAGACTCAATTCACGATGCTAACTAAAGTCATGGGGGGCTTGGTTTTTCTGATTGTTGGTACGCTATTCGTCTTTATGATCTGGAATCTTTTCCAGATGTACCTCAGCCCGATCAACGAGGCACTCGGTGGCGTGTAATAACCGTTGAGGCCCTTCGTCGCTGCGTTCTTCGGTCCAGGCTTGAATGGAGACAACCTCTCGGTAGTCTATTCCCCATGCACGTAACGAGTCGCTTGCTCGACGAAGTCTAATCCGACGGCCTCTTTCCAAGCCGCCTGTAGCCGCGTCACCACTGGGCCGCTATTTTTCCAGTTCGCATCGTCCACACTGACCACCGACCAAACGCACGGTGATGTGCTACACAGCATCACTTCGTCCATCGCACGCAATTCCGCGGGTGTGAAATCACGATAGCTAAACGGAATAGCAAGTTCTCTTGCCAGCTCTTCAACCATCATCAGGCTGATTCCCGGCAGGATGTTCTCGCGATGTGGTGAAAGCAGACCTTCCGCTTCGCTGTACGCAATAAGATTCGCTGTACTGGCTTCTGCAACAAACCCCCGCTGGTCAAGCAAGAGCGCCCTTGCCCCTTGCTGCTTTTCCCGAGCCTGACGATCTGCAAGAAAATAGTGCATGCGGCTACGACACTTCAGCTCCGCTGGCCAACTGGTCGTGGGCACTTGTCTGAAGTCCGTCGTACACAATTGAACACCCTGTTGATACCAGGCTGACATTTGCATAAACGGTAAGGAATCAGCGTAGATAATCAAATTCGGGCCCGTATGGCTGGATCCCGGTGTGATCAGCACGGTGATTCCAAGATCGATTGGGCCAGTCGAAGGGTCCAGATTTCTTTGAACAACCTCGTGTAGAGCCTCCTGAATTTCAGCCAGATCGACAGAATCTGACAATCCAATCGTATCGACGCTTTGCATCAACCGTCCCAGATGATCACCAAGCCGAAATACGGATCCAGCAAATGTGCGCAGCCGTTCACTTACCGTTGTGCCAAGAATAAAGCCAACGTCGTCTAATTGAATGCTGATTTCACTCTTGGTGAGATATTCGCCGTTGTAATAGGCAGTCAGTGGTCCCGCCATAATCCAATACGTAATTCAGAAGGCTATTTAGAAAGTCGGTGATGGAATCTATTTCAAGATCCTCAGGCTTCATTATGCACACTGTGACTGCATTCGTAGAGATGCGACAGTTCACTGAAAACCTACCAGCGGTGATTACGTCCGTATAACCGGTGTAACCGTTACAGAGCTGTTGTCAGCCGTGTCAAATTCACCTGCAACGTGTGAACTTAAGAAAACTGCGGAAAAATTTCGGAGAAAACTTGCGTGTTGATGCTGGTGAGGTAGATTTTTCTGGCTCATGCCATTGGCGTTTAACACAGATAAACACAAAACACACTAAAGTGACGGAGAACTTGAAATGAAACGGCTGACGATACTTGCAGTTGCATTTTTGATCCTCAGTGCTGTCGGTTGCTGCAGCCCTATGCTGCAGCGTCCGTTGTTCCAGGGAGGGTTGTTTAATTGCCAACCCTGTAACAGCTACGAAGGCGGCGTAATTGTCGAGGATTCCAGCACACCTGTCCCAGCAGACACGGTACCTGGAAGCTAAAACAAGCTACACAACACAATCTACGTGGCGGGTTGCCCAACGCGGTCCCCCGACACATTTCACCGGAACCTGGCACGCTCCCTCATCTCCTTTGTCCCCCCTCCTTCTATAGCGTGTCCTGTTCCGGTTTTTTACGCGCGCATCGAATCATAAGAAATGACGGTTATTCCGATTAACGCGATTAATTGGTCATGCTAAATCTGGACATCTACCTTGGACGATGCTGATACGGGGCCCGCACCGTGAGATCTTTATCCGGTGTGTATGAGTACGGCGCAAATAAGCCAAACATGGAAGGGAAGTTTATATGCCAAACCACCACGAAATCAATCGCCGTAGTTTCATCGCGTCGTCCACTGCGGTCGCAGCATCCACATCGTCATTCGTATTCGCGGGCGCTCCTTCATATCACACACCTGTTGCCCAACATTGGCAAGTCGGCGTCATGATCACAGCAGCATCCGGGCCATGTGCCGGCGTTTATGCCACAGCATCAGTGCCAGTAAGCTGGCCGGAACAAACCGTGAAACTCGCGAAGAAAAGCTTCTCTCCCCACGTTAGCCAGTTCAAATTTCGAGAAGGCGTTGGCGGACTGAAACAGATGCTGATTTTCATTCCACAGATCAATACCAGTCAGACCGCATCTGCACTGCTGACCTTTGAGATTGCAAAGAAGAGCGTCGATCTTCCCGAGAATCCAGAGACGATGATCATTAGCCCGACCATGCCTCGAAGTGTGCGGGTGCACCTGGCTCCTAGCCCTATGATTGAAAGTCGTCAAACAGCGATTAAGAATAAAGCCATCGAGTTGACAACCGGAATCGAGAGTGCCTGGAAGAGGGTCGAAACGCTGTATGACTTTGTCAGGACAGAAGTCGAATACCAGGAAGGGCCAATTCGCGGCGCCGTTAAGACTCTCGAATCCATGACGGGTGAAAAAGAAGACCTCTCAAGCCTCTTTATTGCAATGTGTCGGAGCTTGATGATCCCGGCACGTACGGTTTGGGTACCGGATCATAACTATGCCGAGTTCTATTTACAGGACACACCTGGCAGAGGTTATTGGTTCCCCTGCCAGTTAGCCGGTGGACGTGAGTTTGGCAAAATTAATGATCACCGTCCGATACTCATGCGTGGTGACAACTTTAAGGTTCCAGAAAAGGCGACGGCGCAGCGATATGTCGCTGAGCATCTCAAGGTGACTAAGGCTGCAGGACGGCCAAACGTGCAATTCGTCCGACAGTTATCTGCTGCTTAGAGTCCCCAACACGGACATGTAGCACTACTCATCCTTTGTCTTGCAACCTGCGCCGCGTAAAGAATACGCAAACGCCAGCCACCCGGCGATCATCGCAAGACCGCCTATCGGCACGATCGCGCCGAGAGCGCTGATCCGTTCACCACCCGCAACCTGCAAGCCGACATAAATGTACAACAAGCCGCTGAAGAGAATTACCCCAATTAAAAATAGACTTCCTGCGATCGTCAGCCATTTGCTGCACCACTGTGTGGCACCAAATCCAACAAGGATAATTCCAATCGCATGCAACATGTGATAACGCACGGCACTACGCCACGAATCCAATAGCAAGTTGCCGTGGCTGGATTCGTATGCACCCGCTTCAATCTGAGTCTGAACCTCTTGTTCGACGCCGTGTGCCCCAAGAGCTCCTAGAGTCACTCCAATGGCTGCCAGAATACAGCCGATTGTTATCCACTTCTTTCCGTACATTTCAAAATGATTCCTTAGTGTCCTGTTAGTGCTGTTTTCGCTGTCCCTAACTGGCCGGTAATTATATGACTAGTCTATACCGCGTAATAGCACCTTTGTTCTGTTACCTTGACGTATTTCTCTATATTGGCATGAAACACAGAACGTACAGAAAATCGACGGATTGCCCACCTATTCCGCCGATATAAGTAGTTAGATAGCGCAGTGTATCGGATTTCATTTGTCGCGCAGCATCTAACCGCCTTATACTTCCGATATAGCGATTAACGCGAAATACAACTCACAATTCGAAATACCGGTGATACATCACATCAAATTCGAGCGTCACAGCCTCGTACGTTGGCTAATCAACGTCCAGCTTTTCGTTTTATTGACGTGTATTTGTGTCACAAGCGTGCATGCCGAAGTGTTCTATCTAAAGACCGGCGGATCAATCGAAGGCAAGTTGCTGAATCCGACGGAAACTCCGCGAACTCAGTTTATCGTTGAAACGGACTACGGGCAGATCGTGCTACGTAGTGACACCGTCACCAAGGTATCCGTTAAGAGCGACCTGCTGCGTCAGTATGAAGAACTCGCCGTAAAACTGGAAAACACGGTCGAAGCACACTTGGACATGGCCCAGAAATGCGGTCAGGCCAACTTACCGGAGCAACGTGAATATCACCTCAAACACGTTTTAAAACTTGATCCCAACAATGAGCGTGCCCGTAAATTACTTGGGTACTCAATGATCAATGGCCAGTGGCGCAAATACGATGCATGGATGAAGGAGCAAGGCTACCTGCAATACAAGGGACGGTGGTATACCCCTCAGGAATATGCGTCCGTTGTTAGTTTTGAAGACGCCAAAGACAAAGAACTTCAGTGGAAGAAAAAGGTCGACATGCTGCTGAGTTCCATTCAAAGGAACAAGCCCGATGCAAAAGATGCGTTGCGCGAAATCCGGGAGATTCGCGATTACCACGCGTCGATAACATTCGCACGACGCTTGACCGAAGACAAGGAGAAGTACAACCGGGACACGAAACTACTGTTCTTTGAAGTGTTATGTAATATCGGCGGCAAAATCCCTGAAGAAGCCATTATCCAATGTGCCATTGGTGATCCTGACAGTCTCTTAAGACAACGAAGCATGGAAAAACTTCGCGAATGGCAAAGCCACCGAGCCATGAATTACTTCCTCGGCCAGCTTAAGTCAAAGAACAATATCGTGGTAAATGATGCCGGTTTTTACCTCGGTGAACTGGGCATGAGCGATGCCGTGTTGCCACTGATCAGTTCTCTGCGAACAAAGCACAAGTTTCAAATCGGCGGCGGAAATAACGTCAATGCCGGATTTAGTCCAAACGGCGGCAACCCCGGTTTTACATTTGGGGGCAAACCTAAACAAGTCGAACGCGACATACAGAACCCAAAAGTACGCACTGCACTACTCTCGATGGTGCCACAAGGAGTCGACTACGGCTTTGATGAAGATGCATGGAAACAATGGTTCTCGCGATCCAATACCCCAGCAAATGTTAATCTTAGGCGTCGCAATTAGAACACTCGCTGTTATTGCGACGGTGTCGACTGCTGCTCTGTGTCAACGCGTTCTCTAATGAACTTCACAACGGGGTTAGCAGTAGCCTTCACAGCCTTAAGTGTCTCAGCGACGTATCGTTGCGGGCGTGAATTACCGGGTACGCGTATACTGTCGCCTTTTTGCAATACAGGTCGATATTCCGGCATCGCTCCAAAAGCCCGTGTCCCTGCTGCCTGACACGGGAACCAGAATCCCTGCCCTGCGGTATTTTCGAGATAGAATTCCGGATAGCAATGGCCGGGGATCCAAACAGCACGTGCGGGGATTCCATTATTTCGGCACATCGCAATAAACAAAGACGTTAATTCCTCGCAATCTCCCACTCCGGATTTTAGAGCTTCTGCGGCACCCCTTTGTTTTTCGTCAAACTCATAGCGAACCCGCTCTCTTACCCAATCATAGATCAGTTCCGCTCGCTGCCAGTCGTTCTCGGCATCGTATCCCACTTCGCGCGACACTTTCAGAATTGCAGGATCCCGCATCTCAATAAATGGGCTTATCAGCAAGTACTTTCTAACTGCCGGCGGGACGACATCCGGACGAGTAAGCCCCGTAACGGACTGTGGAGCTTCCATGATGGAACGTTCCACATCAATCGTGAAATACACGTATGCGGACTCACCCGGGTTAAGTCGAGTGATGCTAATCATCCCTTGTTGAACGCCATTGCCGAGGGTACGCATTCGGATCGGCCGCACATTCTCAGACTTATCCTCTGACACGATAACAATTTTTTGTTCAGGCCACTCCAGTGGCAGTGTAATCGTCGCAGAAATACCCGTCGTCAGTCCCGGGGAGGTTATTTCCATTCCGAACCGCCATCGTTGATTCTGAGGGTGGACGAGGCTGACATTATCTCGCGCAACAACATGTTTCGTCGGTCGTTGATTCGGTGGTTGTGCAATCAACTCACCGGAAAACTCCGTTGTCAAAAACATCATTGAGAAAATTACAAGTGCGGAAGTAATTTGTGACTTCATATCAGTCTCTTTATTGCTCTGCCGTAAAACCTGATTGCGATTAATTCATGCCTATTAATATAAAAAAGACCAGCTTGTTTTTCATCACAAGCTGGTCTAAGGGATCGAATCGTCTTACGACGATCGGGATTATTCGTTGCTGTCCTGTTCGTCCGAGTAACCGGTTTGACGCATTTCCTCTTCCTCCTGAATGATAATTCGCGGAGTGACCATCATCATCATACTGTTTGAATCACGGCCGATACCGACGTTTCTAAACAGTCGATTGATATACGGCAGCTGTGCCAACATGGGTACACCACGTTCTTCACGACCTTCACTGAGTCGCTTGATACCGCCAAGCAGCACTGTACCACCATCCGGCACATTCACCGTAGTTGAGACCGTGGTGAAGTTAAACGTTGGTAACTGAACGGTCGTACCTTCCTGAGTAACCACTTCGTTGTTTCGCGTGGTTGGGTTACCGTCCGAATCCAACACCGTTTCGCCGCTACTAGTTGTCGTTCGGCCATCGAATGTGAATTCATCCACATCGCCAATCTGGCTGAAGAACGGGACCAACGTCAGGCGACATGACCGGCGATCATTCGACGCCACGGCCTGGACGCTCAGCGAGGTACCTTCATTGAGCACGGCGATAATCGGCTGGTGAGCGACTGCGAAATCACCGACCACGGGCTCCAATCCCATCACAAATGGTCGTGTCGATGCGTCAGCGATCGAAGCCGTCTGACCATTAAAGAGTGTTACCTTTGGTGCGGTCATTACATTACTTCGTCTGTCACCCTGTGCAGCCTGCATCAGGAAGAAGACTTCAATATCCGAAAGGATAGCGAATCCGAAGTTTGCAGCCGAACCGGCGTCAAATCCACCGAACATCGGTACAGCGGAGTTGAATGCATCACCCTGATCAAACACAAGGTCAAGGTCAACCGTTGGGCCTGCCTGATCATAACCAAACAGAACGGAGCTGCCAGAGTCATCCTGAATATTGTTTGGATTCACGTTGTCATCGATTTCAAAGTCGAAGTCGATACCAATTCGTTCGTAGAAGTTATCAGTTAAAGTGATAAATCGAACTTCGATTGTGATCTGCAGTCCTTGTTGTTCACGAAGCTGTTCAAGTAGATCTTGAATCTCTTCATGGACATCATGCGTTTGTGTAACAACGAGACTGAAAGTCGAACGAAATTCTTTAATGACACCGCTTCCACCGTTGTCTTCCCAGCTATCCGGCTCGATCGTGGTAGTGATCAAGTCGATAAGAGACTGGAAGTCTGCCATGGCAGCACCACCGCGACCGGTATCCAATCCAGATCCGGGTGCCGACAAAGAAGACGCACCAGCACCGAGGCCACCAGTAGCCTGAGCCATGACACCACTGGTGTTTGGCATGGCACCATTCGCCGCGTAATTCGAACCTGAAAGTGCTGACATGGAGTTGCCAAAGGCGCCCTGTGTTCCCTGACGCTGGTAAGCAGCTCGAAGAGCTGTTGGAATACCAAAGTCATTCGACGGGCTAAAGTTAGGCACGCTGATCACCAGGTCAGCAACATTGTAAACCTGTTCATATACATCTGTTTCTCTCGCCTGTTCACTCGTGATCAGGAGCACTTCGTTTCGAATTATAAATCCTAACTGTAGTTCTTCGAGGATCAGATTAAGTGCACTACGTAGTGATACTGGCTCGGAAAGACTAATGGTAACGGGCGTATCACTGGTTACCCCCTCTGCCGCCAGACCCTGACGATCCAGATGAGCATTGATGCCCGACATACGTGCAAGTGTTTCCACGACAACTGCCAGGGGAGTGGCGGTGAAATTCACATCTACCTGTTGTCGCAGTGCCTGTTCAATCTTAAGACCGGCCTCGGACAATCGAGTGCGATTCCGCTGCATCATTTTGCGGCGATTACGTGTCAACTCACCCCAGTCGCGTGCCTTGTCAAACACCATTGGGTTCTGATCGTTAAATGGTACGGATGCCACATCCACACTATTCATGGTCTCCCAGAACTCGTTTTCCTTGAGATCTGTTAGGCCTTCATTGGAAGCAATACGCTTAGCAAACTTGGCTTTCCATTCCAGATTTTGCACAACGGCCTCTTCCGGTGCCAATTCCATAGCTTGTTTCGCGATTACTTCTGCCTCGCCATAACGACCTTCGTTGACCATCGTGTTGAAGCGTTCAACCATCTTGGCGATCTCTTCACGCACTTCCTGAGTTCGTTCACGATTGGACTTGATGAGTTGAAGGGTGGCAGCACGATCATCGTCAAGGATAATGTCTTCCTCGTTGCGTTTGATGAATTCTTCAAGGCTCATAACACTGCGATCGACAATCGCCAGCAGACGTTTCTTGTTGGACTCATCTAATGCTGCTGCGTCGACTCGCTCGTGCAATCGAAGCAATTGTTCTAGTGCTGCACGAGGATCCTCATCGGCAAGATCTTCGGCTTCACGTTGCTCGGCCATAATCTCTGTGAATAGTTTTTGGCGAAGGAGCCGTTCACGCGTATCAAGCTGGCTCAGCGGATTCTCATTTGAGACAACAGGAGTTGACGGTGCAGCACTTAATGCCAGTTGTTGCAACTTCTGCTGAATCTGATTTCGCAATGCAGGGTCTACGTTGTCCTTAAATGCCCACGCTTCGCGAAACTTCTTTGTTGCCGCGATGCGATCTTGCAATTCAAGGGCTGCCAGACCTTCATCGTAGAGCTTTTGAGCCTGTTGACTGATGTTGGTGTTACCCTGGAATGTCGCTGTACCACTTGCAAAGCGAATGGGCGATTGATCTGTCGACGTGTTGTACGCGCCGTTTCGCACCGTTCCACCGTTGTTATCAGTGAAGTTGGCGGTAACAACCGGAGTTGAATTACCTTTCATGCGGTTTTCAAGCTCAAGACTAATCTGCCAAGGTCGTGGTTCGTTACCTGTAAATGCAGTGTCTGGAACATTCAGTGATTGCGCATTGGCTAGAGCTTGTTTGGCGGTGTTTATGTCACCTCGATCCATCGAAGCACGAGCAATACTCAACAAACGCAGTACTTCATCTTTCTTTGCAATTGCGGTAGCTGAAGTCGCGGTCGTCTCCTGGCTCTTTTGTGCAATAAACTGCAAGACGGCCGTCGGTGACGCTTCATTCGGCTGATATTGAGTCGGAATGCCTCTGGCTTGCTGTGCTAACGCACCAGCGGTTTTCCAATCTTTATAATTCAGTAGTGCCTGCGCCTGATGCACGAGGAATCGAGCAAAGCGACCGTTAAACTCAGCTGGATTCGCAGTAGATTGCGAATTTTGGCTGAAGTAAGCCACACCTTTGATAATGTAGTCGACTGCGCCTATGTTATCGCCATTGCTAGCGGTGGTGACTCCCGTTTTACGAGCTGTTTCCAGATAGGCAGTTGCCGCACGCGTATCACCGACAGCCAAGGCACGGCGTGCTGCAAGCAGAAAGCCGTCGATCGAAGCAATTTTGCTGCTATCGTTGTTATTCAGTGCCGGCGTACCGTTATAGCCATCGCTAAAGGCATTGCCATTGGCTCCCAGAGCTGTGTTTCCGCCAAGTGGTGCGACTTGATCGGCAGGACCAGCTGCAATGGAACCAGGTTGTTGTACGCCCGGGTTGTTTACTTCTGTTTGAAGTTGTTCAGCAGCTACACCGGATTGCAAAAGATCCGCAGCCAAGTGTGCCGTTCCATATTCCCCGCTTTGGAACGAAGCCTTGTAGCTAAGAGCTTTGTGATACCATCCGGTAGCCGTTGTAAGATCACCGTTTTGCAGTGCAGCACGTGCTTTGCCGATTGCTGCTGTTGCAAGCGTCTTGTTTTGATTAGACAGGCGACCGATAGCTGAGTTCGCTGAATCAGACGGCGTGTCACCGACTCGGAATGTAGTCGGTAGAACCGTGGCTGGGCGATTGCCAGCAGTCGTCAGGTTATTTAGTGCCTGACGAACTGACTCAGGAGTATCTTCAAACCGAGCTGTTGCCGGATCATATACCGGATTCAAGCGTTCTGCTCGTTTGATGTACTCATCAGCAAGCTGGTAGTTGCCTTCCTGCATTGACCGTTTGGCCAACTGCAGCCAACGTGCAGCTTCAGCCTTCGCAGCCTGTGCAGCTGTTTGGTTTTGAGTTGGTAACAGCTTCGATATTCCAGTCACCACACCGTTGGTGGATTGTGCCTGGGCTGTACCAATGAAGAGCACCATCATAGCGATGGAGAGCGGTATACGTCGTAGCACCGAGTTCAACGTTTTTCTCCTTGCCTGTGCAAAGCAACTCAAGAGGGGGAAATATGTCATCTTTGTTTTGAAGCAATCTTTCTGGCTCACCAGAGGATCGCTCGTCCTTAAATCCAATTAAAGTCGATCCCATTAATCATTCCCCCCCGAGAGTGAATTGGCACGCCGCAAGGCGTAACGAATCCGTACCAAGCGAAGAAATCCTCCGCTTGGGATGAGTTAAATAAACCGGTTTGAAAATTCGGTCAAGGTCAGTTTCAAAATTGCTGACTTTTTTTCACGTTGGCTGAAAGGCACATTTGTGCTTTTTGCCGCATACATCCGATACAATTCAATGACTCCGGAGATTAATTGTGAATTCGTTAAAAACCTCAAAACCTGGTGCATGGGCGGTTTCCTTACTCGTGCATGTAATCCTTCTGTTAGCGATCGTGCTACTTTGGAATCAATTCGCGCCAACATCTCATGGGGTTACTGAAGAAGGTCGGGAAGTAGGAATCGTTCTCGCCAAAGTTCAATCCAAAGGTGAGACGGAATACCTGGATCAATCGGATCTAAACAGCAGTTCCAGTGCATCAGCTACCGAGACAGATCAGTCCTTGCAACAACAGGATGATGCCGCCGCGATGAAATTGCCGGACATCGCATTGCCAGGCCCCACCGACGGCATCGCAACAGAACTGGCAAACTCAACGGGTAATGCCTTTAATGTCTCTGAATTTGGCGGAAGCCTTGGGGAAGATCAAACCAAAGTGATAACGGGACAGGGAAATCCAGCGCCGATTGGCAAGGGACCTGATGGCCCGGCAACCAAGGTATCTCTATTTGGCAGTCAGAATGCAGAAGGGCATTCATTTGTATTTGCTATCGATCGCAGCCAAAGTATGGGGGGAAAAGGCCTTAACGCTTTGAAGGCCGCAGAAGATCAGCTTCATCTGGTCCTTGCCGATCTAAGAGAAAATCACTCATTTCAAATCCTGCCATACAACTTTCGACCTGAATATTTCCAGCCCCGGGGAATGGCTAAAGCGATCCCGGAAAACGTAAACCGAGTCTCGGAATTTTTCTCCGGGATCATTGCACTTGGCGGTACGGATCATGAAACGGCTGTGCGTTCAGCACTACGACACAAAAGTGACGTAGTATTTCTACTCACCGATGGTGATGAACCGGGGCTTAATCGAGTGCAGCTTGATCAGATTCGCAAGATAGCGTCCAGCCGCACGACAATTCACTGTATTCAATTTGGCTTTGGCGAATTACAGGATGATTCCAACTGGATGATGAAGCTCGCCTCGGAAAATCGCGGCACATTCGTTTACATCAATATGCGTAATCGATAAATCTGCCTTCCGCAACTTCACGCAAGTCGCTATGCTCCCCACCCTTCCCCGTGCGCATACCGCAAGGAGAAGTATCGGTGCAAACGCACCAACGAGTCCAAGGTGTCCATATAAACATCGCGGTCAAAATTAGGTCACGGTGTTTTCCACGTCACACGTTTTGGGAGCCTCACCACGTGACTTTTTCAACGATATTCGTTGCTGCAGTGAGCCTGTTTTTTGCAGATCCGAACGAGACAGTATTGCATGACCGAGTCGACTTAATCGAATTGAATCATCACTATGATGACCGCGGTTGGCTCATCATGGATCAGGTCATCTTCTATCGGTGGTCACCATTACATGGCAAGTATTTTGTTCGTGACTGGCGACCGCTAAAAAATAAGTCTCAACGCCCGCAACTGGATCGAAAGCGTGGCTTGTATATTTCAACTTGGTATGACGGCCCAATTCTCCGTACGGTCAGTTCACAACACTTCAAGGAAACCTGGACACAATTCGACCCTGAATTGAAAGATGCAAAGACTCTACCGAAACAATTTCGCCGACCACTGCTTAAGGCATTTCCCTCCGCCCGCTAAACAAGACAATCTCTGCCCACGACGATTTTGGTAAACTCGGTGCAACTCGCTGACTGTCGTGGCTGACTGTCAGACACGGTTTGATTTACCACGCTACTTGTTAGGCACACTATGGAATCACGTCATATTGTCATTACTGGAGTTAGTCAGGGTCTTGGTAGAGCCATGGCTGAGCAGTTTATTAACCGCGGACATGTGGTTAGCGGCTGTGCACGCAATCGTAACGCTATCGATGAATTAAATGATCGCACCACCTCCCACTGTCAATTCTCGGTGGTCGATGTTAGTGATGCAGAACATGTCCAACAATGGGCAACCCAAATCCTTGCTGCAAATGGACCACCTAGCTTACTAATAAACAATGCCGCCATGATCAATCGCAACGCGGCACTGTGGGATGTACCGGCAAACGAGTTCTGTATGCTGACTGATATCAATATCAATGGAACATTTCACGTTATTCAGGCATTTGTACCAGCGATGATTAAGGTGCAGACTGGTGTAATCGTGAACTTTAGCTCCGGATGGGGTCGTTCCACATCACCAGATGTCGCACCGTATTGTGCAAGCAAATGGGCTATCGAAGGACTAACACGCGCACTCGCATCAGAACTACCACACGGGATGGCCGCTATTCCGCTGAATCCCGGAATCATTCATACGGAAATGCTCGACAGCTGTTTTGGAGCAAGCGCCTCTTCGTTCCCAAGCCCTGACCAGTGGGCGGAAACGGCCGTACCGTTCCTGTTGCAACTTGATACCAGCGACAACGGTACACCGCACACAGCCCCCTAATACACGATCTTCATTCTGCGTTTCACTCTGTCAATTACATGTCCCATCCAGCTCAATTATCAGAAAAGGAACTTGTTAAAGACTGTCATGTACGTCGGCAAAGACGTAGCGGCCCGGGCGGACAACATCGAAATAAAGTGGAAACCGCGATCGTCATTACCCACACACCATCGGGTATTCAAGGAGTGGCAAGTGAACGACGTAATCAGGCGGAAAATCGCAAACACGCGATGTTTCGACTGCGTATCAATCTGGCCCTTTACCTCAGAACCAAACGAAGTAATCGGACTGAATTGTGGGACTCACGAACGTCAAACGAAAGAATTAAAATCAATCCGCAGCACAGCGACTTTCCAGCGGTATTGGCCGAAGCTCTGGATGTCATTGTCGATCAAGATTTGAACATGAAAACATCAGCGGAGATTCTGGCAGTTTCCAGTTCTCAGTTGATCAAGCTGATCAAGTCCGATAGCCTGGCATGGCAACATCTAAATCAGCTCCGCAGCGATGCCGGCCAACATCCCCTTAAGTAACACCAGACAACTCCGATTTACTCATTCAAAGAGACGCTCAATGTCACCTGCACGTGATCGCGACAAGTGGGACACTAAACACGCATCGAAAGATCATTACGGCCCGGCGTCCGATATCCTTCAGCGACTGCTGCCTCATTTAAGAACAGAGGGAAACGCAATTGACATTGGTGGCGGTCGTGGTCGTCATAGCATTCTGCTGGCCAAACACGGACTGTCTGTGACATGTGCAGACATTTCACCGATTGCATTAAGTCACGCAGAACATGCCGCAAATCTTGAATCGCTGCAAATCAACACGCTTGAGATAGACCTGGAAGAAACGGGCATGCCCGATGGCCCCTGGGATGTCGTTGTATCCTTCCTATTTCTTTGGCGACCGCTCATTCCCGAAATGATTGAGAGCATCTCTGAGAACGGTGTTCTGGTCATTGTCCAGCCAACAGAAACAAACCTCCAGCGTCACAACAAGCCACCGCAACGATTTTTACTCGGCAATGGAGAATTGCCCAATCTCATCGGTAACTTAGACGTACTGCATTACGAAGAGGATTGGCTTGAAGATGGCAGACACGACGCGGTAATTGTCTGTCGAAAACCAGTTCTTACCGAGTAAACGCTTCCCGAGTATCAGCGAATTGCTGAACGCGTTTAATGGACTCTATCATCTTGTCACGTTCAACAGTATGAATATCGATGGGCTTGCCAACCTCCGGCACCATCGTGAGAGTCAATCGCCCGCCCAAATGCTGTCGAAATTCTTCCAGTCCACCGAACAGCGTGTCGATTTCAGCCATCGCAGGATCGGTTAATGAAAAACCTAAAGCGGTCAGACATTCCAAAACAGCTTGTGCCACGTTTGCATCCAGACCGCAAACCAACGACGAGTAAATCGTGTCGATGGCGACACCGATGGCAACGGCTTCACCATGTCTCAGGCTAAAGTCACTCATCGTTTCCAGCTTATGTGCCGACCAGTGACCGAAATCTAACGGCCTGGCTTCGTTGGCTTCGAATGGATCACCACCTCGTGTAATATGCTCAAGATGCCACCGTGCACTGGCACGAATCATCGGTTGAGCCACTGTCATATCGCGATCGCCAATACGAGAAGCGTCTTGGCACAACTGGCTAAACATCTCCTTGTCCTTGAGCATCGAGACCTTAACGGCTTCGGAAAAACCCCCGATGAAGTCACGGTTACTAAGCGTGGTAATCAATTCAGCGTCATTGACGACGGCCCACGGTACATGGAACGTACCCAACCAATTTTTCTTACTGAACAGATTCATACTGTTCTTAACGCCGATGCCCGAATCCGCCTGTGAAAGCGTAGTGGTGGGAATTCTAACTAACCGTAATCCACGGTGTGCAATGGCCACTGCAAACCCCGTTGCATCAAGCACAGCACCACCACCAATAACGACGATGTAACTTCGCCGATCAAGATTCGATACGTTGAATACCTTGAGCATTCTCTCAAGGATGTGGATGTCGTTTTTAATTTCCTCGCCACCGGGCACCTGTTGGACTGATCCAATTCGCTTGATCCGGTCAGGATTTGCATCGGCAATTCGTCTGACTTTCGTGACCAAATCAGGATTTGCATCAGCGACATTCTGATCTATCCAAAATTGAACACGTGCTGGCTTGCCATCACTCGACTCGAGCAAATCCAGCAACACATCCGTGTCTTTGCCGAAAACGTCCTTTGTAAAGCGCAGTCGATGTGTACACGGTACATGGAAATCGACGTCAAGCTGGTCAGGTATTTGATTCATATGATGCGGTCTTCTGGAAGTGGTATGCGATCGGCACGGTTTGCGCCTCACCTAATTCTAGTCGCACTTGATCACCATTTCATTAGTGCAATGCAAAGTCACCTGGATTGACTACGCTGTTGGAGTAGGAAAGTCGATTTTCGAGCCACTATAGGCAGCCGTACATACCAGGATGGTCTCAATGAGGATCGCAAGCCACACAAAACCGACTCCAACAATAGCGAGTGCCGCCACGCCCAACTTGGCGATCACGACCAGCAGATTTCCTCTCGACAGATTGGCTTGTACTTGTTTGGCAAGCCCGAATAATCCTGCAACTTGTGTTGCATCATCATGTAGGACAGCTATCTCCGCATTGGACACGGCCTCCTGATTTCTGACATTCATGGCAATGCCTACCGCCGCAGCCTGCAACACCACCTTGTCGACGACACCATCTCCAATGGCAACCGCAGCGCCAAAGTCGCTCCGTACGCGTTCAAGCAGTCCAGCTTTATCCTCAGCCAACAACTCCGTGGTGGCACGGTCAAACCCAAGTTGCTCGGCCAGTTGATCTGTTACGACCGAGTGGTCGCCGGACAGCAATATGCTATGCGTGATCCCAAGTCGTTTTAATTTCTCTACCGATTTATCGATTCCGAAGCGAATCGGATTCGATATACCAATTATGCCAACAACTTCGGGCCCTCTGCCAACAAGGACCGGTGTGAATCCCTCTTCTGCAATTGCGGCAATAAGGGCCTGTTGATCTGAATGCAAAATCCCATACTCTCGCGGAATCCTCAGATTCCCTACCCAGATCTTGTCGCCGTCGACCACACCCTCGACACCGATCCCCGCCCTTACCTTGCGGTCTGTACAGGTGCGTGGATGGATCTGATGCTCCCGAGCATACTTGGCAATTGCATCGCTGATCGGATGGTCCACACCAACCTCCACGCTCAATGCAAGACTCATGAGTTCTTTAACGTCAATGTCACCTGCTAACAAGCTCACTCTTTCGACTTCGAGCTTCGGATAGGTTACACACCCTCTCTTTTCAAAAGCGACCACATTTAGACTGGAAAGCTGATCCAAATGCAGTGCTGATCCAATGATGAATCCATTGGCTGCTGCTTGAGCTACCGCACGGGTAACCACGGTCGATGACCTGACTAAAATTGCAAATGGGCACGAGAGGCTCAATAACACCAATCCCCGATAAAGCCATGGATCCCATGTCTGCCCGGGCAGCAAAGGCCCAACAATCATGACTACGCCACATGCAATCACAAGTATCGAGAGAATCAGACCAGCTAACTGCTGACTGCGAAGTTGCAGCCCGATTTTATCGGACGCTGCCCGATGTAGTGTTCGAAGACAGTTAGGAAGCACACTATCGAATCTTCGCCGCCGCACTTGAACCTGCAAATTCTTTTCCAGGTTGATTGCTCCTGCGTAGACCTTTTCGCCCACACAGGTATTGATAGCCATAGCGTTCCCAGTCAAGTGCTGCATGTTGATCGCAGATTCACCGGTTACAACGACCCCGTCTGCAGGAATCTGCTCACCTGGCCAAACTTCGACCAAGTCTTCCGGTTCAAGACAAATGGTTTCACGTTCAATCGACTGGCTGTTTTTGGTCGCTAACGACCGACACGACGACGGGAATCTCGGCGCTTGAGTGTAAAGTTTAGCCCGGCACCGCCGTAGCGTCCGATCAAGAATCCAAACGCAAATGCTAATGCAAACCGTGAGCATGGCAGACTCAAATGGATGCCCGGTAATAAACAGCGCCGGAATCAAGATCCATGCTAGGTGAAACACGGACAAATGGCCGGTCGTAAAGCGTAAAACACCTTCATGCAGGATTACGGCACCCGCAATAATTGCAGCGATTAAGTAACAAGTCTGTGCATGACTGGGTACAGCACCATCAAACCAATCTGCAAAGTTCGCTCGGTCGAGGTTTGCGTTTAAATGCAAAACAGCGCCGATTAAAAAGAACACCAGCCCCAGAACACAGGGTGCCGCCAAAATCCAATTCACTCCAGGATCACCGGGATTGACGTTGCTGCGTTTGCTCCAAACTTGACTGCCGGAATCGAGACGGTTGAGCAAACGATGCAATTGCCCGTGGCTGATTTGATCTGCGTCGTGTGAAATAGCGACTTGGTTTAGAAACCTGTCGCATTCAACTTTGCGAACGCCTTTGTGACTCTGTAGTTCCGCCGCTATTTCGTTTGCAACCTCATCATTTGCCAGCGACGATACGTGAAAGCCACTCCAATTTACAAGAGACTCTGTCATACAATTTATTATAGACGGTTAATCAGTTTTCAGAAGATTTAGCTTGGCTTGAAGTCTGTAGGATATAGCCAAAAAATAAGACCCTGATCAAAAACAGAGTCAGGAGTAGAATCAGGATCAGAAAACGGGAAAGGGCCACGAATTGGAACAGGGCGCCTAGCGTATCACGACACCTTTAGGGCCTTCTTGAATATGGCCAATTTGTGTGCACTTTAGACCATCACGCTCAAGAGATTTACAAATACTATCGGCATAGTATCCGCTGACGACTAACGCCATTCCAAGGCCACAATTAAACACACGCTGCATCTCAGAATCTTCTATTTCACCGAGCTTCTGAAGCCACGGGAATACTGGTGGGACGTTCCAACTACCACCTTCAATTACCGCTGAAACCTTTTCCGGCAGAATCCGTTCAAGGTTCTCTTGCAGACCACCACCAGTTATGTGCGCGATTCCGTGGACAACATTTTTTACCGTGTAGTGTTGAAGGATTCTCCGCAGTGGACGAGCGTAGATTTTCGTTGGAGTCAGTAACACCTCGCCAACCGTCTGATCCAACTCTTCGATGTGATCCTCAATAGACAGTCCCGCGATATCGAAAATGACCTTTCTGGCCAGGCTATAGCCATTGGAATGTAGTCCCACGGACTCAACTCCTAAGATCACATCCTCGGTCGTAATCTTTGACCCATCGATCAGATCATCTTCTTCGACGATCCCGACACAAAATCCGGCAAGATCGTATTCACCTTTGGCGTATAGATCCGGCATGATTGCTGTTTCGCCAGCTAACAATGCACAGTCAGCATCGACACATCCATCGCTAATTCCGGATACGATCTGTTCAAGTCTTTCCGGATCATCATGAGACATTGCCACGTAATCCAGAAAGAATAGTGGTTCGGCACCGCAACAAATAACATCATTTACGCACATCGCCACCAGGTCGATTCCGACGGTATCGTGTCGATCAGTAAGTGAAGCAACTTTGAGCTTAGTACCAACACCATCTGTGCCGAATACAAGAATCGGGTTTTGATACCCTCGCGAGATCAGGCCGCACTTGAAATCAACTATAAAGAGAACCGCAAATCCACCATCAAGACG
>Ga0114933_10002530_pt1 | contig 18829 bp, 16 predicted proteins | sample 4SBtaG_FD_89691 | JGI IMG/M metagenome (GOLD analysis project Ga0114933, IMG submission 89691) | Deep subsurface microbial communities from Kolumbo volcano to uncover new lineages of life (NeLLi) - 4SBTROV12_W25 metaG | ecosystem: Environmental > Aquatic > Marine > Volcanic | place: Kolumbo... | reverse complement strand
TGCTTTTGTAGGTACTCTCTCTACAGGGGATAATTCAGACCTTGTAATTATGCTCGTTGTTGGTTTTTTCGCCTATATATTGCGTAAACTTAATTTTGATCTTGCTCCATTAATTATCGCTTTTGTTCTGGCCGAACCAGTCGAGTACACTTTAAGCCAGACAATGCTCTACGCAAAAGGGAGTATTTTACAATATATATTTGTAACTCGACCTATTTCTTCGGCTTTTTTACTATCAGCTCTTATATGGATACTATATAGAGCTATGAGATCTTTTTCGCGAAAAAGAACCTAATGCAGTTTTCTATATAACTAGGAGGATCCAAAATGAAAAGGACTATATTTGCTTTACTAGTTACATTTGTTTTTTTGGTTTCACCAATTTTAATTGTGGATGGACATGCAAAATTCCCAAATCGTCCAGTCACTCTTGTACTTCCTGTAGGAGCTGGGGGGAGTCATGATCTGCATGCCAGAGGTATCACCGGAATCATGAGTGATATCATAGGTCAACCCATGATTGTGAAACTCCTGCCGGGTGGTGCTGGGATGAGAGGACACGCCTTCGTGGCTAATGCCAAGCCAGATGGATACACTATTCTTTTCACTGCAAACGGATTTGACCAACTGGTTCCACAAACTAGAAAAGTTCCTTTTAATAGTTTGAAAGACTTCACCGCAATCGCAAAATTAAACCATGCACAACCTTTATTTGTGAGTCTTTCGAACAAACCGTGGAAGACCTTAAAACAATTTGTTGCCTATGCGAAGAAAAACCCTGGCAAGATTAACTTCGGTCACAGCGGAGTATGGGGAGCGATTCATACGCCTGCTATGCAATTTGTGAAAGCAGCAGGTATTAAAGTAAATTTCATTCCTCACAAAGGTGGTGGACCGGCATTACGTGCATTACTTTCAGGACAAGACGATATTTCAATGGCAATGCCTACTTCAGGTAGAGCACATGTTCGTTCCGGAAAAATGATTGCTCTTGGAGTTACAGGAAACAAGCGTATGTCCAAAGACAAAGATTTCAAGAATGTTCCCACTGCAGCTGAGCTTGGTTATAAGGGTGTAAGTTTCAAAATGGAACGAATTTTTATGGCACATGCGAAAACTCCCCCAGAACGTTTAAAAGTTCTCAGAGATGCATTCGAGACGATTCTCAAGAACAAATCTTTCAAAAAGTTCATGAGAAGTATCGGAGAGAAAGTTCAATTTGTTAAAGGTACTGACTACAATAAAGTACGTAAAGAAAGATACAACGGATTCACGCAACTGATAAAATCGATGACCGGAAAATAAATTTAATAAGAAACAAAGAAAGAGCCATCCAGATATGTACTTACAAATTCTGGGTGGCTCTTTTACTTCAAAAAAAGGTGACTATTTTGAAAATTTCAAAACATGTGCATTCACTCTGGTTAGATTTTGAGATAAAGATGAAAGACGGAACAAGCGTTTCCAGATTTGTCACCTCTTACATTATCGAATCCAATAAAAAGATTTTTTTGATAGATACCGCTTTAAAACACTCTCCAAAGACAATCCTTGAATATATACATTCTATAGGAAGAAATCCTGAAGAAATTCAAGGTGTAATTAATACACATTCACACTTTGACCATATCGGCGGTAATCTTTTTTTTCAAGAAAAGTACAATCCTTTATTCTATGCACATGTTTTAGAGGTACCCTATATTGAAGATATCGAACTCCAGCACAAAGAAAGACCTGTCGGAGAAATGATTCAAAATGTCAGGGGACCCGTTTCCGTCAACAAAACAATAGATGAAGGAGATAGTCTTTTTCTTGAAGAGTTGGAGATAAAGGTTTTTCATACTCCGGGGCACTCGTCTGGAAGTATATCTCTTTACATTCCAGCAGACCGTGTTTTTATATGTGGTGACGTTCTTCCTGAAGAAGGTACTCTGCCTATCTACGAAAACGTGGATAAAACTTTTTCAAGTCTTGATAAAATCAAGAAAATCGAATCTCTTGACATACTTCTTTCTTCTTTAAGCAGAAAGATCTCAAAAGATAAAGATATTATCAAACATATTGAATCAGGAGAAAATTACCTTCAAAGAATTCAATATCTGGTAGACAGATTCAAAAAAGAAAGAAGTCAATCTATTTCAACAAGACAGTTAACAGAAAAAGTATTTAGAGAACTAGACCTTCCGGAAACAGGTATCATGCCCATAGTAGAAACTAGCATTTCCGCGCATTTATAATATATATTTAAATTTGGAACTGGAACAAGAAATCCTCAGAAAAAAATCTCTAAAATGGTGGGCGGGAGAGGGCTCGAACCTCCGACCTATGCCTTGTAAGGGCACCGCTCTCCCAGCTGAGCTACCCGCCCATGAAATAGAATTAAACTTACATTTAATTCTGAAGAATGGTAATACTATCAGAACTTAGAGCACTTCGTCTATATTTGAAGCTTCCCTTTCTTGAAAAATAATTTGCCATCCACATAGACTTCTCCCTCTTTTCGTAAATCACAAACCATATCCCAGTGCAAAGCAGAATTATTTCGGGAACCAGACTCTGGATACCCTTTTCCAAGTGCAAGATGCACAGTACCACCCATTTTCTCATCAAACAGGATATTTTTTGTATACTGTTTGATTCCGTAATTAAGACCAAAAGCAAATTCTCCAATACGTTTAGAGCCAGCATCCATTCCAATCATACTTAGCAGAAATTCTTCATTTTTTTCTGCACTCGCTTTAACTACCTCTCCTTTTTTAAACTCGAGTTCCACACCGTCCACTTCCCTGCCAGACAAACATGCAGGAAAAGAATACCGTATTTTTCCTTCTACAGAATTTTCTTCAGGTCCAGTGAAAACTTCTCCATCGGGGAAATTATTATGACCGCTACAATTGATAAATTTTCTACCATTGATCCCTACTTTCAAATCCGTACCCGGACCAAAGATTTCGACTTTTTTCTTTCCTTTAAGATATTGAATCACCCTTTGCTGACTTTTTTCAACTTCCTTCCACTTCTGTATTCCGTTCTTTTTATCTGCATAACATGCACCAAATACGAAATCCTCATACTCAGCAATACCCATTTCAGCATCTTGCGCATACGCTTCCGTAGGAAAAAGAGTTAGTGTCCATCGCAAGCCTTTTTTATCTCCTTTTTCGTATGCCGCTGCTCTCTTCATAAATGTTTTCATAATTGACTGTCTGGATTTGGAAGTAAGTGCTTGTTTTTCAGGATCAACGGAAGAAAGTCTTCTAGTATTTGTTTCTGAGAGGATACTCACAAAAACATCAACTTTTTCAATCTCAAACTTTGAGATTGGAGATAGAAACGATAATTGTTCTCTATTTGCATTTTTATAAAAAATTTCATCCATCCCTGGCAACGATACAAGTGTATATGGGAATGCTCCCACCTTGAGACAATTTTCATAGATTTGCAAGATCAGGGAACTTGCCGAAGTACCCCCCCTTATCGCTACTAAATCTCCTTTTTTAACTCTTGCAGAATAATTCGTAAGTATCTCTGCCATATTCGAAATACGAGAATCTGTCATGCTACTCCTTTCACTATTTAAACTTATTAAATAAAACATTTACAATTATAAATCATTCATACTTTATCGACAAAGAAAGGAACTGCTATTCTTATAACACCATTTAACAAAATTTTAATTTTATTTCTTTGGAGAACACAATGGCTAAATTTGGTTATGACCATCTTCATTTTAGAAGCGAAGACCCTCATGCAGCTAAAGAATTCTGGGAAAAAATGTTCGACGCAAAAGTCGTACAACAGAGAGAACTTGGAGGTGCCCCTTCCTTTAACATGGACTTGAACGGAATGAGTTTTATTGTATCCGGAAGAGCGGAAGGTGAAGACCCAGTTAGGACTACATCTGACCCTCGTTACGGATTAGACCACTTTGGATTGAGTGTAGACAATATGGATGAAGCACAAGAAGAACTTTCCTTAAAAGGAGCAGAATGGATTTGCGAACCCTGGGAAATCAGACCCGGAGTAAAAATAGCATTTATTAAAGGACCTGATAATATCAGTATAGAACTTGCTCAAAGAGACTAATATATTACAAAATTGAAAAAAATATATTTTAAAACTTTTCAAAAATATTTTAATAATATAGTATCGCTTCAATCAGATGCAGGCGGTCTTTTTCTTTAAAAGACCTGGGAAGCCGGTTAGATTCCGGCACGGTCCCGCCACTGTAATCAGGTACTAAGAGACTCTCTTTGCCACTGGCATTTTTTGCTGGGAAGGTATTTCTCTTGGGTTGATCTGTAAGTCAGGATACCGGCCTCATCTTTTCATTAATCGTCACGTCCTCGGGGAATGGGGTGGGGCCATGAGAATTCATGCCAATAAAAGATTTTTTTCTTATCATACCGGTACTTTCTCTGCGCACTTTCTAGATACATTTCTTCCCTGGACAAGACTGCACTAGAAAATTGATTTGGAACCATTTTTCATATTTAGTGTTTATAATTCTTAGTCAGGAGAAATTTTGAAAAGCAAGAAGGCTATTCTTAACATTTTTATTCTATTCATTTTACTTGCAATAATACCTACTATTTCCAACTCTCAGGAATTAATACAAAAAAATGAAATCCTTCTTGACCCGGTAACTGCAACTGCTACCAGAACACCAAGGAAACTAAGTACTATTGCAGACTCTATAGAAGTAATTCCTAATAGAGAGATAGAACTTCGTATTCCCAACGACTTTGAAGATATAATGAGAGATAGTATCGGAGGAATTGTAGAAAAATCAGGAAGTCGCGGGGGAAGAACAAACTTCAGAATCCGTGGTAGCGAGACAAACTTTACTAGTATTTTACTTGACGGTTTTAAAATTACGCCACCAGATGGAGACCCATTTCTTTTTGAACATCTATCCCCTGAATGGATGAAATCTGCTGAAATTCTAAAAGGACCTCAGAGTACGCTTTATGGATCAGATGCTGCGGCAGGCGTTATTAACTTATTAGTTGATATGGGTAATCCAGGAGAAAAAATACCAAATAGTTGGGGAGTTCGATACGGAAGTCAGGAAACAGTTCAGGAATTTTTGAAAATAAAGGGAGGAACTGAAGACACAGGATTCCTTTTTTCCGTAAGCCGAACAGACACAGACGGTCGTTTTTACAACGATGGATATTACAGGACAGTAGGAACAATCGGTTTTGATTATTACCCAACGCAATTTTCAAAAATTCGTTTGCTTTATCAACATAATAAAAATCAGGTAGATAATACATCTAATGGGGGATCAACGAATACTGATTTAAGATTGACAGGTCCTTATTCAGATAGAGAACTAAATAATTTCACAAGAACTACAGATAATTTTTTTGGAATTCGAGCTGAAACTGAAATTACTGAGAATATTGATTATATTTCAAAACTCTCTTTCTACAGAAGCGATTCGTTATATCTAGATCAGATTGATGCTCTAGATGCTATAAGAGCATTCTTTTCGCCTTATATGACAGATACTACTCTGACAAATTTTCGTGCTGACAATCAATTGAATTTCAAATATAACTCGCCTAATTCACAAAAAGATTTTCTCACATCGGCTATAACAACTTTAGGATTCGAATTCGAGAAAGAACGAACTTTTCAGGTCCAAATTTCTAAAACGGAAAGATCAAAAAGAACTGCTCGTTCTTTTTACGCGCAAGAACAACTTACTTTTTGGGACAGATTATACCTCACAACGGGCTTACGAATTGATGACTTCGTTAAAGGAAAGGACCCTCTAACATACAAAGTATCCAGTGCATATCATTTTAAAAAAACAGGTACCAGAATTCGTTCTGTTTACGGAAAAGGAGTAAAAAGACCTTCTTTTACTGATACTTTTGGGTCATCATCGTATATTGGTAATCCAAGCCTTGAACCTGAAGTGCAGAAAAGTTGGGAATTTGGAATAGATCAAGATTTTTTTGGGAAACTCATAAAAGTCAGCGGGACTTATTATCACAATGAACTTAAAAATATTATAGCCTGGAGTTGGAGTACATACGCAAATGGTACAAACTATGAAAACATTTCAAAAGCAAGGACAAAGGGGGCGGAATTTTCCATCTCTATTCTTGATTATAATGATTTCACAATTCGTGCGAACTACAACACGCTTGATACTTTAGTATTGGATGACAGCAATGGCCTAGGAGGTTCCTCATTTAAACAGGGACAGGAACTTGTTCGCCGACCAAACTGGTGGTGGAGTAGTACAATTTCATATCATCCTAAATCTTTTACAGCAACATTATTTCTTAATCAGATGAGTAGCAGAAGAGACTTTGATTACAGAGGATTTGTAGATGGAACGAATGGTGGATCATCAGTAAAAATAAATAACTCAGGTTTTACAAAAGTTGACGTTGCTCTTTCATACTATTTAAAAAATCTTCCAATTAAGGATCAGAAAACTACTTTAGAATTCAAGATCAATAATCTGTTGGATGAGGATTACGATGAAGTATTTGGATACAATGCACCTGGAATAGAAATGTATGCAGGAATGAGAATTTCTTTTTAAATAAAAAACAGAAATTAGATTATTGGAGAAACAGAAAATCAACGAATATCCTAATAGGATAAAAAATGAAAATAACGATTCTCACTATAATCATCACTACTGGTTTTCTAATCTTTTTTTTCTTTAACTATTCTCGATTATTCAGAAAACTGCCACTAAGAGTATTTAGTGGCGCAGCTGTCTATTCGGCCGTAATATTTGTTCTAGTGAATATTCCAAATATACTCTTTGGGAATCTTTCTGTTGCACTTCTTGGTCCATTTTCATTTCTTTTAACTAGTTTTTTTACGGAATTACCCTTCTATGCAATAGTCGTTATTTATCTTAAAAGATATCCTTACATCGGTGCTCTGTCTTTACTTATAATCATTAGAAAAATTATTGTCGCGTTTACTATTTATTCATTTGCAATTGTTCCTTTCCTTTCTCTGGCGTTAGAAATTCTCGTCTACGAGTTTCTATTATCAAAAGCAGGAATTACAAATCTAAAAAATCAGAATAAAGCCTCGATGATTACAAAAGAGCAAAATTACTCATCCGTTTTTCTAACCGCTTTTGTTTTAATGATAGGAAATTCTCTAGTAACTCTGGTCAATTTTGAACTTTATATGTTTTTCTATCGTTTGGTTTACGCACAATGGTATATTTTTAGTTATATCATGGTTACATGCGTGATTTGTACGTTCTTAGGCGTTTTGCTAGGGTTTAAACTCCACCAATCACTAAGAGAGGTTCAAACATGAAAAAAAAGCCTCTATCAAACATGATATCTATGAAAAACTTTTCATTCACATATCCTGATACTAAAAATGAATCCATAAAAAATATAAATCTTGAAATTCAACGGGGTGAAACTATCCTTATAACCGGCTCCACTGGATCTGGAAAATCAACTCTTTTGAAATCTATTTGTGGTTTTACCCCAAGAGAAACTGGAGGTTCTTCGGAAGGAGAACTATCTATCTTAGAAAACAAAATCTCAAAATATTCTTTTGAAAAGATATCACAAACAATAGGATTTCTATTTCAGGACTGTGAAAATCAATTAATTTGCTCAAATGTAAGGGAAGAATTAGCCTTTGGCCCTCGAAATTTAGGATTAAAAAAGAATGAAATCTTAAATAGAATTGATTTTGCGCTAGAAATTACAAAATCAAAAAAATTTGAATTTAACAACTGCAGCAGTCTTTCTGGAGGAGAAAAACAAAAGATCGCCTTAGCAAGTATCCTTTCAATGAAACCTGAAATTTTATTACTTGATGAACCAACATCGCAATTAGACTACGAAGGAGTGAAAAATTTTATCAAATCTATCACTGAAATTAAAACTACATATAACCCAACGATCATTTTTGCAGAACATAGAAATAATAGAATTATGCCTATCACAAATCGACTAATTATTATGGATAAAGGTTCAATTGTAGGAGATTACAGAAAGAAAGAGTTTTCTGACGCTTATGAGACTTTGAATCAACTTAAACTAGAGATACCTGCCTGGATAGAAATTACAAAAAAAATCAATCTTCATAACATTAGAAATGAAGAAGATTTCTTACAACAATCTAAACATCTTAAAAACAAACAAGATTTCTTTGAACAAAAAACAGAACTAAAAAATAAAAAAAGTAAAAAAATACTATCTGTAAAAAATATATGTTACTCCTACGAAAAAAATAAATCTGATATTTTTTCAGATATTTCTTTTGATCTTTTTGAAGGTGAAATTCTTGCGATTATGGGATCAAATGGAACTGGAAAAACCACTTTACTTAATCTTCTATCAGGTATACTTCAGCCTAAACAAGGAGAAATCATTTGGTTTGATGAAAAGAAGTCTAGTCTCCTCTCTCTTGTGGGAAAAATTGGATATTTATTTCAGAATCCTGATCTAATGTTGAGTTTAGACACTGTTGAAAAAGAAATTGAATTTGGTCCTAAAAACTTAAAATTCAAAAAATCTAAAATTAATGAATTGCTTCAAGAAAGTTTAGATTTTTTTAAACTTTCTACACTCCAATATAAGAATCCTTTTTCAATTAGCAGAGGTGAAAGACTTCGTCTTGCAATTGCATCTCTTTATTCATGTGAGAATCAGGTTTTGATACTCGACGAACCTACAGGAGGAATGAATAGAGGAATAAGAACCATAATTATGGACCAACTAAAAAAATGGGTACAAAAGAAAAACAATAATAGATCAATCATTCTATGTACTCATGATACGGAATCTGCGCTTAAATACGCAGATAAAACAATTATTATGGAAAATGGCAAGATTATTATGCAAGGAAATTCAGATGCCGTTATTTCTAGTGCATATCTAAATAAAAGATATATAGAACCTCCACCTCATGCTTTTGTGAGCAAAAGTTTAGGACATGAAATAATACCAAGAACTTTAGAAATATTTATTAGAGGACTACAAAAAAGTTGAAAAAAACACGTGAAGAATATTTCAAAAATCCAAAATTTGAAATAATTTTACTATTAATTATTTCTATTCTCTCTATTACGCTAGACAGTCTTATTTCTTTATCAATTCTTTCTTTGAGTAGTTTTTTATGGTTTTTATTTTCACATCCGACAAGGAAACAGATATTTTTCTTCTCAATTTTAGTAATAAGTTCTATTTGGGGGATAATTTTTTCTCAGGCATTATTTTATCCATCTACAAAAAAAACAATTTTATTTGTTCTCCTCTCAAAAGAAACTCCTATACTTGGCAACTTTACTGGAGGAGTAGTTTTCTACTTAGAGGGACTAATTTACGGCGCATTTCAATCACTCCGTTTTATCGCAACAATAAGTGCAGGATTCGCTGTTAGTCTTTGTGTTGATCCAACTACATTAATAAGAGGACTTAACTCTTTTCGAATACCTACTCATCTTTCTTTCACCGTTGCTACAGTTTTCAGATTTATCCCTTTAACACTAGAAGAATTTATGACTGCTCTAAGAGCCCAAAGGATGAGAGGTCTCAGAGTATTCGGCAAATGTGGCTTAAATATTTTCATAACACTTTATAAATTATCAAAACCTGTCATAGCTGCCTCAATTAGAAGATCAGAAACAATAACTTTTTCAATGCTTAGTCGAGCCTATAATCCAAATATCAAACAAACAAATATTGAACTCTTGAAAATGGGAAAAAGAGAAAAAAGATTCATTATTTCACTTTGTACGATTACTGGATTAATCGTATCTTCAAAATTATTATTAATTCTACACACAAATAAATTATTTTCTATTTCTTCTTTTGATACTTTTTATCGAATAACTTCTAAATTTTTATAATGAGATATCTGATGCACAAAGAACAAAAAAAAAATAAAGTCTTAAAGAATTTCTTGTTTATTTTTATTTCTGTCTTGATCCATTTTTTATTTTTAATTTCATTGTCAAGCTTTTCTATCAACCCCCATAAAGGGGAAAAGAAAGTTTTTACGCTTAAAATTAAAAAAATTTCTGATATAAATTTATTGACTAAGAGGAAAAAAGAACATTCTTCAAAGAAGATTCATAAAGCTATTAAAAAAAAATTTAATAAAAAATCTACATCTATAAAATCTAATATCAAGAAAAAACAAAATCCCAAATCTAATAAACTAGCTAAAAAAATTAAGATTCCGAAATCATCTATTTCGATTTCAAGAAAAGAAATTAAAGAAAACAAGAAGTCCAAAACGTCCAGAATAGCCAATAAAACGTTGAAACAAAAACCTTTAAAAATCTTCAAGAAAAAATATGTAAAAAAATCGAAAAAAAAGAGAGACTTAAGAGACATTAATAAACAAATAAAAAGAAAGAAGAAATCAAAGCACAACAAAAAAGAAAGAGTTTTCAAAACTCAGAAAAAAGCAGTTATTATTATAAAGAAAAATAGCAAATCATCTTTAGAGGCAATAAAAAGGAAAATTTCTCAGAAGATACAACAAAAACAGACATCTCTATATCCTGCTATTGCAATCAGAAATGGGATACAAGGTGTTACAAAAATTGCATTTAAAATAACGCCGGATGGGAATCTTCAAAAGATCTCTATACGAAAGTCATCAGGAAATATCTTTCTTGATAAAGCATCATTAAAAGCCGTGTCTAGTGCTACACCATTCCCTTACTTAAAAGAACCTCTAAACATTTCAGTCAGATGGAGATTAGAGGATTAGAAATGAATAAATTAATTTGCTCTATTATGTATTTGACTTAGTTTTTTTCCTCTTCCGGCAGAGTATACCATACAACCTTTTGGATAATTATATGGACCATGTGGAACATCGCCACCACCATAGACATAATCTCCGGGCTTTAAGATTTTTCCATCAACGTGCATTTCACCCTCTAAAACAAGAGTAGAATGAAAATAATCATGTGTATGTCTGGGTTCAATATATCCAGCAGGAAACTTAACGAATTTATCAACACGCTCTGAAACTTCGTCTTCTGCCTCTGCAATAATTTTAACTTTAAGTCCTTCAGGAAGTCCCAAGATTTTCTCCCCATCCTGCCATTCAATTTCATCAGTATTGATAGGTAAAAAAGGTATCGCTTTTTCCATGTTTATTTCCCCCAATAAATTAAATAATTATGAATTCTTTAATAGTTCTAACTCTACATCAAAAGATTTCTGTGTAAACTTTTCTAACAAGGCTTTATGTGCAGAACTCCGACAATCTTCTCTGACCTTATCATTAAAGATCAACTGGGCTAGCGCTCTATTAAGTGATTCGTAATCTCCTTTCGGTACAAGTAGTCCATTTTCACCATCAGCAATAACTTCCTCTGAAATTGAGCCGAAACAAGATAAAACTGGGATGCCATAAGAAACTGCTTTCAATAAACCTACTCCGACTAGATCAAAATTAGAGGGTTCAACATATACCCAAGAATGTTGAAAAATTCTTTCTATATTTTCAATTTTATTGATTTTATTAAAAAAAATATCTTTCTCAAGTTGCATTCCTTTTAGGGCAAAACGGAAGAAAATGCTCTTCGGTTTCTCTCCTAAAACCTGTAAAAAAATATCTTCAGTACCTGCGGCAGACTTTATATTCTTAAAAACTCGAAGAAACCCGATGAAATCTAAAACTGTTAGCTCTGGCTTTCCCAAAAAAATTATATTTCTGTTGGATTTAGTATCATCAGGTAAAAATTCATTTTTCTTTTCAATATAAGGTATTCTAAGAACTCTAATTTTTTTAGTAAAATCTTTATACAAATTAGAGATATTATTCTTTGAGATATCACTAGTAACCCATACCCATTTCGATGACTGAATAATTTTTTTTTCATATTTGATAAATTTTTTATATATTAAAGTTCCCAACTTGAATGGGAATTGAGAACTCTCAATAAAAGCTTTTTTGTTATCTAATATAGAATTAGAGATCCAGATACTATAAGGAAGACTAGATTGATAAAAAAAATATGCACTTTCAAACCATCTTCCAACAGCAATTCCAAAATTAAAACCTGATAAAATCTGATTAATTTTTTTCGAATTTTTGAAAAATTGATTGTTTAAAAAGTTCCAAGGAAAAACAATAATGCGTTTACCTTCACTATCTTCTTTTTGGGTCAGCTTAGCAACATTTTCTAACGAAATAATAGTGGGAGAAAAACCCTTATTTTCGAGCACTTCGTAAAGTACACTCGATAGGACCAAGCCTTCCGGTTCACTTTTTCGATTAATTACACTAATACAAATATTTTTATTGATTTTTTTAATCCAATATTGAAAGGGAAAAAGTAAATATATTAAGAAGAAAAAAATATATAATAGTTTTGACTAAAAAAATAGCCTAGATATATTATTGAATTTTCCCTTTTACTAGGAGTAATTCTGATGAGTTCTATTGTAGTCCCTGACGATTTTCCCTCTGTTGTTTCTGGAACCGAAATAGAAGAAAAATTAAATAAAATTGGACAAACCAAGATTTTTTGTACAAAACCACAAAATGATGACCAACTTATAGAAAGAGTTCAAAATGCTGATGCAATCATAAATATCCGTGCTTTTTGCAAATTCGACAAAATCTTTTTTGAAAAAATCAATAAACTTAAAATAATCTCTATATGGGGTACCGGAACAGATCATGTAGACTTAGATGCTGCGAAACAAAAAGGGATAACAATAACAAACACACCCGGTGTTGCTGCAATTTCTGTAGCTGAACATACAATTACTCTTATGTTGTCTGCCGCTCGAAAAATTAATGAAAATGACTGCGCAATCCGTTCAGGAAATTGGCCAAGAGGTGAAATGATACAATTGCATGGAAAAACAATAGGAATAATTGGATTAGGTGCAATTGGCAAACAAACAGCTATCCTTGCAAAAGGAATCGGAATGAAAGTTATAGCATGGACTTTTAATCCTGATCAAGAATTTGCTAAAAAAATAGGCATTGAACTTGTTGAACTAAATGAACTATATGAAATTTCAGATGTAATCTCATTGCATATCAGACAATCACCCGAAACACTAAATTTGATTAATAAAGAAACTATTGAAAAAATGAAAAGAAGTGCCATAATTGTTAATACAGCACGAGGACCTATCATAAACGAGAAAGACTTAGTAGAAGCGCTTAAAAATGAAAGAATTTCGTGCGCCGGATTAGATGTTTTTGAAAATGAACCTCTAGTTAAACCAAATCATTTCAATGAGTTGAAAAATGTCGTTTTATCTCCACATAATGCAGGAATAACACCCGAAGTTACTAAAGCTGGATTAGAACTAACTGTTAAGAATGTAGAACAATTCTTTAATGGAGCAAAACAAAACTTAGTCTGTTAAGAAATATAATACATGCAATATAATTATCAATTAAAAACATATTGCTTATTAATCTTTTTTCTATTAAAAATGTTTTAATAATTAAAGTTTTGTCGGTTTAAGTTCTTCTGCCCAGAATCAAATCCTAAAATATTTATCGCCTGAAAAATAAGGAGTTCGTAAAATGAACAAAACGGGAGGGATGCTTCTTGCCGAGGTTATTGGTACTTTTGCTTTATGTTTTGTCGGTGCAGGAGTTATCATCGGTGGAAACGGATTACTTGCCATTGCTTTAGCACACGGCCTAATTCTATCTGTTATGATTTCTGCACTCGGTCCAGTTAGCGGTGGACATTTTAATCCTGCAGTTACAATTGGATTTGTAGTAACTGGAAAACAAGAAGCTAAAATGGGAGTCTTTTATATTGTTGCTCAACTATTAGGTGCAACATTAGCAGGCTATGTATTAACATTAATCTTTAGTCCAGATATTTGGATGAAGGCTAAATTGGGTACACCCACTGTTGCAACCGGAATAAGTTTTGGAACCGCAATCTTAATCGAAATAATTCTGACTTTTTTCTTAGTAATTTCAATTTGGGGAACAGCTGTAGATAAAAGAAGACCTGATATTGGCGGTCTAGGAATAGGTTTGACTGTTGCTGCTGATATTTTGATTGGAGGACCATTAACTGGAGCATCTATGAATCCTGCCAGAACATTCGGTCCTGCATTAGCTGGAGGTGGCTTTGACGGTATGAATCATCTTGTGTATTGGATTGGACCAATAGTTGGTAGTATTCTGGCTGCAATAATTTATAAAAACTTCTTTATGGAAAAAACCGATTAGTTTTTTTTCTTACTACCCCTTTCTTAAAAATCGAATAAGGGGTAGTAAGAATATCTATCATATTAGGTTATACGAGGAAGCAAACTCTTCTAATTTTTGTATATTTTCTTTAGATGGTGAACACAAAGGTAATCTGAATTCAGGTTGCACTTTTCCCATTAAAGAAAGAGTAAACTTAGCTGGAATTGGATTAGTTTCTACGAACATCATTTTATTTAAAAGCCACATCTTGTAGTGAAGTTCTTTTGCGACATTAAAATCTCCATTTAATTGAGCTTCGCACATATTCGAAACATCTAAAGGAGAAACATTTGCCGTTACAGAAATAGTACCTACCGCACCCATAGCCATCATAGGCAATGTGACAAAGTCATCTCCAGACAAAACCAGAAAATCATCTGGGACTTTAGAAATTATTTCACAGCAATTTGCAAGATTCCCAGTTGCTTCTTTTATACCCACGATATTGGGAATTTCAGACAATCTGGAAACAGTATCTGGCGCAATTTCCGTGACTGTCCTACCGGGAACGTTGTATAAAACATTTGGAATATCAGAAGAATCAGCTACAGATTTAAAATGTTGATAAAGACCTTCTTGGGTAGGCTTATTATAATAAGGAGCTACGAGTAAAGCACCATCTGCACCAATTTCTTTCGCAAATTTAGTTCTCTCTATCGCTTCGGCAGTACTATTAGAACCACAACCTGCAATTACAGGGATACGTCCACCTACAAATTTCACTACAAGTTCAATAACACGGTCATGCTCGGGATGAGTTAAGGTAGCAGATTCCCCAGTAGTCCCACACGCAACAATCCCATGAGTTTTATTCTCTAGATGGAAATTGACTAGTGATTCTAAGGAGTCCTCATCTATAGTCCCATTGTGAAAAGGAGTCACAAGAGCAACATAAGAACCTTTAAACATGCAAATACTCCTTTTTTCGGGTAAAAAATAAATTTCATTAACTATAATTCTAATGCTAACAAAGTTGCGTTATGTCTTCAAGAAAATCTTAGTATAAATAGTCAGACACCTTTTTTGACAAAAAGTTAAGTTATATATAATGTATTTAATGATAATTTAACCGCCTTCCTTTTTTTACAAATTGCGATCAAAATAGTCGACAATGTAAGAGCAGGAATCTCACATAATATGATTTCTAAATTACTATATGCCATATATATTCTATTTCTCTTATTAATAATTACTTCTTTTACAGAAGCTAGAACAAAGAAAAAAACAAGTAGAGAATTTCCTTTCAAATCTGCTCTTCTTATCGAAGCTGAAACTGGGAAAATTCTAAAATCTTTTAATGCACATAAAAGAGTAATTCCAGCCTCCATTGTAAAAATGATGACTTCTTATATTGCCTTAAAAGAAATAAAAAATAATACATTAAATTTAAATGAGTTAGTTATTGTTTCAAGAAGAGCTTCTAAAATAGGAGGACAACAAGTCTACTTAGCAGAAGGAGAAAAGTTCAGAGTTATAGACCTTCTTAAAGCAATAATGATTAGTTCCGCAAATGATGCAGCATTTGCATTGGCAGAACATATTTCAGGTAGTTCGGAAGGCTTTATTGATTTAATGAATATCACAGCTAAATCATTGGGAATGAAAAATACAAAATTCATAAATGTTAACGGTCTTCCACCCAAACGAGGAAAAACTCCTAACTTTATGAGTGCAGTAGATGCAGGTATCTTAGCAAGAGAATTATTAAAGATTCCCATGACAACTAAACTTAGTAGTATTAAGAATGAAGGATTTAGAAAAAATCAATTCATCCTTACGAATACAAATCGTTTAATTGGACGTTTCCCAGGTCTAGACGGTCTCAAGACTGGTTATTATAGGAGAGCTGGTTTTAGTATCGTTGCTACAGCTAAAAAATCAAATTTACGTCTTATCGCCATAGTTTTCGGTGCAAAAAATTCTAAGATTCGATTTAAAGAAACAAGCAAACTACTTTCTTGGGGTTTTAATCGTTATATATGGCTAGACGTAAAAGAAAAATTGAGAAGTAAAATAAAAAAAATAAGAATTATAGATGGCGTTGAAAAGACAGTAGGCCTAAATATTATTGGGAAAGAAAAGATTTTGATAAGAAGAGAACATGCAAATAAAATATCAATAAAGAATCAAATACCTAATGTATTGACTGCTCCAATTACAAAAGGACAAATCATAGGAAACATCAGTATTCAAATTAAGAAAAAAGAAATTACTATGCTTTCATTGACGACCAAAAAAAGTATTCAAAAAATCTCTTTACTAAGGAGAATTCTCAATTTTTAATATTTAACTATACTTTTTTACGACATAAAAAAGGAAGAGAAAGAGCAAAAAACATAAGCATTGAAACTTCAGAGTCTCCAAAATTATACTCAAACATTCCTGAAGTAATAAAACCAGAAATAGAAACTATACCTGCAACAGCAGATAAATTTAGAATTGGATTTTTTTTGTTTTCCTGATAATTTCTTATAGCTTTAAAGAAAAAGAGAATCCAAATTAAAAACCATGAAATTACTGCCGGCAAACCTCTTTCAACACATAAATGCAGAAAATTATTATGTAAATGACCACGATATTTTTTTATTTTGACACCATTTGGAAGCATATTCACTTTAATTCCATCTGAATCTTTAACAGAAGGTAATTTGGGATCAACATAAATATTTTTATGATAATTCTTTTTTACTAACCCAGGTCCAAAACCTGTAAGTGGATTAGAAAAAATCATATTCAATCCGCTTTTCCACATTATTGTTCGTTCAATCATAGTGGGGTCATTAAGATTTCCAATACTCTTTACTCTTTGAATCACAGAATTAGGAGAAATTAGTAAGAATATTAATAACATTCCAATAAAAGTTATTATAAATGTCTTATTTCGAGTAATTAATAAAATTAGAATTGAAGATATAAAAATACCTACCCAGGCATTACGACTTAAAGTCCCTAAAACAGCGACCGACATCAGAATAAGACCACAAAAAATCCATAATCTATGTCCTTTACTTATTTCAGATATCAGATAAGCGATTGTAATAGAGATAACAATTACAAGAAATCCTCCAAGTGTCATATATATACTGAAAAATCCGGATTTTCTACTTCCTAGATTAACAGGATCAAGCAAAATAGTAATAAGTACGAAAAAACAAACTATACTCGTTGAGAAAATCAGAATATTCAATAAGAAAGGAATCTCTTTTTTATTGTTCACTATATTAATAGTGAAGTAAAAAATGAGATACTGTGATAAATCTCTTGCAGATATTATACTTTCTAAAGGCTTCTCTGAAGTAAATGCACTTATAAGAGTAAAAATAACAAACAACAATATTGGTAACCAACAAGGGAAACTTAGAGAAGATACTTTCACTTCACGATTAAATGAAGATAACCATAAGATAATTCCAGAAAAAATAAAAATTTGCGAAATCGAAATCGAAAATGGAGCAGAAATAAGATAAGCCACTAGAAATAAGAAAGCAATTTTGGAATAAAATTCTCGACTTTCTAGAAAATCTTTCATAAAAAATACCTTCTAAATTTCATTATCAACTATCTGACAAAGTAAATTTTCGTATTTTATAGAGACATTTGACCAATTATTTTTTTGTGCTAACTCTCTTCCTTTATTCCCCATAGAATCAGATAGAGAGGGAGTATTGAAAATTTCAAGAACTGCAGACGCAATTTCGATTGGATTTTCAGGATTTACTAAAAGCCCATTTTCTCCATCAAGAACCGCTTCAGAGGTGCCACCAGAGAAACCCCCAATAACAGGTTTTCTACAAGCGCCAGCCTCAAGATGAGCAATCCCAAAAGCTTCTACTGAGCCATCGTTTTTATCTATTCTACTTGGCATTAAAAAAATATCGCATGCTTGATAAAAAGCAAACTCCCCTATACCCAACTTTCCATAAGGAACCTCTCCTACAAATATTACTCTTTCAGAGACACTTAATTTATTAGCTAAAGCTTTTAAATTTTGCATCTCAGGACCATCTCCCACTAAGATATAAACAATCTTTGGATACTTCTTAATAATTAGAGGAATAGATCGAATGACACTATCAAATCCCTTGACTGACTGAAGACGACCAACAGATAATAATATCTTTTTTTTCGAAAAACCCATTTTTTCACGAAGAATTTTTCCCTCACTTTCGGGTCCAAAATGAGAATAAGAAACTCCATTCCTAATTGGAAAGATTTTAGACTCAGGAAAGCCTAAAGATACAAGTCTACTCTTAGTATATTCACTTACGGAAATGAGAGCATTAGATTGAAGTAAACTCTCTCTTAATTTAATTATTCTGGTCGAACTGTAGATCTCATTGCCATGGATTATTACAACAAAGGGAATTTGAAAAAGTTTTTTTATCAGAATTGCTGATCTCAAGAAATCTGCACGATGAGTTAACAATAGAATTTCTGGCCTTTTGAACAAAACAAACCAAAATAATATGGGCAAAATAAAGGGCTTGAATTTTATACGTAGGATATTAACTAGTTTATTTTCTTTATCTATTTCATGATCTTTTTTCTCTCCCCTAGCAACAACATTTACTTCATGTCCTCTTTTAGATAATTCTCCAGCCAATCTAGCTGA
>Ga0114933_10002528_pt1 | contig 18855 bp, 20 predicted proteins | sample 4SBtaG_FD_89691 | JGI IMG/M metagenome (GOLD analysis project Ga0114933, IMG submission 89691) | Deep subsurface microbial communities from Kolumbo volcano to uncover new lineages of life (NeLLi) - 4SBTROV12_W25 metaG | ecosystem: Environmental > Aquatic > Marine > Volcanic | place: Kolumbo... | reverse complement strand
GTTCTTAAATCTATCTGCTATCATATCTGTTTTATGTGATATAATAAAGACATTCTCATTTTCTAGTGTATTCAGTATTTTTAAAAAATCATCTGTGCCTTGACCATCAAGACTACTATCAAATATTTCATCTAACATAAGTAGGTTGCAGCTTATACTGTTTTTCATTTTAGCAATAGCTCGCCAGGTGAATAGTAACGCAAGATTTATTCTCATCTTCTCACCTTCACTAAAAGAAGCATATGTAAATTCGTCTCGATATCTAGAACGTATCGTTTCTTTAAACTCACCATCTAACTTAAAGTTCACAAAGAAATCCATACTTGCTAGATACTTGTTGATTAATTGATTAATGATTGGTAGATACTGTTTAATTACTTTTGTTTTGATACCTGAATCCATTAACATTGTTTTGGCTGCTTGTAGATAATCAAGTTCTTCTACTTTGGTTAGTTTAGTGTTTTCTTTTTCTTTATGTTCTTCTTCTAACTGTCTTAACTTACCTAATGCCTCACCATCTTCACTAGATTGTTTTTTTAACTCATCTATCTTATGTGCTAGTTTTGTGTTAATATTGTTTAGCTCTACTTTTGATTGACCAAACTTTGCAATATCAATTTCTGTTGTTCTCATATCTTGCTCAACACTTTTTATCTTATTTAATCTACCAGATAATGTTTGTATTTCTCTTTGCACATCTTCTAATGCTTGATTCCATTTCATTACTTGTTTATTATTATCAGCGATTAGTTCTTGTTTGTTAGATAACACTTGTTGACAAGTAGGACAGTTATCATTATCTTCATAAAACTTTTGGTGTTTATTACATTCTTTTAGTTTACTTTGAAACTGTGCCTTAAAATTACCAAGTTTATCTATCTTATTGTTTACACCGTCTTTATCTTTTATCGTATTTTTTAATTTATCTATTTCGTGTTGCAATCCTTGTATATGTGTATTATATTTTTCTATCGCTGTTTTATTGTTGGTTATCTTTTCTATTTCACTTTGTACTTCTACATCTGATCTATTATTTAACTTTTCAATATATTCTTCTTGTGTATCTATTTTGTTTTGAACAATATCTATTTCTCTTAATATATCTTTTACTTGTTCATCCATTTCTTTTATTCTTACTTTAGTCAGCATACTCATTACAGAAAATACTTTGATATCAAGTATGTCTTCTATAATTTCTCGTCTATGTGCTGTCTTCAGTTCCATGAATGGTACAAAGGTAGAGGCACCTAGTATAACCACTTGTGTAAAACTACGATAATTAAATTTAAGTATTTGTTGTTCTAATTGTTTTTGATAGTCTGCAATTGTGGAATCTTGATTTACCAGTTCATCATTTAGATATATTTCAAATATATTAGGTTTAATACCTCGTCTTATTCTATAACGATTAGATGATATACGAAACTCCAACTCAACCTCTGTGCCACCAAGATTAATACTATTAATTAATTGTTCTTTTTTGATTTCTCTAAAAGGTTTATTAAACAAAGCGAAACACAAAGCGTCTAGTATAGTAGATTTACCTGCACCATTATGACCTACAATAAGTGTAGTGGAATTATTATTTAAGTCTGTTTCTAAAAAACTGTTACCGGAAGATAAAAAGTTTTTCCATCTTATTTTTTCAAAGGTTATCATATCTCTAAATCTCCTGCCTCGGTGTATAATGCCTTCATAAGTTTTTTCAATCTACCTTTTTCTAAATCAGTTTCTAGTTCATCAATATAATTATCAAGTAGCGTAGGTGTATCTTCACTTTTCTCAGCAATGTCATCTGCTACAGTTGAGGCGTCTAGGTCTGAATAGTCTTCTATAATTTTTATATCATGTATATTTGTTTCTTTATAGAAACCATCAATAAACTTATCAAACAAATAATAATCTTTTTTCTTTTCTACAATTAGTTTAATATATTTGTCTCTATACTTTTCATAGTCAAAATTTTTGTAATCATTTTGTTCGTCATCATAATATATTTTTTCATGTATTGTATAAGGATTTACAATTCTTTCTAGTTCTCTTGTTTCAGTATCAAGTATATGAAAACCTTTTTGACAATTATAGTCATTCCACATAAACTCATACTGACTACCTAAAAAGTAGATATGACCATCATCTGATTTTTTATGAAAGTGACCTGATAATACTTTTTCAAATCTACGAAACATTTTCTTATCAAGACCAGTATCAGAGGTGTGACCATTATGCATTTCAAAACCTTTAATTTCTAAATGACCTAATACAATATCAGCACTTTCTTGTTCTAACATCATTGTTGTTTGTTCAAGATTTTCTGGAGTAACCCAAGGTATCATTAACATTTTCATGCCACCTTTTTCTACTACTATTGGGTCTGAATATATGTTACACCAGTTTAATAATTCTCTTGGTGCATTTACGGAATTTGTATTTTTATAATAAGTATCGTGATTACCTATAATAATATCAAAGTTTATATTTTCTAAACGATCAACAAATTTATCATTGAAATCTTTTAGTGTTTTAAAATTAACAAACTTACGTCTATCTAATACATCACCTAAATGTATAACATCTTTTATATTATGTTCTTCTAGATATGGAAAAAATATATTATCCCAAAATTTAAAGATATAATTAGCGTAGTTTGGATTATCGTTTCTGGCACCAAAGTGGGTGTCATTAATTAAAGCAATTTTCATAAGTTACATAAAAAATTCTAGTTTAGACATTTTCTTTCTTTTTATCATTTTAGTTTTAGGTTTTTCTTTTTTCTCTGGTTCAACATCAACAACCATATTCTTTCTTAAAAAGTCTGCATATGAATTTTGATATTCTTCATTATCACCTTCTTGTCTAACTATTTCGTCTAGTCCTGATTTAAGTATTAATTTTTGTTTAATTGTTGTTTGTTTTTTTTCTTTTTGTATTCTTCGTATAAATGCATAGTATATAATTTGTGTAAAATATGCGAATGGATTATTAGATTTTTCTGGATCAAAGTTTGCTACATAAGTTAAGCAATTTTCAATACCATCAGATATCATATCTTCTTTGTATGTGTAATTTATAAAGTTTGGTCTATAAGATAAGTGATTTGCAATTTTAAGAAAACACTCACCTATATAATCATTGATTGGTGGGTCTCGTCTGTTTCTCTTTCTTGCGGATAATACTTTCTTACGGTACTTTTTCATTTCTTCTAAAAAGACTTTATTATCAACATAATGCTCTGTCTTTTTTTTGTTTAATTTAACGGCCATAGTATTACTCCTAATTTGTTAGCTATAATATCAGGATATAGTATTATTGTCAAGGGTTATATACAAGATTTTGATAATTAATTTTTTTTTGTTTTTTTGCTCTTTTTGCCTTGACAAAAATTTCTTTCCTGATATAATCCGGTATGTCCGGTTTGCATAGAGTATTAGTTTAGTGAGCTTTAATCTTACCTCTCAAATACTGTAAGGTATCCCAATAGTCCTCATCTGACATTTCATCTAATGCTTGTTCAAAACTCTTTTCACCATAAGTTTTTTTCGAACCAAGAGGTTCTATATTTTTTTTCATACTTGGAAATAATCCCATTCTAACATTATTATAATATTCTATTAAATTTTGATTTGGTACCCCTATTGAAAATATGTGATTTTTATGTATTGAATAGATTTTATCTACTGTTTGAAACATCCAAGGGGTTAGTGACATTCTTTCTTCTACAAAATATGTTTCACTATCTACTGCATTTTCATGTATTCTAACTTTATATGGTTCGCTTAATCTTATAAAATCTGAACCATCAGATACCTGAATACCTGCGATAACCTGTTGACCATTTGATAACATGATCATTCTAGGTGACTGAATAGGTTTCTTTTCTTCGTTATTCGCCATATTACTATTTATCTAATATCAACATGATCTAGCTCGTAGTCAAACTCTTGCTCAGAATATGTGTTTATTCTTTCCATAAAATGGTTAAGGGTAAAATTTTTTCTTTCTTTGTAAGAAAAGTCATCAGCAATATCATACAAATTTGCTTTAACTTTATTATTACCAAGCCGCAACCCACGACCAAGAGACTGTAATATACGAATTTTAGATTTGGTAGGGCTTGCGAATATAACGTTATGTAAATTCCTAATATTGATACCAGTAGAAAAAGTTCCGTAACTCGCCACAATAATTGCATTGTTTTCATTTTCTGTAATACTTCTTACTGTTTCTCTATCTTTAGTATCTGTGCCTCCATAAACAAAAAATAATTTTCGTGTATATGGATCTAAAGTGTCACCTATTAACCCATGTAATATTTTACCATGTTTTTCAACATACTGAAATAAAACTAAAGTATTACCTGTTCGGGTTTTTGTTAGATTACGAATAAATCTATTTCTTTTTTCGTGTGATACTATATAGTCCATTTCTTCTTGATAGTTTAGTTTTTTAACATGTTGACATTCTTCCTTAGGATACTTTAATATTAGACATTGTATGTTTAAATCTGCTAGTTGATTTTTATCTATTAGTTCTCTAGTTGTAGTAACATTATGTACTCTACCAAACAAACCCTCTAATACTAACTTATGTACCTTACTATCATCTAATGTACCAGTTGTACCTATACGATATTTTGCATTTACACAGGCACTCATAATTTTTTGCAATTCTTTAGATTTATATAAATGTGCCTCATCACCTACAACACAATCAAACTTTTCAAAATATTTTTTATCAAAAGTGGCAAGTGATTGCCATGTAGATATAACTACAGGTTTACTATCATCTATCTCATAACCATAATATTTTCTTTGTACAAACTTTTCTGCCTCCCAACCATAATCTTCAAAGTCTTTATACATTTGTTCTACTAATGATGTTGTTGGAACAACCAGTAAACAATTTTTTTCCAATGATGTGAGTAAACGAATGATACAGTAGATGATTAATGACTTACCTGAGGCCGTAGGTGATAACAATATTGTTCTTTTATTATTGATTGCATGTGAAAACGCTGAAAGTTGATAATCTCTTATTTTTATAGAATCCTTAATTATTTTGTTTGCAAACTTGGAAAAACTATCGCTTAGCGAGCCGCTGGTAGGTTTTTCAAGACCCTCTCGTATGATTGTACCCCCTCTATTTTCAATAAAGTGTTCAACGTAAGGTAATAGTCCGTAATATAGTTTACCTGTTGCTTTTGAGAATAATCTTATTTGACCATCCCATCTTTTTGCACGAACACTCGGCATAAAAGAAGCACCAGGTACTTTGAAAGTAAAAAATTCAGATAGTTCTTGTAGTAAACCTAAATCTTCACTTGTGCATTTAATATAGGATTCGTTATACTTTGTTACCGTTAATTCGTTCATCTAATTCGTCATATGAAATATTTGTCCAGTTATCTCTCTCGTCTAATTCTTCTATGTTGTCCCCTACATGTATAAATTCGTGTTTATCGTATTTGTTTAATAATCGTTTTGTATGATTTATCCAGTTATCTGGTTGTACTGCTTTTGCATTGGGTCCTACATACCCTACTGTTCCTTTGTATAGATTGTTCACTTTGTCGTTCTTCGATTTGTAATCGTACCCCACCAAATAAACCTTGTTGCTTACATCCGCTGCCATTAGTGCAATCAAAACACCTGCGTTTGTCTTCTCCTGTTGGTACTTGCCCAATCCCATCACTTTGTCTTTCTTTTTTGTCCATGTTATTTTATATCCTTCTTGATCCTCACCAAAGTGTAACTTAAAATCATCTTCATGCCACTCTTTATTTTCTTCACGAAATTTTTTCATTACATCTACATTATTTGCCCAACATACAAAAAATCTTTTCTTTTCACCTTTCCAAACCCATTCATCTATATAATTATTTACATCATCAATATCACCTAAAAACTTTGTGACTGTTTCTGGGTAGAATAATTTTTCATACATGGTATGTGGATTTTTCTCCCATGCTTTTAAATATACAGGATGTTCAAATGCATAACCACTACGATATATTTCATGACAAATATTATAATCCATTGCGACTAACACATCTGGCACAAAGTCTCTATATAAACCATTGCACCCATATACCTTGCCATGTGGTCTTAATCTTTCTAAATCAAAGTCTTTACGACTTTCACCATTACCAATACAAAATATCATTTTACAAAATATTTTATTATTTTTTTAAGAGGTTCATACACTTTCCATATTTCTTTAATATGATTATCTAATTTTTTATTAAGATCGTCTATTTTTTTCTCTATGCGTTTTAAATCTTCTTCACTCATTACATACTACCCATAGTAAATTTTTTCCACTCTATTGCGTTCTTAATTTGAAATGTGCGATTGTTTATTTGTTTAAGTGTACTCTCACAGTAACCACATATTTGTTTTAAATATTCTATTTTTTGTCTTGACTTAATTATATCTTCGTCAGCGTCAATAAATTTATCAACGTCTTGTCTTAATACTTTTAAATCAAAATTACTATCTTTATATTCTTGTGGTTCTGCTTTACCTGTATAGAATAACCATTTTTTTAAATGTAATTGTGAGTGGTCACCCTCTGCTTTTTTAAGCATAAGAGCATATGTAGAATATGTTTTTAGATATTGAGAATGAAGTTGTGGTGTCTTTAGACTTTCTAGGTCTAGTTCAGTATCATCAATTTTCAAATCTTTCTCGGCCTTCGCCTGAAGTTCATCAAGTGTCATTATTTAATCCTTTGTATTATATAGTAAACTAAAAAGGGGTCGTATATGTGTGTTTCTTATATCCTAGTGTAACAGTTGCTTGTAGATATTCAATATCAGTTGCATTTTGATTATACTCTAGAGCAGATAATGCTTTAGGATATGTATCTTCAAAAGATAATTCAACAATAGGTATATTTCTTGCTGACAGTATAATTAGTTTTGCGTCTGAAAATATTGCACCATCATTAGTTGCTGTTGTTACTCTACCTGCGTCTTGAAGATTTGCTTGTTGAGATAAAGGCATTCTATCGCCACCATCTGTAATTAAAGCACGATATTTGTCATCACTATCTACTTGTGCAAGACCAGTCATCCAGTCATGTACACTACGATAGTTTGTTAAATCTTCATCTACAATAAAAGTTACAGTTAAGTCTTCAAATGTTAAATCATTACCTGGTATTCTTACAGGCATAAGTCTAGTTGGTTGATTTATTTCTGTTAGGGTTATACCTGGTATATTTGCTTGAATTGAGTTAAACTCTACTCTAGGTAATTTAGATATTTGAAACTTAAACTTTGTAGGATCAGCATAGTCTAAACCTGACCCACTTGGTTGTTTACTTGATAATGTTGTATCAGTCATATTAGTATTTATAACAAAAAAAGGGGGCGTATTATCGCCCCCCTCTAGTGGTGTTCTATACCGTTTCCAGTATAGAGGTGAACCTTTATTACATAAGGTTAGTTACTTTAACCATTCTGTAATAGATGTTTGATTGGTCTGTACCTACGTCAGAAGTCTGAGCAGAACTTTCCGCAAATGGGTTTCTAATTAAACCATATCTAGTTTTGAAACCAATTTTTGGTTGGAAAGTTGATTCCCCAACCGCTCTCACCATTTGTAGTGGAACGTATGGGCAATAGAACATACCAGCGTCATAAGGTGAAGTACCTTTGTAACCCACTGTGAAGTATTGAGCCGCAGTATTATTTGACGCATATGGGTCAATATATACTTTGTATCTTCCGTTTAGAGTACCAGCAAAAGTGTTACCAGTATCGTCAACGTTTAGTGAGTTGTTAAGAGCTGGAGTATAATCTAATATACCTGCCATTTGTAAAGCAGAAGCAACGTCTGAAGAACAGATAAGAATGTTACCTTTTCCTCTTCTTGTTTCTTGTGCGATTACGTTAGCGTCTCTCTCTACTTGGAACATTAAACCTTTAAACTTCTCAACAGACCATCTACCGTTTGAATCAGTATCTAGATCGAAAGTACCTGAAGTTGTAGTGTTAATGTTTGCACCTTTTTTCGCTTTTTCGTAAATTGTTCTTACTACTTCTCTATTGATTTCCGCAAGGATCTCAGCAGATAGGATGTTAGCCAATTCTGTTTCTGCGTCTAAACCATGAATTGCTTTTAAGTCTTGAGCAAGTTCCATAGTGTATTCTGCTTTTAACTGTCTAGTTTTAGCAGTCACAGTTGACTTCTCGATTGAGAAAGCCATTTCAGCGAATGATGATGAAGCTTCAGCAGTTGCTGTTGCAATACCAGTACCAGTTGTTACTGATGTAGTAGTGTCGTTCATTAAACCTGGGTTTAGTGAGCCACTCATAGTACCAGTACCAGAGAAGTCTGAATCAGCTTCGTTAAATAGTGCTTCTGTGCCGCTGTTTGAAGTAAATCTTGACTTCATTGCAAAGATCAGACCAGTTGGTCCAGTCATTGGTTGTACGCCACAGATATCGTATGCGATAAGGTTAGGCATTGCTCTTCTTACGAGAGAAATTAGGATAGGATCCCAATTCGCTACGGCAGCATCACCTGTTACGTTTGCGATTTCTCCCAAGAATGCTTTGTCTTCTTTCGCAGCTTTTTCTTGGTTTTCCAGGATAACAGCAGTTACCGCTTTCTTGTAAGGGTTGTCTATTTTTGGTAGATCACCATGTTCAAGAACCGGAGCCCACTTTTCCTGTAAGTTTTGTGAATTAAACATTATGTTTATCTCTCCTTATTTCTTATTGATTATTGTAGATATCTCTACTTTTTCCCCTACTGATCGCAGCCGTATAACGAGACATGCTATCAGACATATCTGCTACTATGTTACCATCATTGGAATTTTGTTGAACTGTATCAACATTTTCTGTTGATTCAGGTGCTGCTGCTTGTCCAAAATAACTTTCTTTAATTGTAGAAAGTTTTTTAGAGTATGCGTCAGCATTTTCGAATGCTACATCTTCTACTAAAGATTTCATTTTTTCTTTTTCTGTGTCAGCCATTCCTTCTACAGCACTTTCAAAAATTTCGTCTTTTGTGTAACCTTCGATTAACTTTTTATCTTCGATAGACTTGTTAGTCATTTCATTGATTTTAGCTTTTGCTTCTTCCAGTTCTTTTTCTTTTGCCTCTAGGACATCATACTTTTCATCTGGAACATCAATGTAATGATCTTCGAATAGTTGTTTTAAGCCACCAATAAAGTCTTCAGCAATTTCGCCCTTAATACCTTTTTCGATAGCAAGTTCGTTATCAGCCATCCATTGTTCTACAACGTAGTTTAGATAGTTGTCGACTTTAGTTGTTAGTTCTTCTTTAACAGTTTCTTTTGCTTCTGATAATTCGCTAGAGTATTCACCTTCTAATCTTTCGATTTCAGATTTTACTTTTGATTTAACAGCAGCTTCAAAAATTGTTGCAGCTTTTGTTTTAAACTCTTCCGAAAGGGAATCATCGCCAGATACTAAAGCGTTAACATCATCTGATACATCAATAGATTTTACTCTTTGATCTACAGCTTCTTTAACTTTCTTTTTATCTTCTTCGTCATCCTTGTCATGCATACCTTCTTCTTTATCTTTCATATCCGGGTGCATTGCAGACATGATTTTTCCGTAAGCAGCTTGAATGTCTGCTTTCTTCATTTTGTTCATGTTGTCATACATTGCTTGGATCATACCAGATTTAGTTTTTGGCATTTCTTCTTTTTCTGACATTTCGTCTTCGTCTTTATCGTCTTCTTTTTCTTTTTCTTTTTCACCGTCATGAGCGTCTTCTGCTTTCATGTGCTTATCAGCAGCAAGTTTTTGCATAGGTTCTGCCGGTGCGGCACCTTTGGTAGGAGCAGAGGAATCTTTTTTAACTTTGTCCTTTGATTTATCTTGACCAACTTTATCAGTTGGAGAAGTTACTGCTGGACCAAGATCCTCATAGTCGCTTGCTTTTTGCATAGGGTCTGCTTTACCTGCACCTTTTTTAGGTGCGTCATGCATTGCCTCAGCCACTGCGCCCTCAGGAGCTTCAGAAACGATATTTTCGTTTTTGTTTTCTTCAGCCATTTTTATTTTACTCTCCTAATTTGATATCAAATTTTTGCGTATAACTATTTATTATTTCGTTAGTTTCTGTAAGAACCTATCAAAAGCTACTGCTTCTGCTACGGCCTTACGCTCTCTAGTTTCACGCTCAATTTGCGCTTTTATTTCAGAAACATCTTGTTCTTTGATGATTCCGTTGTCCCAAACCCACTCTTTACCTTCCATTACGCCATTGACGAATGCTTGTGGTGCAGACGGGTCTGCGACTATATCGGCTGCAGTCGCTAAGTAAAAGTCTGATTTTACATAGTTGGTACCGCCTTTATTCTCTAGAGAACCCATGCCTCTAGAAGAAACCCCTAATTGTGCGCCTTCATCTATAAGAGATTTAACAATTTTACCATATGGTGTTTCAGTTATCTTTGCTTCACCGATATAGTTACCCTTACCATCACCTTCTAATTTAGTGATTATATGTGATACTCTCTCTAGATTAACAGTCGGTCCGTCAGGATGTCCTAACTCACCAAATGCTCTTTTACGCTGTATAAATTCTTTATTATAACGATTAACTTCTTTTTCTAATACTTCCATAGGGTAAACACGACCATTACGGTTTTTAATGTTTGCCTGCATGAAAATACCTTTTATCTTATGAGACTTTTTACCATTATCTTCTTCGATAATATATTTTGCCTCATTTATTTCCTCTCTAATAAGTTTCATGTGCGTATTTTCCCCTTTTGTTCTATTTATCTTATCTAACCTCTAAAATGACAGTATAACTATCATTTGCAACAAAATTATGTGTTGAGAACAATATATCACCAGTCGGTGATGACGCATTGTTTGCTATCTGTATCGCAGGTGTTTGTAAGTCTATTGTGCCTTGACCCGATAAAAAAAGCGCTGATGCGTTAGTTGTTCCGTCAAATAAGATTTCAACGGACCCTTTCGGATCCGTTGTGTTGATACTATAAATTACTCTTGCAATTTTAGTAGATGATGACGCATGGTTTAATGCGCTTGCGTCTACCTTTGTTACAAGACTTTCTCCTGTTCCGTCACTAAAGTTAGTGAACTTCATAACTGTTTTAGAACCAGATACGTCTGCTATAGTTTGTGATGTAACTGTATCAGCCATTATCTTGTTTGTCCTGAAGCGTCATAACCTTTTGATTTGGTTACTTCGATTATAAAAGTACCTGTTACGGCACTTGAATTTGTGATAAGTATATCACCAGTAACACCAGAACTTTCTGGGTTTGTGATTAATGGTTGTTTACCATGAAAACCTAACTCACCAGAACCGTGTACTGATATTGCGTGATCATTTGATGTTGCGTCAAACAAAAATGCTACATCACTTGTTGCCGCTGTGGTATTCCATTTAATACTTTTTATGTGTAATGTTGGGTTTGATGAATGTCCTCTCAATGCACTTGCGTCAACACATACTACTGCTGAGTTTGTGTCGTTATTGATTTCGAACATTCTTACTGTTCTAGTAGCACTATCTACTAAATTTCTTGCGTTTACTATTGCCATTTTTACTCTCCTTTATATGGTTAGACCTGTTTCTTTTTCGAAATAGGCTTCAATATCTTTTGGTTGTATTCTATGTTTCTTTGCTACTTGTTGTAGTATTCTAGGAAACATAGATAAAACCTTTTGTGGTGTTTTCGCCATCATGCCGAAAACATCATCTACTGCCTTCTTTGCCTTTGGGGCTAATCTACGATAATTAAGAGAACGTTTGTGTTCGTCTTTTTCTTTAATCGTCAATCTCAGCTGGTTCAACGTTATTGTCATCTTGCCCTTCAGGTTCTTTGCTCATGATAGTGCCTGCTAAATCTTTTCTTTTAACATCTAATTCACTACCTACTTTATCTGCTAATGCAGCCTTAATTTCTTTTTCTGCTTCAACGGTATCACCTTTATCTAAAGCATTAATCATATTTTTAGTATTTTCTATACTCATTAAAATCCTCCTTGGTCATCATCACCTTGTTCAGGTTCAGATGGTTTTTCATTTTCAATTTGACTTTGTTGTTCTTCTATATCTGCGTCAGTCATTTTCAGAACATTTTTCATTGCCCACTCTTTTGAGTAAACATTACCAATCATTTCATTGTCTTTCATATTTCTGAATATATCCATTCGATCTTTAAACATTTCACTTTCTTTTATTTCAGCAAAATAACCATCACTTACATATTCATACTTTATTGTTTGACTTAATGTATTATCCCAATCCTCGATAGTAGCGATACCTTTGAGAATAAGTTGTGTTTTAAGTAAGTCATGAAACAAACTATTAAATCTATTTCTTAATCTAGAAACAAATTTAGTAAACTTGATTTCATCTCTACTTACCTCAGTTGAACGACCTAATTGTAAACCACCAGACGCTTCACTATCAAGTCTGCTGTATGGTACATTCAACGATTGAAACAATTTCTTTTGGAAATACTTGATATCATCTATTTCACCTAGATTTGAACCACCAGGTAATGTAGTGATTTCTGTACCTCGACCACCTTCTCGTCTTGGTAGCCAGAAGTCTTCTAACATAGACATATATTGTCTATCATCTCTTATTTCACCTGTGCTTGCGTCATATACAAGTTTGTTTCTGTATCTATTCATTACATCTTTGAGGTATTGCTCTGCTTTTACTTTAGGTAAGTTACCTACATCAATGTAAAAAATTCTTCTTTCAGGTGCTCTTGATATACGATAGATAACAACACTATCTTCAATCATACGCAGCTGATTAACTGGTTTAATTGCCTTATGTAAATATGACAATACTAAATTCTTTTGTTGATCTACAAGACCACTAGGACAATATGCGATAGCGTCTTTTGCTATTTTAAGACCTGTTGTTGCACTCGCAGCAGGTTGTACACCTTTTTCATTGTAGATAAAAAACTCATCAAATTCAATATGTTGCGGCCTTTTTGGATCTTTAGGTGCAAACTCATTACCAGGTTTTTGTTTTTGTGCTCTTACTTTTTTAATTTTTCTTGGGTCAATATATCTTAATTCAGTTATACCAGACTTGGTATCTTTTGGATCTATTAGTTTATGATATAATATACGACCATCTACATACCATCTACGAAATATATCGTGACCTTTTTGTTCAAACTCCAATAACGAAAGAATATTTTTAAATTCTGTTGTTATACTTTTTTTTACTTTTGGTGAGAACGGAACCTTATTTAAGTTAAGACGAACAACCTCTTGGTTGTCATCTACCACTACGGATTCATTAATTATATCTTCTATTGCCATATCACACTCTGGGTGCATAGCAATTTCTCTATATCGTCTAATTAAGTCCGATTCATTATTTACTTTACCTTCAATATCAAGATAGGTCCCAAAGTGACCACCACCCATAATAGTTTGCGTACCGTCATCTGATGTAGGTGCGGTAAATGATTGACTATTAGGTTTAGTCTCTTTACGCTTGATTTCGAAACCGAATATTTCTGCCACTACGTTTCTCCTTTATACTATATTTAGGGCGCCTCGAAAGACGCCCTATTTCAACATTATGTTGTAGTGTTTGATTCCCAATATTGGTATCTCCAAGTACATTCAAATGTTTCAAGTGTAGTTGCCTGTTCCATAGTTAAGTCAACCTGACCTATTATAGTTGGAAACATACCTCTGAAAGTATAAGACTTGATTGTATTACCATTTCTATCTAGGTGGTCAACAAATGCGTCCACTTGATAGTCAACAGGATTTACAAGTCCTTCGTTATCTGAATGGTTGTTTATACCATTGGACCATCTTTCAATAGCATTTCTGATTAAGAAATCAGTATCGTTGATAATAGTTGTAGTCCAAGTTTGGAATGTTCTATCACCTGCCATGTAGATGGGTCTACCACGGAAGTTTACGGTTAATTCACCAATTTCACTTTGAGGTAAGTTAGTAGCAGTACATAAAAATGCCATGCTTTCTGTCTCACCACCAACAGCTGCATAACCTGGGAAAGGCATAGTAACTTTAAACTGATTGTTTCTAGCACCTCCGCCTTTTAATTTAGAGATAAAATCTGTTACGTTTGCCATGTTCTACCTCCTATGCCCCAGCCACTTCACTAAATGCCACACCACTTCTGGTTGCCACAAAGTTTAGTTTGATGAAGTTAATTGAACGATTTGGTTTAACGAATATATCAGCAATAAATTCGTTTCTATCAATTACTTCCGCTGTGTTGTTTGTTTCATCACAGACTACTGAAAAGTCTGTAAGCCCTCGTCTACCTTGGATATCTCTAAGGAAAGGTTCTACTAGGTTTCTAAATTGTGCTCTTGTGAACTCATCATTGAACTCAAAAAGTTGAAATTTAGCAGCCGTAGAAATTGCTTTCTCCATGACTAGGAATAAACGTCTTACATTTATTCTATCAAAGGCACTAGGTTTTGATTGTGCTGTTTTATCTCCGAACAATACTGTACCTTGTCCAGGGAATGTAACAACAGGATTTATTCTTGCTTTGTAAAGAACATCTCTTTGTGATTGATTTGGATCAAATGCTAGTTTTACTGCACCTCTAATCTGACCTCTGTTAAATCCAGCAGGTGAGAAGAAAGGATCAGCAACCGTATCTGTTCTTGCACATAATCCAGCAATGTCACCATTTAATGGTACAAATCTGAATACGTCATTATATTTGTCGTACATATATTTGTAACCACTATCAATTACTGCATAAGAACTTGATGATAAACCATCAGCAAAGCTCTTAACGTTTTCAGTTGCAGCGATTGGATCACTTACATTTACTACATCAGCTCTTGCAGGCGATATAAACGCCACACAGTCTTTTCTTGCTTCTGCAATATCAATCACTTTAGTTGCGTGAGTGTCACCTGTAGCATCAGCTGCAGTTGCACCACCACCTTGAGATGGTCCGCCTATAAGTAAGTTTACTTCCTCTGTTTCTGCATCAGCAAACTTATCATATGCTAATGCCATTTCGCCTAGAGTTGGTTCATTATCTGTTGTTCCACCTGATAGACTACCACTAAAGACAGTTATGCCTTGAGTACCAGTATTATCAAATGTTTGACCTACTTTACTTGAACCAGCATTTGCTAGTGTAGTTTCGTGGTCCATCCAGTAAATGTATTTACTGTTTGCATATAGATAATCAACATAATATAATGAATTACCTTCTGCTGACTTTGCGTCAGAAGCTTGTGATAATCCTTCGTGTGTTTCTAAAATTGTACCAGCAGTACCTGTGATACCACCGTCTTCATCAACAACAGCGATATGTAATTCATCATTACTTCCGCCTGCGTTTGATACATCATCAGTAGTTGTTGGTGCTGCACTAAAGTTGAAATGGTATTCCCAAAATCTTCTAAAGTATGCGTTGTCTGCTACTGCGTGTCTCAAACCACCAGTTTCAGTTGCACCAGTTGACTGGTTGAACCTAGCGATTGTTAATGTAGCTGATGAGATACCTGTTACCTTGTAATAGTGACCTGAAGGCACAGCGGTAAAGTTACCACTTATATCTCCAAATTCTATAATATCGCCTACTTGAATTTTGTCTCCACCACCATCATCAATTGTGATAGTAGTATCGCCAATAGCCGCACTTGCGTCATTTACAAGGTTTGAACCTCCACCTGCACTTGAATAAGCAGATGAGTTGGTACACATAGATACTTTTAAGTTGTTTCCTTCGGTGCCGGCTTCTCTTGCTGCAAAAGAGCCTACTGAAGCAGAACCGTCAGAATAGTTGTCTAGGTAGTGAGTTGTGTTTTTGATTTGAATACTGCCTCCTGAGGAGTTAGCATTCGAGTTTCCTGTCACAGCTCTTACTACTTTAAGGGAATTACCGTACTGTAAAAAGTTGGTTGCACTAAAAAAGTATTCGAAAGTTTTAGCAGTTGGTTTACCAAATACTGAAACAAATTCGTCTTCACTAGAGATTAAAGTAACCTCGTCCATCGGCCCTTTCTCACTAACTATTCCTATTGCACCAATTGATGTAGATACAGCAGGAATGACATTAGTTAGATCCTTTTCCGTAACGTTAACGCCCGGTGATACTAAAAAAGCCATCTTATTCTCCTTAAGTTGTGTTTAAATTTAAACTCTAAACTATTTATAAAATGCAAGATTTACCAACCTCTTTTGACTTTTACGGGTGACCATGTAGTTCCGTAAGGGTCTTTAAAAGTTTCCGGGTCTTCTAACCCATCATCAATAAAACCAAAAGGTGCCATATCTTGTTCTAACATGTTTTGTTGTTCATCTACAAGTCTTGCTCGTATATCTTGGTCTGTTAATTCTTTGAAATATGTTTGATTAGATAACCATGCAAACATAACTAAACATGTGACTAAATCATCACTAGACCCTTCTTCGGCCTCATATTTTTCTTTACCTTTGAGAATATAAGTTGATAATTCTGCAATAATATCAAAGTCTTGTATAATTAGTTTATCATGTTCTATCAATGCCTTTAGATTAGAACAACCAATTTTTTTTGTTGCCTTTGTTGTTCTTAAACCAAGTTGTGATTGTTTACCACTAAATCCTGTACCTGCAATTTGACCTGAACGACCTCGTTGATTAACCATAATTAGATTATCATATTCTAAATCATATTGCATTGTATCTGCTACTTGACCACCAATATCATTTACCTCAATCAAAACCTCTGCTTGATTATAACTTGTAGCAATCTTATGAATAATTTGTGGAAATACTAAAGGTTTGATTTCATTGTTTCGATATTTGGCAACAATCTTATATGGTATACTTGTTGCGTCTGTGACAACAAAAGCAGAATAATCATTTATTGTACCTCTTGCAACATCAACCGTGATTACATATCTATGACCTTTTTTTGGCATTTCATAAACATCTAAACCTGCGTTTGATGTTTCAGGTGTGATATGAGACATTGACCTTAATTTTGAACTATTAATAAGTGTATCAACACTACCTAAAAACTCACATTCAAACTCCGTTCTAAATTGTTGTTCACTTGTATTTTTTATTGTTTCATCTTTCCATTTTTCATCACGACCAGGTACCTCTGACCAATGCACTTCAATGGGTTTATAACTATTACGTTCATGTATGGAATCATTCCACATTTTGTAAAACATATTCATACCATGTGGTGTAGAAACTATCATTACTTTAGAAGATTTACCAGAAGATATTGTAGGATAGACTGAACTAAAAAATTGTTCAGCAATATTATTAGGCACATAAGCAAATTCATCAAGAAATATTATATTGTATGAACCACCACGAACAGCACTTGAAGATGTTGCAGCTGCAAGTATTCTACTACCGTTTTCTAATTCTAGACTACCTTTGTTCCAATTGATGACACCTTGTTGTATAAATTTAGGTAAATTTTCATATGCAAGTTGTAATCGACCTAACAAATCTCTTGCAATTGCAGCCTTGTTTGCAAGTATAGCAATATTTACATTTGCGTTGAATATTGCATAATGTAATAAGTATGCGATTATTGTAGTTGACTTACCTGATTGTCTAGGTAATTTACAAATACTAAAACGATTATTATGAAATGTATCAACCATTTCTTTTTGAAATTGAAATAATTTAAAAGGTTGTAGACCATGGTCAAGTGTAACTATCTTTAAATAATTTTCTATGAAATAGATAGGATTATCTTGACATTTTAAAAATTCTTCTACTTGTTTTTTAGTAAATCGAACTCTTTGATTTGCTGCCTTTAGATTAGGGTTACCTAGATATGTCTTTTCCATTTTTCTTTATCAATTTTTGTAATTCTGCTGTTGACCCAACAAATAAATTATTCTCTACTTTGTTAGGTCCTTTTATTACTTCATCATTTAATTTTTTCATCTTTTCTTGTAAGACTAAAAGTTTTTCAGTCACCTCACCTACATTTTTAATTAGTGTTCCTGCAACCTCATATGCTCGTGGGTGGTCAGTATCTTTTGCTAATTGCACAATACCATCTATGGCGTCTTGACCTCTCTCGACAAGATTATATAAATTTTCACGACTGTATTTGTAGTCGCTGTCTATATCCTCTTTTTCCTTAGGACGTGGTATGACTGGTTTATGCTCAACGGGTACAACATCTTTTTCAGCGATGTCTAATATCTCGTTGAGCTTGTCCTCAACCTTTTTCATTAACTATCTTTATCTGTACCAGATACAGGATCGTAATCGTCAGCGTCTTGAAAGAAAGAACGTTCTTCATTAAACCCAAAGTTGTCGTCAGCGTCTGCTGTTGTTGGATTAGGTTGTACAACATATCTTTGCTCTCTTTTTGCGACAGCAGTATTAGTATCTGTATATTGGTCAACCTGAACTCTCTTAATAACTTTAGAACTTGATACTGGACCATATAAGTACATTTTTGCTGTAAAACTTAAAGTGTACATTATAACTCGTCTTTCAGTAAATTCACCATCATAACTATCTTCATATGATACGTCACCTAAAACAATAGGCACATCACGAACAACATCTAAAGTTGGCATGACATTTAAAGTTATTGTATAGTCTGGTTGAAACGTTGGTAATATTTGTTCAACAATTTGTAATGCGTCTTCACTATTTTTTGCCATAACAAATAAACTAAAACCTACGTTATATGGTACAGGCATGTAAGAGTTTTGTAGTGACTTACTATCTGCACCTTTTACTTTTTTAAATTTTTGTATTCTATTTAATTTTCTAGCAGGATCATATTGTAGTGTTGTCATTTCGAAGCCTACACGAGGTAATGTTATCGCTGTTGTTCTAACATTATCTGCTGATCTTGCACTATCTTG
>Ga0114933_10002527_pt1 | contig 18859 bp, 14 predicted proteins | sample 4SBtaG_FD_89691 | JGI IMG/M metagenome (GOLD analysis project Ga0114933, IMG submission 89691) | Deep subsurface microbial communities from Kolumbo volcano to uncover new lineages of life (NeLLi) - 4SBTROV12_W25 metaG | ecosystem: Environmental > Aquatic > Marine > Volcanic | place: Kolumbo... | reverse complement strand
TTACTCAACAAAACAGATAACAATGACGGTTGTTGTCACGCACAAAGAAGAAAATGATGTAAATAAAAATAAATAATGGAATAAAAACGTAACTTTTTTAAAAAACAGCAAAAATTATAGTAACGAATTTCTATCGGTCAGTCGGACGGGACACTTTGGGGTGGAAATTTACCTCAAAACGGAGGAAATTATGCTGAACCATAACGAGATATGGTAATGATGCTATTTACCTCTCATCTAAGCGTTAATATCCCCATAGTTCTCAACACGTAGACACTAACTATTTTCAGCTCCTTCATGTATTTTTAATTTTAAACATGACTCGCAATAACATATCTTGTCATTACGCTCTTTTGGCACCGGCAGCACATGAGGTGAGATCATACACCAGCATATATCGCGACCATTTGTAATGCCGCATTCGAGTGGCTCACCACAGCGAAGGCAGGCTTGGAGAATAACGTCATTATTGTGTTCATTCTCCATTGGTATATTCGAATTGGTAGGGCTATGAATGTACGGGTGGTATAGGTAAATTGACAGGTATCACCAAAATTCAACCCCTCAGTTCTAAATAATCGCTATAAGTGGGTAGTGTACACTACTCGTGAGATATTGATTTTTAACTATATTATAGTCGTAACCACAGATATAAAGACATTGACTATGAATCAGTTTATAATCTTTATGTCTATAATATCCTTATTAATCAACAACTAACGCCTTATAACAATGTTATAAGTTTTTCATATTGTTAATTTTAGGAGAAATCTAATGACCATGAGCGATGCTGCAAAAATTGTATTATCTGAAATGAATAGATCAATGCATGTCAAAGATCTAGTTAAAGAAATCGAATCTAGGGATCTCTTTAAATTCGGAGCTAAAAATCCACCAGCTGTATTGTCTGGAGCACTGAATAAAAAATCTAATATATTTGAAAGAACAACCTCAGGCACATATCGTTTAAAGGGAAGCTAGTCTAAAAAAGTAATGTACTCTACATTTATCTAGTCACTGATGAATTCTCCAATATATTTAGATTATGCGGCGACGACACCTGTCGATGAGCGAGTCGCGGCAGAAATGTCGAAGCACCTTACTAGTAGCAGTACTTTTGGAAACCCGTCCTCATCCCATATCTTTGGCTTCAAGGCCGATGATGTCATTGAAAAGGCACGTAATATCCTATCTGATTTTCTAGTTTGCAAACCTAAGGAAATAATTTTTACATCTGGAGCAACTGAATCAAATAACTTAGCAATTAAAGGGTTCGCTATAGCTAACAAGGACAAAGGAAACCATATAATTACTTCAATAACAGAACACAAGGCTGTTTTTGATACTTGCCGTGCATTAGAAAATGAAGGATTCGATATTACTTATCTCTCCCCAAATAAAAATGGAATAATTACACCTGACAGTCTGAAACAAGCAATTAAGGCAGAAACAATTCTTGTTTCCATCATGCACGTCAATAACGAAACAGGCGTGATTCAAGATATTGTTGCCTTAGGCAACATTTTAAAGGATCTAAATATATTTTTTCATGTAGACGCAGCACAAAGTTTTGGAAAACTTCCCATTGCCCTATCTACTATGCCAATTGATGCTCTTTCATTTTGTGCACACAAAATTTATGGCCCTAAAGGTATAGGGGGACTATTTATTAGAAACCGTTCAAAAATAAAAATTCAGGCTCTTATAACAGGAGGCGGTCAAGAATATGGTATTCGCCCCGGCACAACACCGACACACCAAATTGTTGGCTTATCTAAAGCAGTAGAAATTGCAAAACAATCAATGGATGATGATTATGCTCACGCTGTTGAATTCAATAAAGAGATTGTTAACGAATTTAAAAAGATGAATGACGTAATATTTAATAGTGATCTAACTAACAGTTTACCAAATATTATCAACGTAAGTTTTTTACGAGTTGAATCATCCTCATTAATCACATCATTGCAAAACGATATTGCCATATCTTCAGGGTCGGCATGTACCTCTGGAGCAATAGAACCTTCTCATGTAATAAAAGGTATGGGGATTGATGGCGACAGATTAAATAGTGCTGTCAGAATTAGTATTGGCCGATATACGAACAAAGAAGATATAAAAATAGCTTTAGATAAAATTACTTACGAGGTTGAGCGTATTAGAAATTGTACGAGCTAATATTAAGTATGGAATTTCATGAATACAAAGATCTCGTTAAACAAATACCTATTGGCAAAAGGCTTCCTGACTCTATTTATATTCATGAAAGTGCCATTAGTCACCTACCCCCTAAGTTATTAGAAATCACATTGTCATTGGCAGACATATATAAAATTGATGATGATAGCTGGAATATAATTAAATTTAACAGCCGCGATTTTAAAATATCATTACTAAGCTACCCTGATTTTGAATCTTATAGTTACCCTTCCTTGAAGTATAGCTACACAATTGATCTTCAAAAAATAACTGTAAGAGAAGCAAATTACAGTAAATCTGAAAATGCTCCTATTCTCCATCGTAAAGAAACCTTTGTTACAGAAGACTATCCCTTACATTCTGAATTTAAAGAAATAACTGAAGAAGGGGAAAAAATTGGATTATATGAAAATACAAAAACTATCGGGTTTAAAAAGAACTGGGAACGACTAATTAAAAGCAAAGGTTATTATTTAGATGATACTGGACGATTGCAAAAAACATCTGAAAAACCAATAGATGAAAGTACGTCTGTTAATTTTACTGGAGAAGTAGAACGCCATAAGACAGCGATAGATCGAAATCAGTTATCTCGACCGATGCAAACATTAGCGCGCCATAACTATCTAGATGGGAACTTGTCAGTATTCGATTACGGGTGTGGCAAAGGAGATGATGCTACAGAGTTAGAGGCCCATGGTATTAATATTCACTTTTGGGACCCGGTTTTTAAACCGGAAAATAAAAAACAAGAATGCGATATTGTAAACCTAGGATTTGTTCTTAATGTAATTGAAGATAGAACAGAACGTGCAGAGACGCTGCATGATGCCTGGCGTTACTCATCAAAATTATTAATTGTCTCAGTCATGGTAGCAGGCGAAAGTTTAATACGACAATTTACCCCATACAAAGATGGCATCATAACTGCACGAAATACATTCCAAAAGTACTACACCCAATCAGAGATAAGAGGTTTTATTGAAAGTACTTTGAATGAAAGTGCAATCGCAGTTGACCAAGGAATCTTTATTGTTTTTAAAGATAAATTGGAAGAACAATTATTTCTATCAGAAAGACAAAAAATAAGAAGAGATTGGCATTACAAAACTGAACGTGTCATTCAAACTAGAGATAAGAAGCTAAAGAAAGATGTCATAGATAAAAATGAAGAGTTATTTAAAGATTTCTGGGAAACAAGTTTAGAGCTAGGAAGAATCCCCGCAAATAATGAATTTGAATTTTCAGAACAAATTCGTCGATTAGCAAGCTCTCATAATAAAGCGCACCAATCATTATTAAAACATTTCGGGAAAGAATTATTTGAAGAAGCACAAGGCAAAAGAAAAGAAGACTTATTGCTATATTTTGCGTTAGGGCAGTTTGAACGTCGTAAACCTCAAAATAAAATGCCGGAAAGTTTAAAGCGTGATATTAAAGCATTTTTTACGTCTTATACTTTAGCTATAGAAGAGTCTATAGAGTTTCTTTATTCGGTAGGAAACCCCGAAATAATTAATAATGCGTGTACAAAAGCACTTGAATCAATTAAATGTGGTTATCTAGATGATAATCATAGCTTTACATTTCATAAATCATATCTTAATGAGCTTCCTCTTGAATTAAGAATTTATATCGGTTGTGCTACACAACTATACGGTGACATTGATAACTTCGATCTCATAAAAGCACATATTCGATCCGGAAAAGTAAGCCTGATGCGATATGATGATTGGGGAAAAGAAACGCCGTTGTTATTAGAAAGAATTAAAATAAAAATGAGAGACCAAGACATTGATTTTTTTGATTACACTGGTGAATTTGAACCCCAACCATTGACGAATAAAGAGCTCTATTAATCTTTAATACTTTCCCATGCTTTTTTAAACGAATCTGTAAGCTTAATTTTTTTGCCATATTCTTCAATTATATTTTCTCGTTTTAGAGCGCTTATAGCAGCATTAGCCGAACCTTTATTAGATTTGTTTCCAGGTATGCCGTGCGACTTGAGTGCATTCATTTTGATTATAGCTCTAGATCTCGGTTGCATATCAGCTAAGATTACGCGTAATACTTTGGACATATAGCCATCATTTATTTTCCATTCTTTTTTTAAAGCTTCTGGCAGTACAATATCCACTTTACTTGCAATACCAAACCATGAAACATAATCTTTTACCCCTCTCCATTCAACTTGTCGCTCTAGCACCTGCTTAAATTTAGATTTTAATGAAGCGGGAATGTTTTCTGCATTATCTTTTATTTCCGGTGCTAAATGTAACGAAGGAATACCGTCGTTAGATTCAAATGGATGCATGCCTAGTAACACTTCTGAAAAACTTATTACAAGTGAATATATATCTGAGAATGATTTCCAACCATTTTCTATTACAGCAGGATCTTTATATCTTGTTGTACCTAATAACAAGCTGTCTAATGATGAAATATTAAAATCGATAAGGCATGCTTTCTTATCAATAATCATTATGTTTTCAGGCTTTATATCTTTATGTATTCTCCCTAATCGATGAATATATTGTAATGCAGTCAAAATTTGTCGGAAATGTTCTATCGATTCTTCAATGCTAATAGATTCAGTTTGGTCTAAAGTACACCCATCTAAATATTCAGAAGTAAGAAAATAATGATTTGTCTCAGGAATAATATCTAAATCAAATATTCTTACTATATTCGGATGATACATTGTTCTTAAAATTTCAAATTCCTTTTTAGCTATTTCATCAGAACCATCAAATAAGCCCACTACTTTCAAACAGCATGGATATTCTCCAAGTAAATGCTCCGCTTTCCAAATTGTCGAGGTTCCACCATGACCAATACATTCTTCAAGTCTATATTTATCATCAATAATTACTCCTGCCGCGAGTTCGAAAGAGCCGACTACTTGACTTACACTTTCAGCAGTGGGAGATAGACAAATTAAAAGTTCATCTAATTCTGGCCTATCTTCCATATCCGTTGACAGAGCTTGCCTAAACCACTCTTCAACACCTTGCAATGCCTGAAATTCGTTTTTTAAAGAAAACTTATAATTCTCAGCAATAAAATCTAAAGTTGAAACGGATTCCGGTAGACTTTCTGCAAGTAAAGGCAGAAAAACAGCAGCAAACTGAAAACTTGAGGATTGAGTAGAGTAAGTACCCTCATCTATATACTCAGGCGGCAACCAAGGATTATCTAGCTGTGAAGGAGATACAATTGTAACCGTTTCCCGAGATCGTGCATAACCAACATCTAACAATTGAATTTTATCATCATCTCCTAAATAGATTGTCTCTAATGACAATGCACGATGACTAATTCCGTTTCTGTTCATCTCTATCAAGGACGTAATTACCGAAATCATTACATCTACGACATCAAAGCTTGTAATTTCTTTTAGCGGCTTGCCAGTAATACCTTGATGCACTAAAGCAATAGATTCTCCATCATCATGATAGGTCAATACAGCTGGCACCGAGGGCAAATCTGACAATTCGCTCAGAAGATAATATTCTTTTTTTAATTGTGCTTTTAACTTTTCTATCGATTCAATATTCTTCCCAGAGATATCGATGTACTTCATCCAATATTTAAATTTAAATGTATGTCCTTCTGGTTCGACTAACCAAAGTTCCACGTCATTTTTATCAGATATTTTTTTAAGTTTTTTATAGTTAGCTACTTTCTGTTGCTTCTGATCTAATAATTTAAAATCACATATTGCACCTAGAGCAATTTCTATTTGGTATTTTTCTAACTTATATTTGTGATATGCAGTGATATATTCTTGCGTTGTTAGTGCCTGAATTATTTTTTTAGGTGAGAATACAGGGAGACTATAATCACCCGTACTAGTAATAACTATCTCTCCACCAATTCCGCCAGTGATAAATACCACACCCTGACACCAAGGCGCATGCTGATTATATCGTAATCTTCTTTTACAGCGTGATGCTAATATTCGAGCATTTTGATTAAGTTTCGGCAACGGATTTTGAACATTACGCCCATCATGTTGCCAAACATCTTTATTAGCATTAAGCCTACCTTGGTAGCCTTTAACATCTATAACGTAAACAGCAAAATCACCGACAATAATTGCATCACATTCAAAAGGCTGGTTATTGTCAGTATAAACTTCAACATTAGTAATCAAGACATAATGTTTAGGTAAATTTTCTTTTAAATATTTAAAGGCCCATTTTTCCGCATCGTTTACAGGCTTGCCTACAGAAACATGTTTAGCCATAGGTTTAATTTATAAATTTTAAAGAAGAGGTGTGATTATGCTTTACTACAATAATTTCTTCACTCAAGAAATTAACCCAAGAAAATATATTAACAACAAAATCTTTTACTTCTTTACGATACGGCCGAGGATCGTTCAATAATGCATTATGAAGCACCTGAGAGACTGCTCCAAACTTCATTTCTTTTTGTTCTTTTAACAAGCAATACAACCAACTGTATAAACGTGTTTGTTTAAAACTACGTTTTAAGAAAAAACTATCCAGTTCATCTATGTTAAGATTAAGTAAACCAAAATCGTGCACAGAATCTTCATTACCTAAATCTAATTGTAACAAACTCTCAACATCACCAAACAAAAGCTCATGAACCCATAGATATTCAACTTTATGTTCTAACAATAATGTGATTTCAGTAGACCATGAACTTGAGCCTACAGGTTCTTTCTTTAACATCGAAGATTCAACTTCAATTTTAAGTTTTTCGTAAATATTATTATCTAGCCAAGTAACTTCCCTATTAATAAATTCATGAAGTTTATCTAAGTCAGTATTTTCTGCTTTAATATTTGTACCAAACTCATGATTACCATAACCATGGAGATTCAATCCCTTTTGAGTTAAGTTTGCTGACCCAAGAAATATTTCTAAATTATCAACTAAATAAAGCTTTCCATGTAAATCTTGATCTATTCCAAATTTCCATCCATGTTCAACGCAAGATTCATAGACGCGCATATTTGAGGCACCAGATAATAAGTCATGCTTTTTCCACCTAGATATAATTTTTACATTTAACTGGTCATTGATATTCTTTTTTAAGAAGTCAATTGCTGGAGTTGTTATAAATGCACTTACAAATATGATTGACTCAGTTGCATTTGAAATAGCTACATTTAATTTTTCGGAAAACTCTTCTGATACTAAAAGCGACATTGACTTAATTTACATAATATTCAGAAAAATAATCAAATATTTCATCTTCTTCAGGCATCCCGATTAAATTGTCTTTTACATTAACAATTAAACAATCTTTAGTTCCACCAATCTGAGGCCCTCTCAAGCCACGACCAATCATCTGACTATATAAGACAATTGATGCGGTAGGTCTTGCGATGACAACAACATCTGTTTTCGGCGCATCAAAACCTGTTGATAACACACCATAATTTGAAATTAACTTAATAGACTGATTAACAAATTTAGATAGTATCGTTTTCCTTAAATAGCCTGGCGTGTTTCCATCTATATGAGCAGAAGATATACCCAAATAATTACATACAGATGAAATAAATTTTGAATGTTTTATACTGCATGCAAAAAGTATAATGCTTTTATGATTTTTAGATAATTCATGCAACTTAGAAACTATTTCTAAATTTCTTATATCCTCATCAGCTAACTGTTTTAAAACCCCATCGGGTATTTTAAAATTATTTGTTATTGATTTAATTTGTGATGGAGATAAATCAACATCAGATCCAGTAATAGTCTCGAACTTTACCTTTGACAAGATCTTTTCATCACGTAAATAATCAAAAACGCTTTTATGCTCAGGCGATTTAATTTCTACAATATTATTAAAATAAAAATTTGCTAGTTCTGTGTTTTCATTTTCCGACTCAACACTACGGCCAGGAGTAGCTGTCAAACCCATCAAAAATGCACCCTTTGACAATAATTTTTCTATGGCCTTTCTATATTTATCAGCTGTGCTTTTATGTGCTTCATCAACAATTACTAATGCAACTTTGTCTACAAGCAAATTATATTCTTTACTATCATTTTTCAGAAAACTAATTGCTTTTTGAAGTGTTGAAACTACAAATCTTGTCTGTTCACATTCTCTCTTTAAGCCATTTCTATTTGCATCACATACACACAGGGCTATTTCATGACGGCCGATATGGCTCCATATTTCAGTAAAACATTCTATTGCTTGCTCAATTAATTCACCCGAATGGGCTAACCAAACAATATCACCATTAGGATGATCGTTTAAATAATTACAAATCACCTCCATAGCAGTTCTTGTTTTACCTGAACCCGTAGGCATTTGTACAATAAATCTGTTTTTTGGATTATCAAGTAACGTTGATGCTTGCTCTGAAACTCTAATCTGATATTTTTTTAGTGATTTGAAAGATTTTTCCGGAGGAGAACAAATTAAAAATGCAGGGACATCAATTATTTCTTCATCAGTTAAATCAATATCTATGTCATAATTTTTATATTCATATGCAATACATTTTAAGACATCATTTTTTGATAATTTACTTACATTTATATCGAGTTCGGCCTCAATGTTTCCGATTTTTTCTTCACTTAATACTGCAAATACATTTTTTTTCCAGAAATCAATGTTACAAAGAATGGAAGCTTCTCCCATACTCAAAAGTAAGCGCACTAAATTTTTTTTAGTATATAAAATTAATTCTTCATCAGCTGTTCCAGACAATGTTAGTTTTTCAATAAAACTAGACATTTCATCAAAAAATTCTACACCTATTAATTGCTGTAAATCTGCTTTTGTAAGTGCCTCTATTAAAATCATTCTTCTTTATAATATGTTTTTAAAAACATCCCCCAATTAAATGATAATGTTTCTAAATATTCTAGTGATGCAGCGTTATCATTACCCATTAAAGAGACTGACCTGCAAAATGAAACAATCATTAGTGTTATAAATTCAGTTAATCCATCATCATTATTATGATCAAATATATTTTTTAATTTTTTAACCCATTGATGAGATAAATTAAGTTGAAGAACATGCTCGCCACCTTTTTGTTCAAACTTAAAGTAATTATAATCTTTCCATTCACTAAATTGCAGTTGATAACTATTTTCTTTGAATCTTTCTTTGGAATTCTGATCTATAGATCTATCCTTATTAGTTTTGTAATTATTTACTTCATCAGAAAACCAACTATTAATTCTATCGTGCTCATTTAAAAACAATGAAGACAATGTATCAAATTGAATTCTATTTATTGACACCCCTTTTTTAGTAGGTACAAGCTCACCATTGCTTCTAAAGTACTTCCTAATATCTAACAGGCGTTTACCTTTGAATTCACTTAATGAAACAACAAATGGCTGATTTTTACTTCCTGTAATTAGTAGAGAAGAATCATCATCACTCATCAGGATCTCTCCAACTATTCAAATAATTTTGGAGATACTGTCCCCAATTCATATTTAACATTTCGTTGTAATCACCTATTACCATTTTCTCTTTTGGTTCGAACTTCGTTTCTGCTTTCGTATGAGAAATAAGAAGCAAATCAATTAAGCATTTTAATTCTATGGCTAATTCTTTCTCTTCACTATCTTCCTTTTCTTGTAATTTACCAAGAATAGTATACAGCTCAGAAATAAAGGGATGCCCCGTATTGTATAAAAGAACATCATTTCCACCTAAAGGCTTTAATTCCATAAATTCTTTACTTTTCCAAAAATCATCTTCTATTGAAAAAGGCTGACTTCTCCATTTTGCTAACCATGCTTGCTTTTCTTCTGTGGTTTTTTGATCTTTTAAGCGTGATATTAATTCTTCTTCAGCTTTTTTTGGATCAGTTACAGTAGGATGTGTTTTATCCGTAGTAGTTTCTTTTACTACAGTTTCAGCTGGAGAATGTCCTGTATCGACTTCTCCATTATCTTTTTCATTTTTTTTCTTTTCTTCTTCAACTTTATCCCAAAACTCTCTTAGCTCAACTTTTATATTTCTAATTGTCGGTCCAATCTTATCAAAGATAGTTCTCTTTAATTCAAGTTCTGGAACAGCCCCCCTCTTAATATTTTTTACTGTAAATGCCCTGTCTAAAATTGGTTCGAAATGAATCTCACATCCCCACCACCTATCTATCTCATTAAACCATTCTCCAGTTTTCCCTGGCCAAAATGGTATAGGACCATAAAACACCTCTCTATTTTTTCTAACGATTGATATTCCTTGGTTTCTATCAATGTATCTTTCAATAGTCTCTTTTTTATTTCCCGCACCACGATTAGGTCTTAACTCCTCGGGTAAAAAACTTATTCTAATTTGAATCTCTGATTCATCTTGGTCTAAATGGTCAACATCAAGAGGAGCTGGCCAATTGATTATAATAGGTTCATATATTTCAGATGGAGAGTCTTCAGGAAATTTTGTTAATTTTGTTTCATTATAAAGAGGATCAATAGCAAAAATCTTCTCAGAATTTATAAAAATCTCAATACCATCCCAGATATAAAACCTGTATGTTCTTCCTATCCATATTCTAGTTTCTTCAATTAACTTTGATGCGGATGCAGATTGTCGGTCATACTTTTTCCATATTACAATCGTTCCATGAGGCCGATCTATTTTTTCTAAATAATTTATTGGAGGTTCTTTTACTACTGGTTCAGGGATATCAATATCTGGATCTGGATCTGGCCTACAACTATCTATTTTTGACAAATCAATAAATGTCCATAGCCAATTATCCCCACCTTTCTCTTTTGAATAAACTTCTATCCTTTGACATTCATGTATACCACCTAAAGTCATTCCCACACCAAAACGCCCTATTCCGCTTCGATCATTAAACCTACTTGAATAACCTAATTGCAAACATCTATGAATAACTTCAGGAGACATCCCATCACCGTTATCAACAAATGCTACTTCATTTATATGTTCGTAATTATTTCTTCCTCTCTCAGAATCAAACAATACAGATATTTTTGTCGCGTTTTCCTGAATTGAATTATCAATAGCTTCTCCATAAGCACTGTATGCATCAAAATCTGAATCTCTCATTGATAATAATGCGTGTGCATCATTAACTAACTTAATTCCAGTCATGTTAACTACTCCCTTTAAAATGTCTTGACATTATCACAAACTACAGATCAAACATGCTTGGTTATCAGAATCCTCATCGCTACCTTCTCTTAAAGTATCTTGCCAACGTATATTTTTTTTATCTACGAATTTCAATTTTTTTTCTTTTTCACGCTTTTCTGCCCTTGCAACTAATTCATCAATAGACCCTTGTGAACTCCATGTATATCCATGACCACCAACCTCTACTTCGCCTTCTTTCCAATCGTACTTTGTACGCACTTTTAGTTCATATTCTCTTGCCTTCTCAAATAGGCCAGGATGATTTCTTTTAAGCCCTAACCACTCATCTTGTCGCTGAAAGAAACAAAAGTAACAACCTGAACGCGAACGCCATTTGTAATATTCAGGGATACCAACAGTGTCTTCAAGCATTTGAAAAACATTATCTCGGACAATCCCATCTTCTACAAAAGGAAAAACTGCTTGAATTGATTCTTTTTTACTTAAATAGCCATCGCGATTTTCATCAGCACGTATCCCTACATACGAGATAACAGAATCATTACCGACGAATGCTTCGAATGGCTTAATCTTCATTAATTGTGTACACCAACGTTGTCGTGGAGAGGGCAAGTATTGATTTTGCTGTTTTAACCAATCATCAAAACTTTTCCCGCTATTCAGACGAAGAATTTCTTTACCTAAATAGGCTTCTAGTTTATCTAAAAACTCATATACTTCATTAAGCTCAGCGCCCGTATCAGTAAAAAAATATTCCATCTTAGAATGCAGTTCTAGATAACGATCTTTTATGTATATAGCAAGAGCAGCACTGTCTTTCCCTCCTGAAATTCCTAAGACATGGCGGTACTTACCTTCCTCAAAGTACTTTATAAAAGAATCACTCACTTAGCTTTCTCCTTTATTATTTTTCAAAGATTCTAAAAATTCACTCGCCTCTTTTAAATCATCTTGCAAATATTCATCAACTGTTTCAGCTAATGCCGCTAACATTAGACTTCTGCTTCCTAAACTAGATAAACTATCATTAATATTTTTCTTGGCAGACGCTATTGTCTTTTTACTATTTTCATCAACTGCAACAACCTTATTTAATATGTCTCCACCTTTCTTGATACTACGTAATAGGTAAACATCAAAATCTCCCTTCATCTGCGTTGCAGAATCTTTTTCGTGTAGACGTATTTTTTCCAGGTCAATAACACCACGTGAGAAATCTACTAATCTATATTCGGCAGCATCTTGATCACTATCCAACCATTTCACCGAAGGCTTATGTCCTAAAAACATCAAGAGACCTTCAAACCACTCTTCGTCAGTACCCGCTGACTTATTTATACGCATAATAAAAGCACGTAGACCATTTGTATCTATTGTGTAGTTCTCTAATCCAGCACAATTACCTGATAATAATTTTCTTAATTCAGGTAATTGAACTTCTTCGTTAAAATTAAATGCCTGTGCTAACAATCCTTTCTGTTTTCTTAGCAATTTCTTATAGGCATCTTTTAATTCTCTTAACGCTACTGTTAATGCTTCAGAAAACTTCTCTAAATTGCCATCATTTCCCTTCATCGCTAAATTTTTAAAGCCCAATGCTTCTGGTAGCTCATTAAATAATAACCGCTCTGGTGATTTAGCTAAATTAAATGCAGCTCGTACTTTTTCAGCTTTTTTTGTCAATCCACGATGAGTTTTTTGAGTGTATTCTGGCAATGAACCTAAAAATATAGCTAGTGGCTTTGATAATTCAAGCAATGTTCTTAATTCATCATCACCATGAATTACTTTTGAGTATTGTTTAAAAATAGAAGCACGCAATCCTTTAATACGAAAACGTTGAAATGTAAAATCATCAGGTCGCTTTATGAAACGCTCTAATATTTCTTCATTGATATAAGGTTTGTAACTTCTGTTTTCATACATAGCGAGTTCATGTTGAAAACTTAAGTAAGCCGTTATATAAAATATCGGTAATACACCCGCCTTTAAGCCATAGGGGGGAGACATTAACAATTGATTTAGTTCAGTGAAAGATCTAGGACTACTTTCTGTACTATCTAAAAAGTCGTTAATACAAGCCCAGACATGTCTAAGATTACTTTTATCTTTACGACCGTCTTTTTCTGGCTCCGCAAACTTCCATTCACTAGCTTCCCCGTCAACTTGTTTATGTAAACCGGTTGCTGATAGCAACGAACGGTATATTGCTTTTTCAGCAGGAAACTTGTCTATACCTAAATCTGCTTCATTTTCATGATTCAACATCGCTAACAGCAGTTTGTTTCTAGCAGATGCTGCTTGGGCAGATAACTTATCTCTGTTTATTAATTCATTATTAATAACAGGTGCTAAGCTATACACTTCTTGTAATACGGAAGAAAGCACCTCTTGCAATGATCGCTTACTTGTCACGTTTAGCGTTTCAGTATTATTAAACCAAATATTTTCTTTTGGTGAATTAAGCAAATCATCTAATAATGAATCCTCAGAAAACTCTGCTGCCGACACACGATCATGGAACTCTCTTTTAGCAACCTGATCGCTATTTAACTCTTGGCGATTAATTTGCACTCGTTTTAACGCAAGCGTTTCTGAAACAGCCTCTCTTAATTGCGAACCGTTTAAACACAATACAACGATGTCTAACGACGAGAAATGCCCGACAACCTTTTTATAAAATGTCTTCTCATCATCTTTTGCAGCGGCTAAGTAGAATATAATTCGCGCATCTTTTGATTTTGACTCCGTGCTTTCAAATGTTTTTGCATCAATGAATGTCGGAATAAAATAACGTAAAGCACCATTTTTCATAGTGTATTTACGTGCAACAATAGGCAACATATTTTTCGTTTCATTTAACTCTTTTGCTACAGAAAAATTACCCACATTGTTTTTTTCTTCTTGAAGCGCTTCTTCTAGATCAAAATCACTTCCTTGCCAAACACGGTATTCACTGCTGTATTTACGATAATTAATAACTGACTTATCAACTAGTAACTTTGCCGCTTTTGAAAAAGCACCTTTGCTTAACATACAAGCTTCTAATAAAGGTTTAGATGCTTTAAAGCCTCCTTTACTACCAATGATATTTAAAATTCCTATCGTCTTAAGTAATTCAACCTCACTTTCTTTTGCATCACCTAATCGTTCTATTGCCGTAATTACTTCAGCCCAACGACGATGGATAATGTAATCACCCATTACGGCAGATTGATTACTGATAAAATAATCAAATATATGATGCGGATAAATATAACTTTCAACACCATCAAGTTTTTTAAGCATATCCTGTAGGCCAAAGTCTTCATGACTTCCTAGGTAGCTAAATAAAGTACGCTCATTTTGAGCAACCTTCTGACAAAGGAGTGGCAATAAAATTGCGCTTACTGGATGTAATGGGTAACAAGCACTAAATAAATCGAGTGCCTCTTTATTTGTTAGTGCGCCTGGTAGCGCTTCATTTTTATTAAGTACAGCTAAAACATCATTAATGTTTTTACGCACTGTTCTTTTTTGTTGCACATTAAAATCATGTGTAAATGCAGCGGAAACAACTCTTAATACTTGCTCTGCTGATTCTAAGAAAGGGATTTCTTCAAAGCGCCCTTGTACTTTTGACCATTCATTCTTTAAATTTTCACCTAAGCCTTTAGCGTATTGCTCAAAAGATTGATGCAGCAAAACAAAAAGCAATAGATTAACTTTATTACCTGCACACGCATGTTCTGCAAGTGCTTGTAATAAGAAAATATCATTAGCCCCATAATGACGAGCTTCATACTCTAGAAACTTACCAAGCTCATCGACAATCAAGAGTATGCCCGCGCAGTTTGTTTTTTCTAATGCTGCTTGAAGGTCTTTAATGAGATTTAAAATTTCAGAAACTGAGGTTTCATTTTCTTCGGCGGCTTTTCGAAGACGAGACACAATTGTATGGTTTTTTCCTGGGCGTTGTTTCCAATATTGTTCTGCTGCGACAAACAAACCTGTCACAATACGCTTAGCCATAGATTCTGGCGCACCTGTAATTAATACCTTTAGATAGCCTTCTGTTCTAGCAACGCTTTTTATAAATGGCTTAGCCAAGTCTTTATCTGTATTGGATAGTAATTTCTGTGCCGTTTTAGTTCCCTTCTCTGTAGGATGAGATAGTAACTGTGACAAGAAAACTGAAAATGATGATTTTCCCGATCCATAAGGACCGATTAATGACCACGCACGAGGTGCTTGCTCCTTATTAAACGTATCTTCTATGCGTGAAAAGGTTCTCAACGCACGAGATGTTGGAATATAAGCTTGTATTACTTCAATAGAATCAGCATCACGTTCTAAATTAACTGAACGTGTATAGTGCGTATTTACATTTATATTCTTTTGTAAACTCATGCCGCTTTACCTTTCAAGTCATTTTTATAATGCGTTTTTAAATACTGCATAGGTTCAATCTCATCTAATTTGTAAAGTTGATGTATTCCTGCCGTTTCACGAATTTCAAAAATGTCCGGAATATAATTAACTAACTGCTCCAACTTTGTTAACAAATCATTTTCAGTAATGCGAAATATTGAACCTAACGCCGGGCAATTATCTCGTGAATACATTAAGTCTTCAATTGGAATAGCATTCACTCCACGTAGTAGTAATAGTTGCGCTGCTGCAAAGCCGACAACCCCGATAGGTAATCCTGGTCTTGCTTCTAGTTTTGACCAATAACTTCTACCCCCCGCCGTTTGGTTCATTAAATGCAGCAATGATAAGGGGGAATCTAATGCATCTTCTAATGAAGTACGGGTGTTGCCTTTTGATTGCGTATACATTCTAGGCAAAATTAATGCATCATTTTTTAACGTTGCTGGAGCAGGTCGTTTTTTATCAACAATCGTTTCTTTCACAAAGTCATTAAGCGCTGTTTGTAATTCTTGCGCTGTAAATTCCGGTTTATGAAAGCGATTAAAAAACCAATAAAAAGAAGTCGCCATATCGGGATTTGTTGCGATGAGCCAATGTATTAACCAAATTGTGCCCTCATCTTCTAAATAGGGATCAAAGCCCGTTTTCTCATCAAAAATAAGTGCCCCAATCTCCGTAGGTTCGTTACTCTTACTTTCAATTATCTGGGCAGCCTTCATCCAATACTTGATTGAAGCCACCATGTTCTTACCTACTCCGAATGTAATTGTCGCATCATCGGACTCAAATGCTTTCTTATCTTTAGAAAGATTTTGAAATCCTTTCGTCAGCCAACCAAAACGTAGCTGGAATGTTTCATGGCGGGCAAATGCTGTTTGCTTAGGATTAAAGATCATATAAGTATTCCTTACTTATGCATTGATTGTTCAGTTGTTTCAACTAACGATAATTTGAGCTGACTTCGATCAGAAAGATAATCTTTAACATTATCTAGAAACCAAGATTTAAGATTTATTCCTTCTTTTTGAAGAGTTTCATATAGATCATCTTTTAGGGCAGGATCTATTTCAATAACAATACGCCCACTTGTTCCTCTAGGCACTATATACACTCCTAAATAATTTATGTTATGTAACATAATCTAATTCATGTAACATGATAAATAAAGCAGTTATTTAAGGCCTGTATATTTCAAAGTGGAGCATCTGGTGTTTTGCTTATTCTCTTTTTGGGAAGCTCGATTGTCTTGAATTCATGACCACATTTCTTCTGAATTGATGCTACCTCTAAAGCCTCGTACTCACCTTTGAGTCGGGCATATTCCTGAGCTTCAGGGCCATCTCCATCAATAAAGAAAAGCGATGGCCAAAACAGAATTAATCCAATAGCCATAGTACTACTATCATCATCGGCTCTCTCGTCAACTTTACTGGCTGATTCACTAACCTTTCGAGTTAATCGTGATGCTTCTCTCGAAATTTGGTCGCAATCATAATTATTATAAACTAACGGGGAAACGTACGAAGTTGAGATGTCTTTCGACCCTGTAGCGCACCCTACAATCAAGACACATACAACTATTGAAATAATATTCTTCATATTGCCCTCTCCATGTTTATTCTGTCGATATTGTTGTTTACTTAAGGGCAATTACCCATGTTGTGCTAGTATGCAACTCAGATAGCTCACTAGATGAGCTTGTGTAATGTTAAATTTTATAAGTGATTGATGTTGTGGATCGAACGGAACGCTTTTATAAAATAAACGAACTCTTGCGCACAAGACATATTGTGCCGCGCGAAATCTTTCTGGAAAAACTTGAGGTCTCTCTTGCAACCTTTAAGCGTGATCTGGAATATTTACGGGATCGCATGGGTGCTCCTATTATCTGGGATAGGGAACAATCCGGTTACCGGTTTTACGAGAACGATACCCATCAGTTTGAACTACCGGGCCTCTGGTTTAACAATACCGAAATTCATGCCCTTCTGGTAATGGAGAATCTCTTGGAAGAGATAGAACCCGGTTTACTGAACAATCATATCAAACCATTAAAGACTCAAATTCGCGCCATGATGGATAGTACGGATCAAGAACTAGAAGAAATTCGTAAACGCATTCGTATATTAGCCATGGGCTCGCGACGTTATCACCTACCTGCGTTTGAGGGTCTGTGTGTTGCTTTATTTAAACGATACCGCGTCAAGTTAGTTCATTACAAAAGACAATCAGGAAATCGTATTGAGCGTACCGTTTCACCACAACGACTCGTACATTATCGGGATAATTGGTATCTCGACGCATGGTGCCATATGCGTAATGATCTACGTACGTTTTCAGTTGACGCCATTCGTACAGTCGAAACACTGAAGACGAAAGCCAAGAATGTCTCTAAGAAATTACTCGATGAAGAATTGACATCGGGGTATGGTATTTTTTCTGGAAAAAATACCAATGTAGCTGTGCTGCGATTCAGTCCAGATCGGGCACGGTGGGTGTCACGTGAAATTTGGCATCCCAAACAAAAAGCTAAATTTGACAAAAGCGGATATTACATTCTCGAATTCCCCTTCAGTGATGAACGTGAACTGATTATGGATATTCTTAAACATGGCGAACATGCCGAAGTAATAAAACCTCCCTCACTTAAGAAAGCAGTTATCACTCAATTAAGCAAAACCCTAAGCAAATATTAGTAACAGGCTCATTATATGAGCTCAAGTGAAGAGATAAGTATTTCGTAAAAATACCTTTTCTAAGACGTAATTTAAGCAACGAATCCAAAGCACTAAGTGAGTCACTAAATATTCAAAATAGAAAAATTATTACGGAAAGTTAGTAAACACTACGAAGGAAACTATTGTATATGGCGCGCCCGGAAGGATTCGAACCTCCGACCCCCTAGTTCGTAGCCAGGTACTCTATCCAGCTGAGCTACGGGCGCGTTGTTTGAAAAGCCGCGTATTATGAAGAGTGGCATCTTAGGCTGCAAGCCTGAACTTCATAAGCAAAAGTTATTTTTATTAATTAAACTACTTTTAATTTGGCGGAGAGAGAGGCCGCTCTCGGTCATCCATGACCTTCGCGTCACCTGCACATCCATGTGCATTGGGATTCTCAACCCAATTATGGGTTCTCATCAATTAAACTCTAAGCC
>Ga0114933_10002524_pt1 | contig 18863 bp, 16 predicted proteins | sample 4SBtaG_FD_89691 | JGI IMG/M metagenome (GOLD analysis project Ga0114933, IMG submission 89691) | Deep subsurface microbial communities from Kolumbo volcano to uncover new lineages of life (NeLLi) - 4SBTROV12_W25 metaG | ecosystem: Environmental > Aquatic > Marine > Volcanic | place: Kolumbo... | reverse complement strand
TTTGAAAATTTTCTAATAATTTTTCCGGAGAATCCCATAATTCATCAATGGTTGCATGTTTGAATTGTTCTATTACTTCTTGAGTTTTATTTGGTGCATTTTTTCTATTTGTAAACATTTGATAATACAAATCAAATACATCAATTTTTTGTTCAAGCAAAAACTTTAGAATTGCATCAAAAACAATACCCTGATTTGTGACAAAAATTATGAACGCAAGAATTCTTAATTCAATATATTCATCAAAACTCATTGTATTAGAACCAACTACAACTTCTTCATACTCAATCACTTTCTTACCATTACTTAATTCTGCAAAATCTCTCTGAAGTACCCTAAATTTTGTTTTCATATCCCATTTTTTTCGTTCCTCTGGAAGTCCCATTTCTGAACCATCAAGTAACATACATGTATGAACCACAATTTCATCCATTCTCGCTTTAACTAAATCACGTAAAGTTTGAATATGATTTTCAAAAGTTTCTCCTGGCAATCCAAGAATTACTTCAGAAGTTGTTTGTAAATCAGCTTCTTTTAATGCAGGATATAACGCAAGCATATGATCTACGCTAATGTTATCTCGTCTAATATTATTTAGTACTTCTGGATCAAGTGATTGAACAGACATTGTAACACGCAAAGAATTATTTAATTTTTTAATGGCTTGAATTATCTTGTCTTTTTGATTTTTTCCTGTTGTGCATTTAATATATTTTGGATAACTATGTTTTTGTTGAATTTTTGCAAGAGACTCACAAATTTCTAAATCACGAGGATACATACCAAAATTCAAATCACTGATATGAAGACTATGTGTATTTTTTGGCGTATGTTCTGCGATATACTCTATATCAGATTGAACACGTTCAATACTAAAATGATTAATTTTATTTACTTCATCCCTACCGTCAGTACAAAATGTACAATGAAATGGACACCCACGATTAGTTTGTAACATTGGTGTCAATTTTCCATCAAAAAATTTATCCATCATTCCATTTTGGTATGGTGATGGAATGTCATCAAGTTTTGAAATTCTAATAGTTGGTATGTTATATTGAATATTTCCTTGAATATTTCTTGTAATACATCCGTCTATAGGATTTTCTAAAATTTTATTTTTAGTATTTTCCAGCGAATCTACTTCCAACATTATTTTAATTGCATTTGAGAAACCAGTCTCACCTTCTGTTGGAATATAAACATCAACTTCGTGATGTTTTTCCATGAATTTTTTTTGTGATGGAAAATCCATTGGAAAATTTGGGCCGCCCCAAATTGTTATGACATTTGGATTTGATTTTTTGCACATTTTGAAAATCTCTGAACTGACATTATGTGACCAACAATAATTGCTCAAGCCCAATACATCAGGAGGATTTTCATTTACAGCTTTATCTATGTCTTCTATGTATTTGAATAGAGTAATTTCAACATCATCACCAAATAATTTTTTACAATAGCTTGCGATAAAACCAACGTTTAAGGGAAATGCTTCAGTAGCTAAAGTTACTGTAGTATATGTCAAATCACCAAGATAGATTTTCAATGGTTTAGTTCTTTTCAAAGAATCTTACGTAATTAATACCAATATATAAACAATGTTTATAATTTTTATTTAGAAATCATATACATAAAAAAAATTACATATAACCTAATTTTTTTAACTCTGAAGAAATTTTTTCATGTTCTAAAGAATCAATTGAATTTGTGTCAGTTTGCATTTGAAGGAAATTTTCCAATATTTTTTTAAATCTATTCAATTCATTTGAGGAAGATGCAATATTATCATTTTCATGAGGATCATTTTTTAGATTAAACAAATGCATTTCAGATTTTAGATCATTAGAAGATACAAAAAATTTATAATTATTTGTACGAACTCCTACTTTATCGAATTTTTTTGTTTTTTCTAAAGGAATTGTTTGAATGTAAGCAGGTAATTCATCAATTTTTGTATCAAAAAATAATGGAACTAAAGATTGGCCATCTATTTTGTTTTTAATTTTAATATTAAGTAAATCAAAAATTGTTGGAAAAGTATCAATATTTCTAACTTGTTGTGTAATGATTTTTTTTGGGGTATTATATCCATAAAAAATCAAAGGAACTCGAAGTAATTCATCAAACAATGAAGGTGTAAAATAATTTTCTCTTGATCTAATTTGATAAGGTTCTAAATTCTTATTTGCATTTTTTTGTCTAACATAACCAATAGGTTTTCTAACTTTAGATAGGAATTTTCCACCGATCTTATAGGATGAATTGGGCAAAAATTTTGTTCCAACATTTTTCAATCCTTTGAGAGCAGGTTCCATTTCTACATCTCGAATATCACCATAAGGAATTCTTTCACCATGATCAGAAGTAAAAATAACTAAGGTATCATTCAAATTAATTTTGTCAAGAATTTTTCCAATCCAAAAATCGATATGAGATACAATTCTTTCATATCTTGTAGAACCAAATTTTGGATCATCAAAATTTTCCAATCCTACAGGAGTAGATCCTTCTCGTAAAGAATGAAGTTCTTCTATATGAAAAAAAGATAACCATGGTTTATTTTCTGGCAAATTATCTATTAATTTTAAAATTTTATCACCCAATTCATTTGATAGAGGTTCTGCAGGAGGACCAGCATGATAGCCTGAATTTTCATTTTGGAAATATTTTGAGAATGGAACAAAAGAAGTTAGGGAAGGTCCAAATCCAAAAATATCATATCCAAAATCAATTAATTGTTGAATAAAATTATTTTTTTGTAAGTTAAATTTTATAGCTCTAGTTCCAGTTCTAAAAGGAAAAAGTCCTGTTAATACTCCATTTAAAGACAGTATTGTTCCGTCAGCAGAAGAAATCGTTTGGGAAAAATATGTCCCTTTTGAAATCATTTCATCAATGTTGGGAGTAACACAAGTTCTGTTTTCACCAAAAATTTGATCATTACGTAATGAATCAATGACAATGAACAAAATATTTGGTTTTTTTTCTTTTGATGTGTTGGAATTCATGAATCAAAAATGTAGTAATTGATATATTACTATATTGAATGAAGGAAGTGTGAAGGATAATTTCCTATTTCGTTCATGGTATTATTTTAGAACTGGATGGTCTACGTACTTTGCATTTATTTTAGCAGCAATTAATACTCTAACTGTAACATACTTTCTAGCCATTGAAAATTATCCATCATTAAAATTAATTTTTCCTTCATTCGAAGTATATGTTATAATCATTGTATCAGTTGGAATTCCATTATTAATTTTAGTAGGTTATGCACATTTCAAAAGAACTAAGGCTTTTAAATCAGAAATTGATGTATATTTGGAAAGTAATCCGTATCAAGCAAGAAATATGGTAAATGCAGAAATGAGTTTAAAATTAAATTTAGAGGTTGTTAAACTTTTACTAAAACTTTCTAAAGATAATAATATCCCAGAAAAAGATTTAGAGGAAATTAAAACTCTTGAAGAAGATCTCAAAAAAATTGTTAATGAACGTTCTATTAATAATAAAATGGACGTTAAATTTATGAAAAAATCAATAAAACAAAAGTAATTTCAATGAAATACGAAACTATTGGTAAAACAAATACAAAAATTTCAAAAATTACTTTGGGATGTATGTCATTTGGCTCAAATGCTAAATGGATGGTTGAATTAGATGATGCCAGATCAATAATTGAATGTGCGTTGGATTTGGGTATTACATTTTTTGATACAGCTAATGCATATTCAAATGGTAGATCTGAAGAAATTTTAGGTGATCTGTTGAAAGGATGTCGGAATGAAGTAGTAATTGGAACAAAAGTTAGATATCAGATGGGAGACAATCCATCTGATCTAGGTTTATCGAAAGAACAAATCAATAAACAAATAGAAAAATCATTAAAAAGATTAAAAACTAATTACATCGATTTATATCAAATTCACAGATGGGATTATGAAATACCGATTGAAGAAACTTTAAGAGCACTTGATAAACTCGTTAAAGAAAAAAAAATTGAACATATTGGTGCATCAAGTATGCATACATGGCAATTTGCAAAATCATTACAAATTAGTAAAGAATTAGAATTATCACGATTTGAAACTATGACAAATTATTATAATTTATGTTATAGAGAAGAAGAAAGAGAAATGATTCCTTTTTGTAATGATAATAAAATTTCTTTATTGCCATATAGTCCAATTGCAAAAGGATTTCTTTCTGGAAAATATATTAGAAATCAAAAAAACGATAGTGTTCGTTTTATTACTGATCCAAGATTAGCTGAAAGATTTTTCAAATCTGAGGATTTTGATGTTTTAGAAGTAGTAGTTGAAATAGCAAAAGAAAAAGATGTTAAACCATCTCAAATTGCTTTGTCATGGATACTTTCAAAAAATATTACATCGCCAATTGTAGGTATAACTAAAAAATCACAGATTGAGGAAGCGGTGGATTCATTAGATATCAAACTTACAAATGACGATATTAAACGATTAGAAAAACCATATCAAGTGCATGCAATTACAGGTCATGAATAAATTGTTTAAATGTAAAAATTTGTTACGAATTTTTTAAATCGTTTTTTCTAACTGTGTATATTTCAAATGATACTGTGAAGATAAATAATATTGTACTTATAATTAATAATTCTACGAGTTCTTCCCAAAAACTTGCAATTAAAATCACATATCCTATAACAAACACAATATGATCCAACTTGAAAATTTGTCTATTACCTTTTGAAATTTCATACATTTCATAACATATTGTAAAGGTGAAAGAAATCAAACTCAGTAATTTGATTTCAAAAATAGGGATAAATATGGCTGTGGTGATGAAGCCAAGTCCAATTAAAAAAGAAATATGATCTGGTTTACGGAAAAATCGTATTGATCTTGGGAGTTTCATTATTTTTTGATTATTTTTTTTCTAGATCAACTTCCCACCATTTGGGAGTTTTTTGTTCATCAGTCCATTCTTTCAAATCAATAATCATATGAAGTCGATCAATGTTACTTTCATTTCTAACACCGTGAACGAGTTGATTGTTTATTTCGTATCCGTTCCCAGGTTCTAGATAGTGGTCTTGATGATCTAACATGAATTTTACAGCAGGATCAGAAAGTAATGGAATATGTACTCTATGATTTGTACTTAACATTTCACCTTCATCAACATGTTCAGGAATAATTGATCCTTTAGGCAATTCAGTAACAATCATTCGAGTTAATTGTAGGTTTTGGTAACCATAAAATTCTTTCACTTGAGAAATAATTTCATCTAAGTATGGTTTTAATTTTTGTAATAATGTTACATCTGTTTTTTCATAATTTTGATTTTTATATTTCAAAAATAATGCTCGTGTTGTACCATGAGTTTTATTTGAATCTCTTTTTTCAGTATCAGCTTTCCATTGACTATCAGGAACTGAGTTTATAATTTCTAAAATTGCATTTGAATTACATTTTTTGGCAACATTTCTTAAACTACCTTCCCAATCCATTAAGAAAGAATTTTTGATTTTAACTTATAAAGTTATTGAAAGTTATCAAATTTAAAATCAAAAATAAATGAAATCAGTTTATACAAAATAAAAAAAATTAGTAAATCATTCAATGAAAAATAATAATTAAATATTTTTTTTACCTAAAATACAAATATCAAATTTATGGAATGGTTCTATTCCAAGATAATTTAATCCTAAATTAATCTCCTGTAAAACATCAATATTTTTATTTAAATTTTGAATTATTGATTCAATTTTTTTTAAACCTGAAGATTGTTCAATAAGCCATTTTACACCTTTTTTATTAGAGTCTATTTTTGACTCTTTTTTCAAGAAAATAATTGAGAAACCATTATTCTTTAGAAATTTTTTCATGTAAAGAATAGTTTTTTCAAGAAATGAGTTATCCTGAATATCTAAATATAAAAAATCAAATTTTTTATCAGCATTTTCTTTTTCATAATCAAATTTTATAATATTTGGAATTTTTGATATATTTTCAGGTATATCTTTTTGATTTGATATATAACGAATTTTTCCATCATTACCCACAATATTAGATAAATGTAAAATTGTGGAATCAAAAATATCAGTTACAAATAAAACATTCATGTTTTGAGAGATTGGAAAGATTTGAAGGCCATTTCTGATAGATGCTGCTAGTTTACTTTTGTACGGATTCCATTCTATAAATTCAGAGTCACTTTTTTGAATAATTTTTTCATCGAAAAGGGAATTTCCAGGTATGAGATTTTTTGTTGCCAATACTTCCTTACTATTAATTTCAAATCGATAGATGTTTTTCTTTAAGTTAAATTCTATTCAACTCCAATCAAATCTTTTCCCTAATAGGTTAAATAATTCTTCATTATATGGCTCATAAAATTTTTTCAATTTTTCTCGTAATTTTTTATCCATTTTTTCGTAATGTTGAACATTCATTTTTTTTCCACTATCAAATTCTTTTCCACCTTGAACAAAGATTTTTCGAATATTTTGATTTGATTTATTAAAATTTATTTCATGATTAGGTAAATTCAGAAATGTAAAAACATCTGAAAGAATCTTATCAGTATTTTTATTTAATTCTTGAGTATGTATAATGTGAATTTGGTTTTTAGGAAAAAATTTTAGCCAATTTTTTATATAATTCACATAAATTCCATGACGAAGGTATGAGAATGTTAATGTATAATCAAAATTTTTTTCATTAATTTCATTTATAGGGGATTCTTCTAAAATTTTAATTCTTTTTAGTTCTTGTTCAATAACATATTCAAAATCATCTGTTATTTGTGCCCCAAGATTCACCATATAATTGAATGCAGAATATGCTCTATCGATTGGATTACGTAATAAAATAATTAATTTAACATTTGGAATGAAATTTGAAATTCTTTCTGGTGCAAATGGATGAACAAGATAAGCTGGAGTTGCTTCACCTGTAATTATTCCCGATTTTTTTAATGGAAAATGTGAACGATACCAATTTTTATTTGTTTTACTCACATGTTCAAAAAAGCTAATTTCTTTTAGAGTTGGAGAATTTACTTGTGGATGATTTAAAATATATGAAAATAATGATGTGGTGCCACATTTTGCACCACCAATTATAATAAAATCTGGTAACATTCTGAGTTTTGCAGTATAATTTCGAAATGAATTCGATAATGATAATTTATAGGGATTTACTTCAGGATGAGAAATTAACCAGGATGATAATTTTTTTCGTAAAGGATGTTTGATTGATTCATTATTCATGATATTTGACGTACTTGATACTTATTTAATAAATTCTCTCCTTTGATCAATTTAGTTTTAAAATCTGAAATAAATAAAATCACGTGGATTTGAATCAAAGAAAAATAGAATTAAAACCATTAATGAAATAAGAAATATTGTCCAATATCTTAATTTTAAATTTGAAATAGTTTCAAGTATATTTTTTCTTTTGAATGCAATTATATGAATTATTATGAATAATACGATTAAGAAAATTCCTAATTTATTATCTAATAAGAATTCATTAAAACCATTAAAATTAAAATCAAAAAATACAAATTTATTCATTGAATAAGTTAAATGGTCTAAATCTTGAATTCTAAACGATAGAAACGATAGAAAAATTAGGTATTGAGTAAATAATATTGAGAAAATTTTTACAGGTAATGATTTAAAGAGAGCTTTATTTTTTAATGAAGGAAATTTGCTTTTGAAAAATGTTTCAGTACCAACATAGATTCCATGAATAAGACCGTAAATTATAAAATTAATTCCAGCACCATGCCAAATTCCTATCAAAAACATAGTTACAAAAATACTTGAAACTATTCTAAAAATTGAATTTTTTTTACTAATTACCAATGGGAAAAAAACATAATCTCTTACCCAATTTGAGAGACTAATATGCCATCGCCTCCAAAATTCAGCAGGGGAGTTTGCAAAAAAAGGAAAATTGAAATTTTTCGGTATTTGAAATCCTAAAATCAATGCAATTCCAATTGCAATATCCGAATAGCCTGAAAAGTCACAATATAATTGAATTCCAAAACCTATTGCACCCAAAATTATTACGTATGATTCATGACCAATTGGATTTTGAAAAATTTGATCTACGAATGGGGCTATATTATCAGCAAAAAACATTTTTTTAAAAAAACCAAAAGCCATTAATGTAATTCCAATTTTTAAATTTGAATTTTTAACAAGAGCGCGTTTTAATTCAGTAGATTTCCAATTGGGAGAAAATTTTTCCCGTAATTGTGGTAAAAAATGTGATGCCCTTAAAATCGGTCCAGCAACTAATTGAGGGAAAAATACTACAAATAAAGCAAATTCTTTGAATGATTTAGAGGGAGATAGATTTCCTCTATACACATCAATTGTATAACTTAGTATTTGAAATGTATAAAATGAGATACCAATCGGTAAAATAATCTCAAGGAATTGAATTTTTTCAAAACCAAAAATCTCAAACAAATTATTAAATTGCGATATAGCAAAATTAGTATACTTAAAGAATGCTAGTAAACCTAAATTGCCAACAATGCTAATCGCTAATAATTTTTTCTTGTAAGTAATATCACGAGATTCATATATTTTTTTAGCAATATAGAAATCTAAAATTGTAGAAAATATTATGAGAGTAATTAAAAAATTATTTGAATAATAAAAAAATACATAACTTGCTATAATTAGAAAAAAATATTGAAAATTTCTATTTTTATAAATAATTATAGTTGTTAAAATTAATACGAAAAAAATGATGAAATCTATTGTATTAAATAACATCATCTAACTCCAAAATAATAATATCAAAAACATCATTACTGTATATCATTGAATTTTTGTCATATGCAATATGAACGTGGTCTTGCCATATTTCCAAGTCAGAATATCTTTCGGACAAATCATAAATTTTGAATTGAAAATTTTTTTCAAGAGATTTTAATTCAGTGTAAAATAATTTCTTATCTAAATCAGGAATTAGATTATTGTAAGTGTCATGAATCGGCAATATTAAAAAAATAATTTTAATATTTTGTTCATTAAATGATTTAAGAATTTTTTTCAAATAATTGATCTGTTTTTTTTGCTCCAATACATCCTGTTTAACATGTGAAGATACAATTTCAGGGTTGATATTTTTTAAATCTTGATTTGATTTGATTAGAAATTGTTCATTTGAAAAATTTGAAAATGGGGAATTAAATAGTGTTAGTTTATCTGATGGTTCAAAAATACTATTTTCAAAATTGTTTTTTATGAAATTGAGTGTATTTTCTTTTGGATTAAATTGATCAAATTGATTTTTTTCAAGGGAAATTGTATCTTCGATTATGTTTCTTAAATCTGGTAAAACATTTTTTTCTTCAGACTTATTTAAAAAATAAAATCCATTTAGATCATAATAGCTTAAACCATAAATTACAAGTTTAGGTTTCATGGAAATTACTTCATCAATTGAATTATATCGTAATTCAGGCGTATCAGCATTATACGCTAAATTATAGAAAGTGTAATCTGGATATTTTTGTTTAATTTTTGTATCAATTAATGTTGAATTTAGTTGGACAACCCCACTACCACCAATTGAATAAATTTCTTTTTGTGGTTCAATTTGTCTAGAAAAAAATTGATCATCTTCTATATCAAAAACTTTTGGATAAGAAAAATATTCGTCAAATAATAATAATATAGAAATTGAGATGGAAAAAGCTATAATTATTGATAATGCAGTGCGTTTCATTTTTTATTCTCTATGAAAATCTCATTTCAAATGGCTATAAAATATTCTATGAATTTGATACATCCATCCAATAATCTAATTCAAATTATTCTAACTTATAATTTGAATTAGATTGAATATCTTGTATGATTCATCTCCATAATTGAAAAGTAAATCTAAAAATGACATTTCAGATAGAAATTTTCCATGAATTTGCTTGTATGTAGGATGTCTAAAATCTTGAAATACAAATTTGATTTTGTTTTTTTGGAATTTTTCTTTTTCGATGTATGTTCTTCCATATTGACCAAAAACAAAAAGTGTTGCATTCATAATTTTACAAAGATTAATTTCTAAATCAGATTTTGTTCCACTTACATCATACCCTTTTAGTAATAATTCCGAAGTTCTGAAAATCGGTATATTGATCTTAAATTTTTTGAATGCATATTGGATAATTGAAGTGTTAAAATCTATTAATTTGATATAGTCAGATTTGTCATAAATAGATTCAACTTCATCATAAATTTGTTTGAAATGTGGAGATTTTGCGTAGGACAATTTTAAAGATGTAAGATGACTTTTTTTCCAATTTTCAGTATTGTTTATGTTAACTTCAAAAATTTTTTGCCTTGACTTTCCTTTAGTTAGAATTGGTATTGTTAACCATTGCCAACCTTTTGAATCATGTACTCTAATTTTATTTCTATTCTGAAAACCTTCTTTTCTAAATTGAACGTTATCAAGAATAAAAAATGCATCACCCATTGAAGCCTTTGAAATAAAACCTAACCATGGAAGAAATTCGGGCTGATGAGATACTAAAATTGATTCATCAAAATTTAATCTTCGTATGTCCAAACTTTTGGGAATGTTTAAAGATGTTATTTTATTCAATTAATTTTCCTTTTTAAAAAATTTGAAATCTTTTTAAAATACATTTTATTACCTAACAAAAATAAAAATAATTCAAATTTTATATTAATTTTGGATGAATGTCTATGAATGTTTGTGTGTTTTTCTATCATTTGATCAAAAAATATATCCCACCAATTAGCTAATTTTTTCATATCTGAAATTTCTTTAGAGAATTCAATTTGTTTTTTTAATAATTCATCTCTAAAATTTTTAGATTCCACAAATGAATCAATTACTTTAGCAATTTCTTCTGGGTCATTTGAAATGGGTAAAAACGGAGATTTAATTTCTAATTTATCAACAAATAATTTAACATTAGTATCATTATAACAAATAACTGGCGTACCACAAAATATGGATTCTAATTCTACATTTTCAAACGAGCCTAATTGAAGATTTCCAATCAATCCATCTGCCCATGAATAATATGAATTTATTTTTTCTCTTTCAATCATTGGAATTAACTTAACTTGATTTGGTAGATGTTGTTTAAGTAGTAATGAAGAGGTTTTTTCTTCAATAGTAGTATTGTCAAACCAATCTACCTGAATAATTTCAAAATCTGATTTGCAATGCTTTAACGCCTTCCAAAGAATATCAGTACCTTTTCCTAATCCCATTCTTTGCGGACAAAAAAATGTGAATTTATTTTTTTTTAGATTTAATGGTTCAATTTCATTATTGAATATTGTTGTGTCAATCGAAGTTCTATCAAGACGAATTATTTTGTTAGAATATCTTTCTAAATATTTTATTATCCATCTTCCGCCAATATGTCCAACAGCACTTTGAAATGCATTTAGATAAAATCGTCTTTCAAGAAAATTTAATTTATGTAATGGTTCGTCATACCAATCTTCTTTAGAATTTTTTATGAATCTTGGTGCATCGATGTCTCTACCAACATAGAATGGTACAAAATTCAGATTACACAAATAGGCTAAAATTTCCCCAGTACCCATTGTTATACAAAAATCAAATTTATTTTTGATTTCATTAATTTTTTTTATTTGACATAATACTTTCGAATTTTCAAATAATTCATAATCATTACTGTATGTAAAATTCCCAGGGCCAGATTTTGGAAAATTTATGATATGAATTTCAGTTTTTGTAAATTTTCTTAATGAGGCAAAAACATTTGCAACATCACCTATTACTAAGATTTTATTTGCCATAGTTAAAATTCTAGAATTTGGCAATTATAGTTTATTATTGTTTGATATTAGATGAAGTTTTTAGTGTCAAATTATTGTTTTATGTCATTATGAATTATTTGAGTGACATCTTTGTAATTATAAGGATGTTCAGCAGAACTCCAATACATTTTATCTTCTAATATAGGGAAATTTTCGTCAAAATATTCATTGAAAATTATTCTGAATGTATTAACGGGGGAAACATCATCTAATTTTTCATAATTCTTATTTGGAAAATGAATATAATTTAGATTTCCTAATCGTTCAATTACCATATTATCAGTAGGTTGATTCCAATTAATTTTAAATCCAGTTCCAGTATCACTTTGAAGAATTACTATCGTGTCGTGTTCACTAGTAACTAATTTTGGAATTATATTCATCATTACATTATTAGCAAATTTTATTTGATTCACATGTGCATTTCTTAAATCATATATCTCATTAGATTTTATTATATTTCCTGAATCAACATTTTCGCCATTAGGACCAAAAATGTATGGTGCATGTGGTAAAAGAATATGTGCGAAAACAAATTTTGGATTTTCATTTATTTGACTTAATTCAACTATTGTATCAAATGTACAATTTATTGAATCACGACGTAATTGTTCAAAATATTTTTCATAAAAATATGAAACAATAGATGTGTGGAATAATTCCTTGATTAATGAATCTCTATTCACTTCTTTAAATTCACAGAAATTTTGATTAGATAATTTAAATTCGCCATTAGGACCCCAAAGAGAACCAATATTGTATATAGAATAACCTTGTTCGTTTAATTTTTTCATAACTAAATTTTCGCTTAATAGTTGATTAAGGAGTTTAAAATTTTTAGAATTTTTGTTTTCACTCTGAGTAAGTTTATCAAGATATTGCATATTCAAACTTGAAGTTAATGATTGAATTGTTGTAGGATAATTACTAAAACTATTTTCAGAAGTATGAAATTGATTTTTTTGTAAGAAACTAGTAAAATTATTATTGTCAAATTCAAAGAAAGTTTTTAGGATTTTGTTACTAGGATATTCATCTAGAATTATATAATAAATATCAGGAGGATTAGTTTGAAATATTTTAGATGTATTTTGTTTATTATTCATAAAATTTTCATTTTCAAAAATTAAAGAGTTTGATGCTCCAACTCCAAAAAAACGTTCATTATTCAATAATTCAGGATTACCAAAAATATTTCCATCAGCAACATCCATAGAAATATTTGTAAAAATTATTATTGTAACAGATATTGCTATTGCGTTTGTAATAATTGTGGCATTATTAAAAATTCTATTAGATTTTAGAAAATATATACTTCCCAAAATGCCAGAAATAAAAAAGGGAATTAACAAATATCTATGACGTGAGATTTCAGAATCAGATAAAAAAGATTCACTAATTAAATTATAGATATGCCCGTAAGAAAAGAACAAAATCAATAGAAGTGAAAGAATTAATGCTAATGAATTTGCATTTCTAGGTAATTTATAAAAAATAATCAATAGGGGGATGATAATTGAAAAGGAGATTACGATGGGGAGAATTAATTCAGTGATAGGTAATAAATGAATATTTTCTGAAAAAATGAAAATTATTGGGATTATACCAAAAAGCAAAGGATGAATATAACATAATTTAGATTTTTTTCCATTAATTAGATCACTCATAATCGATTTTTATTGGATTGATTATTCAATCTTTGTATCAATTTAATTATTTTTATTCTTTAATAAAAACAGAGTTCTGTGTGTATCATTAATTCGGCTACTTTGTAATATCTCAAAATCTATTGAAATTATTTCTAAAAAATTTTTTTCTGTGTAATCATGAAAAATATCCTCTCTATTTTGTAATAATCGAATTACCTGTGAATCTTTTTTGTCAATAAATTCAATAATTAAAAATTTTGAAATTTTCGAAAATAATTCAATTTGTTTTTTTAAAGGAATGCCATAAGTAATTCTTAGATGATGAATTAATGCTAATGCCAAACATGTATTTTTTCCAATTCTTTGAATGAATGATTGTCTTTCATTGTTTTCCCAACCAATTCCTTGAGAAGGATTACTCAAATCACCAATAATTGGAAGAATTTTTGGCCTGTGTTTTTTATAATTATTGTTTACGGCAATAGGATCTATGTCAACGGAAATTACATGTGAATTCTCAGATACAATTTCAGAAAATTTTCCATCATTTGATCCAAAATCAACCACTAAATCAGAATCAGTTTTTAAAATAAATTGTTTTATTAATTCCTCTTTTTTAGTTTGTGATTCATCATCATAATTTGTATCTTCATAATAATCAGCCCATTCTGTTTTTTGTTCAAGTTTTAGACCTTTGATTGTAGATTCTAAACTTTGAATTATTCCTAATAATTGAAATTTTTTTAACTTCTTTTTTTCAATTTTTTTTTCTTCGTATTTTTTTTGAATTTTTGCATGAGTATGAATATGAGATGTTAATCCAAAATTTGTAAAAGTAGTTTTTGGAATTAAATTAGATACGATATCTAACGGAATTCCATCTATGTAATTTACAAGCATTTTTGATAATCTAACATCCTTTTTTGACATTAGAGCAAGAGTTCCTAGGAAATGTTCACAAAATTGTCTATATGCAATCCATGGTTCTTCATTGTAGAATTCAAATGATGTTAAATCGATGAATATTGGAGTTCCATTTTGAAATTGTATATTATATGAACTAGCATCCTTTAATGATACTCCATGTTCAATACAGATTTTTTGAATTTGTAGTGTTAAAAGTGCAGCATCTTTTAACATATCAAAAGACCACTCATATGGATAAGAAATAAAATTAATTTTTTCTTGATTATAGATTTTGTATATATCATCAGAGTTAATTTCTAATTCATGACTCTCTTTAAAATCAAGGATATACTTTTTTTCAATTAGTTTTTGAAATAAACCAGATTTTTTACAATGTTCAAAAATTTCTTTATAATTTTTTTTTATTATTCTATATATCTTATCATCTGAATGTATAACATAACCATGCGGATCTCTGAATGATGCATTATCTTTGAAAAATTTGTTAGTGTGGTTTTCATTCATTTTAGTTGTCCAAAATTTTTCTTATTATTTTTGAAATTTCATTTTAATTTTTTGCCAATATAATTTCAAGGCTACGCCTGCACCAATCAAAGTTCCAATAATCATTTGGACAATTATACTTCCACTACCAGGATCGATATATGCATAAGCATTTTGAATTGAAAAGCTTCCAAAAATTAAAAGTAATAATGATCCAGGTAAGATAAATCTGAAATTCATAATCAAATCAAAAATTTACTCAAGATAAACTTTTACTAATGATTTGCACGTATCTTAAAAAAATATTTTTTTTCTAATAATTCAGCAAAATTTTTAGCAATTATTGACCAAGAAAAATTTTTTGTAGCCTTTGTAAATGCGTTAGATACTAAATCATCCGAAATTTGAGGATTAGACAACAACCTTTGAATTGTTAAAATTATCTTTTTATCATCTCCAGGATTTACTAAAAAACCATTTTCATTATTATCTATTAATTCAGGAATTCCTCCAACATTTGTTGCTATAACAGGTTTTTTCATTAACATTGACTCTATAATACTTTGACCTAAGCCTTCAAGACGACTTAAAAATAAAAAAATATCAATTGAAGAATAAAAATTTGTAATTTGTTTTGGGTATTGTAAATTTCCTAACCAAACAAAATTTTCAAAATTTTTTAATTTTCTAATAATTTTTTCAGAAAACATTCCATCTCCAGCTAGATAGAAAGTGACATGCGGCATTTCTTTCATGATAGGAATTAAAGTTTCCAATTCTTGTGTTTTGCCCCATATGTTAAATCCTTGAACAAGACCCACACATGGATGATTAAGATTTAGGTTTTTGGTTGGAACCCAATCGGATATTTTTCGTCCATCTGCATAAATTACATCTACAGATTTATCGGGGTATCTTTTTTTCACTTCATTTTTCAAATATTCAGAAATTGCAATAATACCTTTAGATTTAGAAAAAATTTTTTTTGTCATTTTTTCATTTTTTGAAATTGAAATTGATTTTAAATTAAATCCTTGATTAAATTTTTTAGTCCACATTAATTCTTCCCAATAATTACCCCTCAATAAAATTAAAAATGGAATCTGTTTTTTTATAAAGAATTCTCCTAATGAGGAAATTCTATCAAGTAAAATCAGATCTGGAGAAAAAGTATCAAGTAATTTTTCTTGTTTGTTTTTTTTAAGACGTTTAGATTTTAAATCAAGACTTAATGTTTTTTCAAGATAATCTGTATCAATAATTATTTTAGATTCAATTCCAAATTTTGTTAATTCTTCTGAAAAATTGTCCATATGGATTTTTCGTTCAGAATTACATGCAATTAATAATTTCATAATTCTAGACCTATACTATATCTAAAAATTTTACTCATGTTTCTCAAAAATATTTTTTCTTTATAAAATATCAAGCAATATCTTAAATTTGTAATTTTTCATCATTATTAAGATCTTTTGAAATAAAAATTCTATACCAAATTTCTAATGCAAGTAGTCCCAGAAATTTATTAACATATCTAACATCTAGATTATTTCTTTTAGAATATTTGTTGATGAAGATTGGATTAATTATTTTATCTTCAATTAAACGTGATTTATCAAAATAATATGAAAAAATATTTTTTGCGTATGAATTCCACATGTTTACAGTATTTACAGAAAATCCTTGTTTTTTAGTAGTTAAAAGATGAGTTATGTCATATTTTTCTAGAATTTTTCTTAGAGGAACTTTACCGATATTATTATCAGAATTAAATTTTGATTCAGTTGAAATTTTACAAGATAACTGAATTAATTGTTTATTTAAAATTGGACTTACGTTCTTAATATTAAATTCTCTATGTATTGAATTGTATAAAGGTTGCATGTTATGAAGTAATTTGCCATTAAAATCTGCTAAAAATACTTGAGTAAGATTTGACAAGTCATTATCAAAGAAGGGTTCAATAATTTTATAAATTTCATCCCATGAAAATTTACAATTTTGTCCAAAAATTATTTCTTGATCAGGTATCCAATCACGTTCATGACAACGAAGATATGAAATAATTTTTTCTTTTTTTGTTGAATTTTCATTAGTTAATTCCAAGAATTTTTTATAACGAAAAACATAACCACCAAATAACTCATCACCACCATCACCTGAAAAGAAAACATTTGTTAATTTTTTCATTTTTTTTACAAGATAATACCAATGTAAATCCCAGAATGGTTGTTTGACAATACTAATAGCTTTAGGTAATTCTTCTAAAAAATTATCAATTTCTAATACATGATGATTCGTATTGAAGTAGTCTGAGATTTTTTTTGAAGCATTAGTTTCATCGGTGCTTTCACTAAACCGTACAGAAATTGATTCAATTTCTATAGATGGGAATTCTTCTCGCAATAATGCAAGAATTAAGGTAGAATCAATTCCAGAGCTTAAAGCAACACCAACATTTTTTGAGCTAGAATCAATGTTTTGAGAGATTGTTTTTCTTATAGATTCTTCAATTTTTATTTTAGAGTTAGGAATTTGTTTTTCTTGAAAATCATTAACAGTAAGTTTTGGCGTTAAAATTTCCAGATTAGTAGAATATCGTAATGTTAGAATTTGTTTAATATTTTCTAATTGAATTTCACTAATTTTAGTTATAAGTCACCACGTCCAATTCCTCTGAAGATTATTCCTTGTGATTTAATTTTCTGCGGATCAATTTTTCCTGTACAATCAACAAGTATTGGTTTATTCATGGAATTAGATAAGAGTTCAAGATTCAAATTATTAAATTCATTATGACCTGTAATTATCAAGATAGCATCAGAGCCAGAAATTGCTTCAGGAATTGAATTTTCAGTATTATAACCAAAGACTTTTTCAGATATAAAATAAGGATCAAAAATCTTGAGATTGACATTTTTTTCTTTTAATAATTTAATTATTGTCTCAGACGGTGCTATTTGTATATCATGAACATTAGGTTTGTATGATACCCCCAATATTGTAACTGTTGAATTTTTTAATGAATTATTGGATTCAGAAAATGCATCTTCTAGTAATTCTATTGTGTGTTGTGGCATACTTTCATTAATTTTTCTTGCATCTTGTACAATTTTTAGAAAATTCACATCTATTTTTTTTGAGGAATTAAGATACTGGTAAGCATTTACAGGCAAACACGGACCACCAACACCTGGACCAGGATAATGTGGTTGAAAATTGTATTTACTTTTTGCAGCTTCAATAACTGTGTAAGTATCAATTCCTAATTTTTCGAATAATAATGACAATTCATTGATAAATCCAATATTGATTTCTCGAAAAACATTTGTGGTTAATTTTACAGCATTTGCAGTTTTACAATTAGGCATAGGAATAAGTTCAACTCCAAATACATTTGTGTACAAATCTGAAACTATTGGTCGTATGTTTTCATCTATTGAACCAACTAATCTTGGTAATTTTTTGAAATCATGCATTATTTCTCCTGGATTGGCAGTTTCAGGACAAACTGCTAAATTAAAATCTGTGCCAGAAATTAAATTTTTTTCAGGACCTTCTATACTTTGTAATAATTCATTTTCAACGAAACCTGGCTCAACTGTACTTTCAACAATAACAATTTGGCCATTAGATAGCAATCCATTGAGACTTTTTCCAACTGTCAACAAAGCAGTGTAATCTGGAATGTTTTGATTATTCATTGGTGTAGGTAAAGATAACAAAACAATATCACAGTTTGGCACAACTTTTGAAATATCAGTTTCTGCTCTAAATTTTTTATTTTCTATTACACTTTCAAAAATCTTATCAAATTCAGGTTCATCTTTTAGTGGATAACCACCAGAATTTACCATATTAACTAATTTTTCATTAATATCAACCCCAATTGTTTCAAAACCAGCCTTTGCAAAACACAGTGCAGTAGGTAGTCCGATTCTACCAATTCCTATAACACCAAT
>Ga0114933_10002523_pt1 | contig 18866 bp, 12 predicted proteins | sample 4SBtaG_FD_89691 | JGI IMG/M metagenome (GOLD analysis project Ga0114933, IMG submission 89691) | Deep subsurface microbial communities from Kolumbo volcano to uncover new lineages of life (NeLLi) - 4SBTROV12_W25 metaG | ecosystem: Environmental > Aquatic > Marine > Volcanic | place: Kolumbo... | reverse complement strand
CATCAAGCAGTGCATCCGGATTTTCTTTTTGCTCTTCCTCGCTCACCTTGTCTGCGATTCGGTCCATCGTGTAAACGAGATCTCCGACAACGGAGATTCCACTGTAGCCAGGTCCTAGAGTTGCAGACCACTTTGGTTTGAGCCCATCTGCTGGCCATTCTCTTGACAGGTCTACGCCGGGCTCGAAGTGACCCGTTGAATTGGCCCCTCTCCATTGAGGCCAGTCGGACTGCTGAGCACGTGTTGTACTTATAGTCAGCAACAACAGGCTACACATGGCGAATAGGGTCAAGCCATGATTTGGCCGGCGTCTTATACGGCACATATTTACCGCAATTCGATGTGTATTAATCATGTATTCCCGGGTGGTTGCTAGGACGTGGGATGGCTGTTTAGTAGTAGATTTTATGCGGAGCGATGACGGAGTTTAAGAGGCAGAAGTTTATGTGGGAATTAACACCTTTAAAGAACAGGGAAAAATATTTAAAAGAGGTGACGCTAACTAGTTGACGGATGGAAATATTGTTCAGTAGACTACCGTGTTGATTCAAACACAATCTCATTTTGTTAGCGAAATAGTGGAAGAAAAAACACCTCTATTTCAATAATTGCCGGTCGGTTGGTTTGGGAAAAACTGCGGGTACGGCATATGCGTTTCTAATAAGGAAATAAAGACGATGAAGAGTCGTGGTAAACGAGGTACCGGGATAACAGCATTGCGTGTTGCATTAATGTGCCTTGTTCTAGGCGGACTAATTTGGGCAACGACATCCGAGAGTCTATTTGCTGCTGAAGCTGCGGGATCAGGTGAAGATGTTTCACAAAATGCATCATCTGCAACTCCGGAAGGATTTGAAAAATACGAAGTAACTGTCTGGGCTATTTGCCTGATTGCATCGCTTGTTGCGTTAACGCAAGCGTTCCTGTTCTACAAGAACATGATGAAGGCAGATGAAGGCAACGAGAGAATGATCGAAATTGCCGCGAGTGTTCGGCAAGGTTCGGATGCGTATCTCAGGCAACAGTACAAAGTGGTCATTGTTTTCTTTGTGATCATCTTCCTTTTACTTGGCCTCGCCGCATTGTCAGGTGTCCAAAGTAACTTTGTGCCATTTGCATTTATCACTGGCGGATTCTTCTCCGGTCTGGCTGGATTCTTTGGAATGAAGACAGCAACTTGGGCAAGCAGTCGAACCGCGGCTGGTGCACAAAAGAGCCTCAATGCTGGACTTCAAGTTGCCTTCCGTTCAGGTGCTGTGATGGGACTCACAGTTGTTGGACTTGGATTGCTTGACATCACGATTTGGTATGCAATCCTTCGATGGGGTTTCAACGTAGAGTTGGGTCCCATTACCGTGACCATGCTCTGTTTTGGTATGGGTGCAAGTGCTCAAGCTCTGTTTGCTCGCGTAGGCGGTGGAATCTTCACCAAGGCAGCGGACGTTGGTGCTGACTTGGTTGGTAAAGTCGAACAAGGCATTCCAGAAGACGATCCACGTAATCCGGCAACGATTGCTGATAACGTTGGGGACAATGTAGGTGATGTCGCTGGTATGGGTGCTGACTTATACGAGTCGTACTGTGGTTCGATTCTTGCAACAGCTGCCCTTGGCGTAGCCGCATTTGTTGGAAACACCGGGCAGCAACTAGAAGCATTATTCCTGCCATTGCTGATTGCAGCCGTAGGTATCGGTCTATCGATTGTCGGTATTTACATGGTTCGCAGTTCAGATGACGCAAGCCAAAAGGCTCTGCTTAAAGCTCTGGGTAAAGGGATCAATATATCCACCTTGCTCGTAATTGTTGCGGCATTTGTGTGTACTCAATTCATCATGTCTGAACACAGTGGAGTGGCATTTAGTATTTCTGTTGGCTTACTAGCCGGATGGATAATCGGTAAGTGGACGGAATACTCAACGAGCGATGAGTACAGGCCGACGCAACAAATTGCCAGTCAAGCACAGTCAGGTCCGGCAACGCTCATCATTGATGGCGTCGCAGAAGGAATGAAGAGTGTTTGGGTGCCTGTCATGGTCGTATGTGCAAGTACCTTACTTGCATTCGGTTTTGCAAACGGTTTTGAATTCAAAGACGTCAGTCAATTCACACTTGGCCTATACGGTGTTGGAATCGCTGCCGTGGGTATGCTCAGCACACTTGGAATCACGTTGGCAACAGACGCTTACGGCCCGATTGCTGATAATGCCGGCGGAAACGCTGAAATGGCTGGTCTTGACCCGATCGTTCGTGAACGTACCGATGCCCTGGATAGCCTTGGTAATACCACAGCCGCCACAGGCAAAGGTTTTGCCATCGGTTCCGCAGCACTGACAGCACTTGCATTGCTGGCTGCATACATCGAAGAAGTTCGCATGGGGTTTGACCACTGGGCCGAAGCTCATATTGCTTCCGCAGAACTAATAAATGGTGAAGTCGAAAAGGTGACGGATACCTTTGTTGTCGAAAGCCTCGGCGAGCATCATCATTCCTATCTGGTATTCCCCAGTGAAGAGACCAATACAGAGGCCTGGCAAAATGCGACAGATGTCACCATCACTAAAGTTGCGGGCAAAGAAGAAAAAGGCGTGGTAATTATCAGTGGTGGTGGTGTCGATGTTGACGGTGTTGATGCTAAGAGGGCGACATTGCCCGACTACGCTCGATACTATGATGCGACCTTGATGAATCCGAAAATATTAATCGGGGTATTTATTGGTTGTATGGCCACGTTCGTATTTTGTGCCATGACGATGAAAGCCGTTGGTCGTGCAGCAAACGGAATGGTCGAAGAGGTTCGGCGTCAATTCCGTGAGAAGCCAGGCATCATGGATGGTACTGAGAAACCGGATTATCAGGAACCGGTGCGAATTAGTACGGCGGCTGCTCAAAAAGAAATGGTCTTACCCTCATTGCTGGGTCTGGTAACACCAATTGCCACCGGTATCGTGCTGGGAGTCGGCGGTGTACTTGGTTTGCTTGTCGGTACGATGACTTGTGGTTTCTGTGTGGCGATCTTCATGTCAAATGCAGGTGGTGCATGGGATAACGCAAAGAAATACATTGAGGCCGGTAACTTCGGCGGCAAAGGTAGCGATGCTCACAAAGCTGGAGTCGTTGGCGATACGGTCGGCGATCCATTTAAGGACACCAGTGGCCCAAGCCTAAACATCCTTATCAAGCTGATGAGCATGGTGAGCGTCGTGGCAGCTGGATTTATCGTGCGTTACAGTTTGGTGGCAATGGGCGTCTTTTAAGCCACCGAAGATATTTCAGTTCGTACTGAATTTCTAAATTCACAGTAGGGGTGTGGGCTTTAAACTCACACCCCTTTTTTGTGGTCCAGTATTAGCCGACATCAGCAAGTGACATCAATCGGCTTTTAGCTACTGCACGGTTTTCGATAGAGACATTAGAATCGAGGTAGCGAACCAATCCATATTGATGACAGGATACAACTTGACAGACGATTCTCAAAAACAGGAAGAGCTCGAAGGCGGCATTCCCAGTTCAGACAGATTACGCCGCGGAGAGGGCCCGGATGCTGAGCTGCGATATGCTCGAAGTCTAGAATTGGCACGAGCAGGTGTTCAGGTCGCGCATGAAAACGGTGGTCGAGAGATCAAGTTGCTGGATATGCGACAGGAGTCATCGATGTTCGATTACTTCGTCGTTGCTACCGGCAGCAGTCGTCGACAGCTTCATGCGATAAGCGAAGATATCGACCATAAGCTGGAAGATGATTTGCAAGACAAACGAATGGGGCTCGAAGGTTACGACAACAGTCGCTGGATACTACTGGATTACGGTTCGGTTGTGTTTCATTTATTTGATGACGAGGCACGAGAATACTACTCACTTGAGGCGCTCTGGGCCGGAGCGCCAGAGATTGATATTAGCGACTTGCTTCAAGACACCTAAAGTGGCAAAGACACAAAGATCAACCCCGCGATGAAGATTCTTACAGAGCTACGAGCGCGTTTTCGAGAGGTGCTCGCAAATTACGACAGCGACGTTGAACCGTTGCTCGACATGATTCGGCCTTCGCAAGATGCCCGGTTTGGAGACTACCAGGCGAATATGGCAATGCCATTGGGTAAGAAGCTCAGCCGACAGCCGCGTGAAATTGCGAGTGAGATTATGTCATCCGTGAGTTTGGATGACCTTTGCAGTCAGATCGAAGTCGCAGGGCCAGGGTTTGTGAACCTGACAATCAGCGATCAGTGGCTTACCGATCAAATCAATGAGTTATCCAATTCAACCGAAATACAAATCGATTCGGTGGACGAGCCACGAACGTTTGTTACCGACTACTCATCACCAAACGTTGCGAAACCAATGCATGTTGGTCATATTCGTTCCACGGTAATTGGAGATAGTCTGTCTCGAGTGCTGAGCTTTGCCGGACATAACGTTATCCGCGATAATCATCTGGGAGACTGGGGTACTCAGTTTGGCATGATTATTTATGGCTATAAGCACTTTGTGGATGAAGGTGCATTTAAGGAAGAGCCGGTCAAAGAACTGTCACGCCTGTATCGACTAGTCAACCAGATCATCGCGTATTGGAATGCACGAAATGGGTTGGATGATGCTCAGGCCACGATCGATCAGAAAATAACGGCACTTGAGGCAGCACGAGGCGCTGCTGAGGCAGTTGATCCGGGTGATAAGAAAGCTGCGAAAAACCTGAAGCGGGCTGAATCGCAACTAAGTGTAGCAACCGCTTCACTCGGCAGCCTAACGTCGACGATCGAATCGACTGAAGGTGACGAAGTGCTTGGCCCTGTTTTGGCGAGCCATGAGCAAATCGGTACTGCTGTTCTTACGGAAACGGCTAAGCTACATGACGGTGATGTAGAAAATGTAGCATTGTGGGAAGGATTCCTTCCACATTGTCGTGCAGATATTCAGAAGATCTATGATCGTCTCGACATACAATTTGACGTGGAATACGGAGAAAGTTTTTACCACGATCGACTTGGACCCGTTGTTTCGGATCTGGAGTCGAAGGGATTAGCAAGGGAATCAGAAGGCGCAGTCTGTGTATTCCTCGATGAATTCGAAACGCCGATGATTGTGCGCAAACGTGACGGTGCTTTTCTTTATGCGACGACTGATCTTGCCACGATTCAGTACCGTCAGGAAACATGGTCACCGGATGCGATGCTTTACGTGGTGGATCATCGACAGGGCGAGCATTTTCAAAAGTTGTTTGCGGCTGCAGCTATTTGGCAGGCTCCTGAAACGGAATTGCAACATATTAGTTTTGGTACGGTCCTAGGTGAGGACGGGCGACCATTTAAAACGCGATCAGGAGACGCGGTTGGATTAGAAGGACTTCTGGATGAAGCTGTTGCCCGTGCACTGGATGTCGTAACTGCCAACGATGAGTCGAAGCCAAACGGTGCGGAGTTGACAAAGGACGAACGTAATCACATCGCGGACTGTATTGGCCACGGAGCGATCAAATATGCAGATTTGTCGCACAACCGAACGAGTGACTATGTATTTAGTTACGAGAAAATGATGGCGCTTGAGGGGAATACCGCAGCGTACATGCAATACAGTTACGCTCGGATACAGAGTATCTTCCGACGGGGTGAGATTGATATCGACGGGCTGCGTGCGTCGTTTTCTTCCATCGCGTTGGATGAGCCAGCAGAACGAGCACTGGCGTTAACCATCCTCCAATTTAGCGAAGCTATCGCTCAGGTTATCGAAGATTATCGCCCGAACTATCTCACAAACTACTTGTTTGATCTGGCCAAACGTTTTTCCTCATTTTTTGAGAAGTGTCATGTCTTACGAGCCGAAAGTGAGACAATTATGCAAAGTCGCCTCTTATTATGTGATGTGACAGCTCGGGTGATAGGCACGGGCTTAGACCTGCTGGGGATTCGTGTTGTAGACAAGATGTAAGGCTTTCTGGTTTTCATTAGGAATGTAAGAATCGAACATGGAACGTGGATTTTTACAAACCGTCGAAGAACGAGAATCGTTACTTCTCGCGCCTTATGCAATGCATAGTTGTGATAGTGCCGGTCGCCGCCGTGTTGAAACTGAGCATCTTTACCGCGGCCCATTCCAACGCGATCGTGACCGAGTCTTGCACAGCAGCGCTTATCGCAGGCTCAGCGGTAAGATGCAGGTATTTACGGGTGATAAGGGAGACTATCACCGGACGCGGTTAACACACACTCAGGAAGTTGCCAGTATTGCCCGTACCATCGGACGCAGCCTGCGACTAAACGAAGATCTCGTTGAAGCCTTAGCGCTGTTTCATGACATCGGTCATCCACCATTTGGTCACGCCGGTGAAGATGCGCTTGATGAATGTCTGAAGAGCGTCGGTGGTTTTTCACATAATCGTTATGGACTGACCATAGCCGAGGAGCTGGAGACGCGTCATCAACCGATTCAGGGTCTCAATCTCACTTATGAAGTTCTCGAAGGGCAAAAGTCGCGAGTTGACAAACAGGCAGCAGACCGGCGGCCGTTGCTGGAGGCTCAAGTGGTGGATGCCGCAGATAGCATCACGTATGACGCACATGACACAGACGATGCCATTAAGCTTGAAATGGTGACGTTGGAAGAATTGCGGCGTGAGTTGGTAATGATTCAGTGGTGTTTTGAAGAGCTTGGTAGTCGTGCCGATTCGCTTGAACCCGATTCACTGAGACGCGCGATTGTTCACACATTGATCGACTTTCAGGTGAACAATGTCCTGATGAAAAGTGGAAAACTGGTTTCACAGAGTGGTTGGCAATCGAGTACCCAAGCCAGAGAGGGTGCCGTAATCATCGAGCCACTTGGTGAATTGGCTGATGCAAAACAACAGCTTGAGACCTTTCTATATGACAGGGTTTATCGTCATCCGGAGCTCATTGCTACGAGAGATCGCGCGCAGGCTCAGATTAGGAGCCTGTATAAGGCACTTGTAGAAGACCCATCAAAAATGCCGAGTCGCTTTATCCAACGTTGTGAAACCTGCGGTATAGAACGAAGCGTTGGTGACTATATCGCGGGTATGACGGATCGCTTCTTCGAGAAGCAGCACGCCATACAGTGCAGTTAACTGAGGCAGTTGATTTAGCTATGCCCAGGGCTAAAACTCTAGCAATCCAGTGCATGTGAATTAGAATGGCCGTTGAAGGCTCTACACTGATCATTGCATCATTTGATTTATTTGCACTTATTCATTCGATTATTCCGTAGAGCCTCGGAAAATAGAGGATTTAATTATGGCTCTTTGGGTGCTGCGCGCTCTCTTTCTCTTGATCGCATTTGGTGCTGGGATTTCAATGGTAACCCAGCCAGGCGAACTTAAAAATGAATACGCCTACGCAATGTTTCTAATTAGCGGTGCAGTTGGTATTGTTGCATTGGACGTATTGATTCGCCGTAAGAGTATTGAAGTAATCTCTTGCGTATACTTTGGAGTTGCGATTGGGATGTTTCTCACTTATGTGATCGGTGTGGCCATCGATCCGATCCTGACGTACTCCAACGTAGAAAACAAAGAACAATATCGAGGCATTCTGAGTCTCGTATTATTTATATCGCTTTGTTACGTTTGTATTTCATTTCTATTACAAACACGCCACGACTTTCGATTTGTCATTCCGTACGTTGAATTCTCGAAAGAATTCAAAGGTATTCGACCGCTTGTACTGGATACGAGTGTGATCATCGACGGGCGTATCGCAGAAATGGTATCTACCAACCTGTTTGACGGTCAGTTGATTGTGCCGCAATTTGTGATTTCCGAATTGCAGGCCATTGCGGATAGTGGCGATAAGATGAAGCGTACACGTGGTCGTCGCGGACTTGATATCCTTAGGCAATTGCAGGATGACAAGTCAGTTGATGTCGTCATTCACTCACGTGAGACAGAAGAAATGCAATCTCAACCTGTCGATATGAAACTTGTGTTACTCGCTCAGGAATTAAACGGAAAAGTAGTGACAGGTGACTTTAATCTCAATAAAGTGGCAGACCTAAATGGTGTACCTGTTGTTAATCTCAACGAGATTGCTAACACTCTCAAGCCTGTGTATTTACCGGGGGAAAACCTCGAGATCCGCGTAGTCAAGGCGGGCGAAGGTGATGCACAAGGTGTTGGATATCTGGATGACGGTACCATGATCGTGGTGGAAGGTGCCCGGGATTATGTCAACGAGACGGTCCGCTGTAGTGTTACGAGTGTGCTTCAGACTAGCGCTGGTCGTATGATCTTCACGGCGTTTGAAGAAGTCCGCTAGTTTCACGCGCGACATATCCTCTAGTTGAATCAGCTGAGTGACTCTGATACCGTGAGCGGTTTACGCTTTTCCCGATATCTTCAGCTGTAGGGTCTTACTCCGGTGGCCACGATCGACCAACCGACCAGAGCGCCCGCGTCCTCTCGTAATGGACCATGTATCACCATTCGTGGCGCGCGCATGCACAATCTGCGGGATCTGGATCTCGAGATTCCTCGAAATCAAGTGGTTGTGATTACAGGCCCGAGTGGATCAGGTAAGAGCTCTCTTGCTTTTGATACTCTCTATGCAGAAGGGCAACGTCAGTACATTGAGAGTCTTTCCTCATACGCACGCCAATTTCTCAATCAGCTTGAGCGACCGGATGTGGATATCATTGAGGGTCTTCAACCGACAATCTGTATCGACCAGCGACCGGGTGCGGCGAATCCCCGCTCAACCGTAGCAACGGTGACGGAGATTTATGACTACCTGCGATTGCTTATGGCCAGGCTAGGGGAACCAAGCTGTTACCAATGCGGGGCGGAGATTAGCCAGCAGTCGCCTAAACAAATTCAGGATCGGCTCATGTCGCTACCTGAAGGTACACGGGCGATGATCATGGCTCCGATCATTCGCGGTCGTCGCGGACAGCACAACGAATTACTTCAGCGGATCAAACAGGCGGGGTTTGTTAGAGCCCGGATCGACGGGACAGTATATGACGTGGACAGCTTTCCTGAATTGGCTGCTCGCAAGGTACATCATATTGATGTCGTTATAGACCGCGTGATCATCCGCCCGGGAATCAAAGATCGGATTGGCGAGTCAGTGCGATTGGCGCTGGATCATGGCGAGGGGCTCGCTGTCGTCTGTTACTTTAACGCTGTGGATGCAGCCGCTGATCCGTCAGAAGGTGAGTGGAAGGATATATTATTCAGCACTCTTTATGCTTGTCCAAATTGTGACATCAATTATGAAGAGGTTGAGCCGCGAACTTTTTCTTTTAATAGTCCCTATGGCGCATGTCCCGGTTGTGGCGGCTTAGGGCATCAATATCTTTTTGATGAAGAGTTGGTGATTCCGGACTCGAGTCTATCGATCGACCAGGGAGCCATAGCGGCTCTAAAGGGCGCTCCGCCTAAAGTACTCAAGAAACATAACACCCAGATCAATCGTTTCTTAAAGCAGAAGCACTTAGATCGAGATACGCCGTTATCTGAATTCGGCGATGAGAACTACAAAAAGTTTTTACACGGTATTGGCAAGACATATATCGGGCTGTTCATGATACTTGAACAGGAGTTGGTCACTGCCACAGGTAAGAAGAGACTCGCACAACTTGAGTCATACCGAGGGAGCATTCATTGTCCGGACTGTGACGGCTCACGATTGCGACCGGAAGCCACCAGTGTGTTACTTGGTGACCTAAATGTTGACGAGATCACGAGAATGGCAGTTGGTGATGCCCTCAGCTTTTTTACGCAATTGGAATTCAGCGAAGAGAATTGTCCAATTTCGGATCCCATTGTTAGTGAAATCATTCAACGCCTGAAATTCTTGGAAAAAGTCGGTGTGTCATATTTGGCTTTGAACCGTCCTGCTGACACCCTCAGTGGTGGTGAGCTACAGCGAGTTCGGCTTGCGAGTAGTATTGGCAGTGCGTTAGTTGGTGTGTGTTACATTCTGGACGAACCTTCGATTGGCTTGCATCAACGCGACAACAATAGGTTGATTGATTCGCTAAGAGATTTGCAGCGACTTGGAAATACCGTGATTGTGGTAGAGCACGATGACGCCATGATGCGTGAAGCAGACTGGGTAATTGACATGGGTCCGGGCGCTGGGCAACACGGTGGATCCATTGTTGTGGAAGGTCCGCCGGATGATGTCATCGCTTGTGACGATTCATTAACTGGCTTGTACTTATCCGGTTCACGCAAGATTGCTGTACCAGTCGATCGCCGTCAGCAGGATAGCGGTAAGTCGCTTGTGATTGAGGGCGTGGAAACAAACAACTTACAGCACATTACAGCAGAATTTCCACTGGGTACGTTGATTTGTGTCACGGGTGTAAGCGGATCGGGAAAGAGCTCCCTTGTAAATGAGACATTGGCACCGGCCCTCCTTCGATATCTTGGATTGAAAGCTCCAAAGCCTGGGCCACATAGCTCATTGGCGGGAACAGAATTGGTTGACAAGGTTGTCATGATTGATCAATCACCGATCGGCCGGACACCTCGAAGTAATGCTGCGACGTATACAGGCGTGTTGGATGAAATTCGAAAGGTGTTTGCCAATACACGAGATGCTAAGCAGCGTGGCTTTAAAGCCAATCGCTTCAGCTTCAATGTGAAGGCCGGACGTTGTGCGGAGTGTGAAGGCCAGGGCGTACAAAAAATAGAAATGAATTTCCTGCCGGACTTGTACGTGATATGTAGTCAATGTCATGGTGCTCGATATAATCGTCAGACGTTACAGGTGCGATACCGCGGCAAGTCGATAGCAGACGTTTTGGATATGTCTGTTGATCAGGGAGTAGAGTTTTTTGAGAACTTCAGCGTGATTCAACGTACGTTGCAATGCATGAAAGATGTGGGGCTTGGTTACTTGAGGCTTGGCCAAGCATCGACGACACTATCCGGCGGTGAAGCGCAGAGGATCAAACTTGCCAGTCAACTTTCTCGAGTGGACACCGGCCAGACGGTTTATATTTTGGATGAGCCAACAACAGGTTTGCATTTTGACGACATCCGCAAACTGCTTCTTGTCTTGGGAAAGCTAGTGGATCGCGGAAACACCGTCATCGTCATCGAGCATAATCTGGATGTCGTCAAAGTAGCTGACTGGATCGTTGATCTCGGACCCGAGGGCGGGGATGGTGGTGGTCATCTGGTGGCAACGGGTACACCGGAGCAAATCGCCAGTAATGCCGATAGCATCACAGGCCGTTACTTAAGTGAGTTACTCTAGGCAGCAATTGCTTTTCCCAGTTGGTATCCCAGTATTGCTGCACCAATTCCAATCACCATGTTCATGGCGATATTTAAACCAGCCAGTAGCGGTTTGGAGTCCAGCATTAACTGTGTGGATTCCCATCCAAACGTGGAAAACGTCGTTAGTGACCCGAGCAGTCCGGTGATGACAAAAAGCTGGGCAGTACTAGGTAGTTTTGCGATTCCATATCCGCCAAGAATTCCGAGTACGAGGCAGCCAATCACGTTGACCAGAAGCGTACCATACGGGAAAGAATCTCCAATGAGATTTTTCGAGAATCCGCTAATTCCGTACCTCAAGATTGCTCCGACAGCGCCACCGGCGGCCACAGTTAAGATGGAATTGAGTATTCGTGGTTGTGTATCTGCATCGATCATGGCATTGCCTGTTGATGGAATTCAGATGTTCGCATAGGCTGAACTGTTGGACTTTTTAGATTATCAGGGATAGTACAATTACAATACGGGTTGGTTAAGGCTGGATTGCCGCCGAATCGCCTTAAATACCGTTTTTTAAGGTCCAAACAGGCTATATATAGGAAATAATATAGAGACGCATGGAAATTGGCACGTTTGAAAACGTATTTGCCAATGACCATACCCACATATTTTTTAGTTTAGGTGAGCATCGCAGATGGCGACGACCGATTCGGCAACAACGAATCAGATGATTAGTGGCGCGGACATTCTTGTTCAGGCGCTCGTTCGCAATGGTATTGAGACGATTTTTGCGTACCCAGGTGGTGCGAGTATGCCATTGCATCAGGCATTGTTGCGCAATAAAGAAGACCTACGGACAATTCTCCCACGGCACGAGCAAGGCGGTGGATTCGCTGCTCAAGGATATGCTCGTAGTAAAGGGCATGTCGGCGTATGCATGGCGACGAGTGGTCCCGGTGCAACGAATCTGGTTACAGCGATTGCAGACGCGAAACTCGACAGCATTCCATTGATTGCAATTTCTGGGCAGGTCGGTACACCGGTCATCGGTACGGATGCATTTCAAGAGACACCAATTGTTGAAGTGTGCCGAGGTATCACCAAACATCATTACTTACTAACAGACGTAAACGACATTGCTCGGGTTGTGAAAGAGGCTATTCATATAGCAACCACTGGCCGCCCCGGTCCTGTGCTCATTGATGTTCCGAAGGATATACAACTGGATTCATGTGTTCCAGTATGGGATGTCGATTTCTCACTTCCAGGTTATCGCGCCGGTGTGGCAACTGAACCTGCCGACGAACAGATTAACCAGGTCGCTGCCGCGATTAAACATGCAAAACGACCGGTGATTTATGCCGGTGGTGGCATCATCGCTGCTGAAGCGAGTGAACAACTGCGGGAATTGGTTCACAAGACTGGTATTCCGATCACCATGACTTTGATGGGGCTTGGTGCATTTCCAAATGCTGAGCCACTTTCCATGGATATGTTGGGCATGCATGGTGCTGTCTATGCTAATCATGCCGTGAGAGATTGCGACTTGCTGATAGCGTTAGGTGTACGATTCGATGATCGCGTAACAGGGAAAGTCTCCGCATTTGCTAAGGATGCAAAGATTATCCATATCGACATTGATCCTTCGGAGCTCAACAAGAACAAACCTGCACACATACCCATCGTTAGCGATTTGAAGCTGGCGCTTAATAAGCTCGTACCGCTTGTTGAGTACAAGGATGATATTGATACTTGGCGGGAACAGTGCCAGCAGGACAAGTCGGCTAATCCATTCAAATACGATGAGGGATTTGATGGGATTCTTCAGCAGCATGCTATACGAGAATTATCCAATCTCACACAAGAGATGGAGACGTTCATCACGGTAGGCGTGGGCCAACATCAAATGTGGTCTGCACAGTTTTACCAATTCACCAGGCCACGATCATGGCACTCTAGTTCCGGTTTAGGGACCATGGGATTTGGTTTGCCTGCAGCAATGGGTGTTCAGGCAGCTCATCCGGGCGCACTGGTTGTCGATATCGACGGTGATGGCAGCTTCCAAATGAACATTCAGGAGCTTGCAGCATGTTACTGTGAGAAATTGCCGGTGAAAGTTCTGCTACTGAACAATCAACATCTTGGGATGGTGGTTCAGTGGGAAGATCGATTCATGCATGGTAACCGTGCTCATACTTATCTCGGGCCAATTGATGATGCAGAAGCTGCAGGGAAAGGATCCGGTCCTTTTGCAGTTGAACGTTATCCGGACTTCGTGCAAATCGCTAAAGGTTACGGCTGCGGAGCTGCCTCTGTCAGCAAGAAGACCGATTTGGTTGACGCATTGAGAGAGATGATTAGCTATGACGGCCCATTTGTGCTTGATGTCGAAGTGCCTTATCAAGAACACGTATTACCGATGATCCCGTCGGGTGCCACTGTTGACGATATGATCACTGAATAGGTGATAGGGATTTGATATGCAACCAGACCATAAATCCAGGGGGCTGGCACAACATTGGCAGATTCTGATCGGCATGGTGGCAGGCGCGTTAATCGGCATTTTGCTGAATTCAACGCAAGGCCGTAGTGAAATACAGGTTGCATCCGACGCCCTTCCGGCGGGTTTGAATTCTCTTACCATCGTAGATTCCCCCGACAGGGTTGAAGTCCGGTATAAGACGACCGACGGTGATCAACACGAGTTGGTGGTTGACGGCCGACAGGGAGCAAATGCGGATGTTCCGACCGTCGACAAACTCAAAACCAGTCACCCTGAAGTCTACCGCTGGTTTGCAGACCATGGTCGCAGCACGTCGCGCATCGTCGGTGATAGTGCAAGGATGTTTGGGGGCCTGTTCCTGAGAATGTTACAGATGGTTGCGATTCCGCTCGTAGTTTCATCGTTGATAAGCGGAGTCATGGGATTGGGTGACGCTTCCCAATTGGGCAAGATGTTCGGCAAAACCATGATGTACTATCTCTGCACGAGTTTCCTTGCAATCGTCACCGGATTGGTTGTTGTCAACGTGATTCAACCGGGAGTCGGCCAGGAAATGGTGTTCGCCGGAGGGGATCAAGTTGTGGGATCTACGTCGCTAAGTGAAACCCTGTTCGCCCAGCTCGAATCCTTGATCCCTAAAAACCCATTTCATGCTTTAGCAAACGGCGATTTCTTATCGATCATAAGTTTCAGCATTATGTTCGCGATCTGCGCCCTGATTGCCGGGGGAAAAACAGCATCATTTATCAAAGATTTCTTTGAGAGTTGTTTTGAAGTGATGATGCAGTTGACGCTTTTTATCATCATGCTTGCACCGTACGGTGTATTCCTCTTGATGCTGTATGTCACGTCAACGCATGGCGCCAGCGTGTTCTCATCGCTTGCCTGGTATATGTGTGCAGTGTTGTCAGCATTGGGCATCCATGCATGTATTACCTTACCGTTGATACTGAGATACTTTGCTAAACGCAGTCCATGGGAATATGCCAGGAGTATGAGCCCGGCATTATTAACAGCATTTAGCACTGCATCGAGTAACGGAACACTGCCGTTGACGATGGCATGTGTTGAAAAGCGCGCAGGCATTGATAACAAGACAAGCTCGTTTGTCTTACCACTCGGTGCGACGATCAATATGGACGGCACTGCTTTGTATGAAGCGGTTGCGGTGTTATTTATTGCTCAACTGCATCATGGCGAGAGTTTACCGCTGTCATATCAGCTAATCGTTGCGCTAACGGCACTTCTGGTGAGCATCGGTGCTGCAGGAATCCCACATGCTGGCTTGGTGATGATGGTGATTATTCTCCAGGCGGTGAATCTGCCGATTGAAATGCAGGGGATCATTTTGGCTGTTGACCGTGTGCTGGACATGTGTCGTACAAGCGTCAATGTTTGGAGTGATTCTTGTGGCTGTGCTGTCGTAGCCAGAGATACTTGACTTCGCAAAAAGAAATAGATGCCATGGTGCATTTGTTTAGATTTCGCTCACAAGCAGTGAAGCGACGCATTGTTTGACGCGTCGCATATGACGACACCGTTGCTCAATACGATTCAGACAAAGCCAGATTAATAGGCAGTCTTCTAAGCCATTTGCCCACTGACTTTGGGCAGATTTAAAGCGTATACTTAACGGTTTAGACGCTTGCACAGTGCCTCACGTAAAAGGCGAATTAGTGCAACGGGGATGAGGAGATCGCGGAAAGCCCAACGACACCGTGATCCAAAGGCAGTTCCTTCTTTGTTCCCAACCAATCCCCAGTTGATCCTTTGAAAGGGAATTACGATGAAACGCGTATTAATGAGCTTGGCACTATTCTCAATGTTGTCGGTTCAGGCACTGGCGCAAGATGATGCCAAAGGTGAAGACAAAGAACCGGCTGAAACTGAGTCCATCAAGGACGATGCCAGCTATGCAATTGGAAGAAATATTGGTGAGTCCATTGTTGGACAGAAGCTTGATTTGGATGTTGATATTCTCGTATCAGCAATCAGAGACGCTCTGGCTGGTAAAGAGAGCAGATTAAGCGAAGATGAAACGATCGCTGTCTTGCAGAAGCTTCAGCAGCAAATGGCTGCAAAAGCAGCTGAAGAAGCAAAAGCTGCCGCTTCTGCTAATCTGAAAAAAGGACAGGCATTCCTGGCAGCGAACGGAAAAAAAGAAGGTGTCATGACGACCAAGAGCGGTCTGCAATATCGCGTAATCAAAAAAGGCGATGGTGCCTCACCTCTTGCATCAGACGAAGTCACCGTTCATTACGAAGGTCGCCTGATTAACAACAAGGTATTTGATAGTTCTATCAAGCGAGGTCAACCAGCTACGTTCCCAGTGAACGGTGTGATCAAGGGTTGGACCGAAGCACTGCAACTGATGAAGGAAGGTGCTGAGTACGAACTTTATATTCCGGCAGACTTGGCTTACGGAACACGTGGTGCCGGACAAGACATCGGCCCAAATGAAGCACTCATCTTTAAGGTCTCCCTTATCAAGGTGAAGAAGGCTGGCGAATAAACTTTAGTTGGTTTGTAAAGAGGAATCGAAGTAATGAAGTTGGTGAAGGTGATTGCTGCGTTAGCGGCCACATTATTGGTATCCAGTACGACCGTTTTGGCCGAAGCGCCAAAAGTTGAAATCGTTCAGGCCTTTCCGGAACTGCGAATCGCACGTCCGATCGTCGTGACGCACGCAAACGATGGGTCAAATCGATTGTTTGTTGCATCGCAGCCTGGCAAAATCTACTGTTTTGAAAACAAGGCAGATGTTTCTGAGCCAAACCTGTATTTGGATATCGAAGAGAGTGTGCGTTATATCGATAAGGAAAACGAAGAAGGATTGCTTGGGTTTGCAATTCATCCGGAGTACAAGAAGAACGGCCAGTTTTTCCTGTTCTACACAACGACGGATGAGCCTCACGTAAGCGTTATTTCCCGATTCAATGTAAGCAGCACGGATCCCAGTAAAGCTGATCCGGATTCTGAAGTTGAGCTGATGCGGATTCCACAACCGTTTTGGAATCATAACGGCGGAACGCTTGCATTTGGTCACGATGGTTTTCTATACATCGCACTTGGTGATGGCGGTAAAGCCAACGATCCTTTCAAGAACGGTCAAAATCTTGCCACGCTTAACGGTTCGATTCTTCGTATTGACGTAGATAAGAAATCGAATGATCGCAACTATGCCATTCCGGCTGACAATCCTTTCGTTGGGCTTAAGGAAGCGCGGCCGGAAATCTACGCCTATGGATTTCGGAATGTATGGCGACTCTCATTTGACCGCGAAACCGGCGCACTTTATGCCGCTGATGTTGGTCAGAATATCTGGGAAGAGATCAACATTGTGAAAAAAGGTGGAAACTATGGCTGGAATCTACGCGAAGCCAAGCATAAGTTTGGCGACAACGGATCAGATGCAAGTGACAAGCTGATCGATCCGATTTTCGAGTACCACCACGATGTCGGAAAATCGATTACTGGTGGTCACGTTTACAGAGGCTCAGCTGTTCCGTCACTCAACGGTATGTACATGTACGCTGATTATGTCAGTGGAAAAGTATGGGCACTGGAGCACACGCCAGGTGGCGAGATTCTTGGTAATCATGAGATTAAGAGCATGAAACTGCCAATCATTACATTTGGCGAAGATCAACAGGGCGAAGTTTATCTGACAACGCAACTCGGTGGTGGAATTATCTACAAGTTTGCCACTTCGAAGTAACCGCGTATCAGAGTTAAAAAAATAAAAAGGCCTGGGAACCGTTTGGTTTTCAGGCCTTTTTTATGCTCCCGTAAAAACGTGTGTAATATAAGAGTATGAGACGTATGCTTTGGTTCTACATGTTAATTGTTGATTGCTGATACGGTTCGTTTTCAAGACCGAATGAATTAGCAAAGAATGACGAATGTAAGCAATGTGGCCCGAATCCGATAAAACTGAAAAACTGCTGTTACGCGTGGGTGATGGTGATACGGAAGCACGTAATGAATTATTCACACGTCATCGCGCATCGGTGGAACGACTGATAAAAATGCGTCTGGATCATAAAATACGACGGCGTATTGCGGTTAGCGATGTGTTGCAAAATGTCATGATCGAAGCAAATAGGCGACTTTCAGATTTTCTAGCCAAGGGTAAAATGCCATTTCACTTGTGGATCCGGCAGATTGCCAAAGATCGGATCATTGATGCCCATCGACGCCACCGTGGGTCCGCCAAACGAAGTGTTGATAGAGAACAGGTGATTGGTGGTCGGCCAAACGACAGGCGCTCAACCATTTTGTTAGCAGGAGTGCTGGAGGACAAAGAACTGACGCCGGCAGCCAGGGCTACGCAGAAGGAGATAGCCAAACAGGTGGAGCTAGCGATTGCAGAGTTGCCTTCTACCGATCGGGATATAATCCTTATGCGTCATTACGAGCAATTGGGAAATCAGGAGGTTGCTGACATTCTTGAAATCTCAGAGCAGGCAGCTAGCATGCGGTACCTGCGAGCATTAAAGAAACTACGTGATCACATGATAAACGAATCTTCAAGTGACTGAGGCAATGGAAGACAACATACATCCATTTCCGTCTCACGATGCTAGTTCGCATGAACGCGACATTCAGCTCGCGGAATTGCTCTCTCAGTTGCAGCTTGATGGAGGGGATTCATCAGAGCTGGAGCAGGTATGTGCGCAGTATCCAATTCTGGCAGATGAACTTCGGCAGCTATGGGCGATGGTTGCGGTTACAGATGTCGCAGCAGAATTCGCTACAGAGGTGGACAGCACAAACGATGTGTCGACTGTCGTGGTACCCGACGATTTTGGAGATTATAAGCTGATCGAAGAAATTGGTCGCGGTGGCATGGGGGTCGTTTATAAAGCCATGCAAAAGAGCCTTAATCGAATCGTTGCCGTGAAGATGCTGTTGCAAGGTGATTTGGCAAACGCCGAACAGCAAGGTCGCTTTCGCCAGGAGGCAGAGTCTGCTGCCGGCTTAACTCACGCAGGCATCGTTCCAGTTTATGAAGTGGGTGATGCAGATGGGCGACCATACTTCAGCATGAAGTACATTGATGGAAAGCCTCTGAGTGACATATTGTTATCTGGTCCGATGAAAATAAACCATGCATGTGAAATAGCGATTCAGGTATGCGATGCTATTCATTTTGCCCATCGAAAAGGAATTCTTCATCGAGATCTG
>Ga0114933_10002521_pt1 | contig 18878 bp, 20 predicted proteins | sample 4SBtaG_FD_89691 | JGI IMG/M metagenome (GOLD analysis project Ga0114933, IMG submission 89691) | Deep subsurface microbial communities from Kolumbo volcano to uncover new lineages of life (NeLLi) - 4SBTROV12_W25 metaG | ecosystem: Environmental > Aquatic > Marine > Volcanic | place: Kolumbo... | reverse complement strand
TATTGATGAAAGATACCATAGAAGGAATTGAAGAGATGGCAGACAAATGTCAAGAAGTTTCAGATTCATTCATTCTTTTGGCATTGAGCTTATAATTTTGAAGACAGAGTTATTAGAAAATCGGTTAATAGTATTAGATTTAGAAGATTCTAAAAAATTATTTAGTCAAGGATATTATGGAAAACCCATTGGAATTCCAAAACCAAAATTAAATGAGATTGATGTTCCATTAATTTTAGATTTGATAGAGGGGTATTATCTAATGGGTAAATCAAAAATTCAGATTTACAAGAACAAGAAAAAAATTACAATAAAGAAAATGTTTGAAATATGTCAAGAGCAACACCATAACTTTGAAAAGAAATTCCAAGTTTACAAAGACTTTAGAGATAAAGGGTACATTGTGAATCCTGGTATAAAATTTGGATGTGATTTTGCAGTGTATCAGAAAGGACCAGGAATTGATCATGCTCCATTTTTAGTTCAAGTTTACAATAGAAATGAGAATATGGCGTCAACAGATATTGTGCTAGCAGGCAGATTAGCTACAAGTGTTAAAAAACAATTTATTTTGGCAATTCCATCAGGAAAAGAAAAAGTTGATTACGTCGCACTTGATTGGTGGAAAGCCTAGAAACTTTTGATATGACCAGCTATTTTATCAAAGATCTCAAATTGTTCCTTGGATACATTGAATTCAAAACTATTTTTCCATTTTCCATATATTCTAACACCCTTTGATGTAGGATCAATAGTTATTATTGCATCGTCTACAGATTGTTGTGCAATGAGTTCATTTAAGATGGAATCAGAATTTAATGTATCAGCAATTTTTCCACCTTGCCATTGAACATTAGTGACTTTTTTTGAGCCAAAATGACCAGAGGTTTCTAGAACAGTCCGTGCAGTAAGTTCTATAGAATCATCTGCTTGTTTTCTTACAATATAGTGTGCTTGAAAACGGTCTTGAGCACCCCATGGAAGTGGATTTGGATCTTGCATGATTATCCCTTTTGAATTATCTGAATGACATCAATGTTTGTGCCAGTGACATCTAAACAGCCTTTATTTGTAACCATTCGAGTTGTTTGCGAAAATGCTCTACTGTAATAATCATCATTTTCAACATCATCAGTTGCAATTTCTTTTGGAGTTGAAGATACGGCGATCTCTTTTAGCATATCTGAGAATTTTTCTGGCATAGACTGTATGACAAATGTTTCAGATTCTGTATCATGCATTAGCTATCTTCAAGATTACCCACAAATAAAGATAATTCCCTAGTGGTAAGGAATTTATTCTGCAAATCAGTCAAAAATTTTGTCAGATTGAAGTTTGAGAATAAAGTTGTTTTAATCACAGGTAGTGGGACCGGCATAGGAATGACGGTTGCTAAAAAATTTGTAGAAAGTGGGGCTAGCGTCATCATCTTAGGAAGAAGAAAAGGACCACTTGAGAGTACATCCGAAATGCTAACAAAAATAATTAATGAAAAAAATTCAAATGGCTTTGTAAAAATATTTTCAGGGGTAGATGTTAGTGATGAAAAAGCTATTACTGAAATGTTTGATGCCTTAAAAAATGAAGGTGTGAATGTAGACATAGTTGTAAATAACGCAGGAGTTTCAGGTCCAGTTACATGTTTTGCACATGCACCGTTAGAAGATTTTAGAAGTACAGTTGATATTCATCTTACAGGAACATTTTGGACATCAGTGCAGGCATTGAAGGTTATGAAAGAAGGCGCCAAAATTATTACAATTTCAACATTCTTTGCAGAAGAAAGACCATTAGAACAGAGACCATATAGATTCCGAGGTCCATATACCGCATCACAAGGAGCAAAAAACAGACTGGTAGAAGCTATGTCGTGGGAATTAACTGAAAAAGGAATTGTATCAATTGGAACAAATCCAGGACCAGTACATTCAGATAGAATTTACAAAACAGTTTATCCTAAAGCAGCATCAGAATTTCTTAGAGTAAGTGGGTTTGAAGAACTAATACCTACAGAAGTTGAAATTGTAAACAAGGAAATTTTAGGATTACTTGGAGAAGATGAGGAGACAATTAAAAATGGAATTAAAGCAGCTGCGGAAAAATTAGGTAAACAAGAATCAACGCTTACTAATTTATTAAATAAAGTTCAAAGTATAGCAGAGAAAATTCAAAAAAACACTTCTACTATGATTCCAGACCAACAGTTCCTATCACAAGATCAGGTTGCAACCACAATTCTAACACTTGCAGATGATGATCAGGCAAAAATTCTAAATGGAAAGATTATTCCAGGAGATCGAGTTTTCTATCCTGTAAGATCTCATATCACATCAATTCCAGAAACAGTGAAACAGTATGATTATTCATCAAAGATTGCAGTTTTGACGATTGATGCAACAGATGAAGAAGATGCAAAGAGAGCAGAAGAAATTGCTGCAAATATAGAATCAAATGGAGGTCAAGCAATTTGTTTCATATCAGACAAATGTTCAAAAGAAGTTCAAGATTCAATTACAAATAAATTTCATTCACACGTAATAGATTTTTCAAAGAATGAAGAAATTACAAGATGGTTTAACACTGCAAAATCAAAAGGTGACATCGAGGTGTTTATCCACATAACAGGTAAGATTCCAAACATTTCAAAATTAACTGAATTATCTAGAAAAGAGTGGGATGGATTAACAAACAAATTCATCAATATTCCAGCTATAGTCAGTCAAAATGCAATGAACATATTTGTTCCAAATGGTTCAAACGATCCAAGACTTTTCAAAGATGCAACAGGAAGAATCGTGATTATTGGTCCAGACTTACCATATGGAAAAAAGATTGGCGGAGGAGAAAGAGCAAAAGTAGAGGTATTCAGAGGAGCATTAAGACCATTTGCCACAACTGTAAATCAAGAATTAAGTGACGTTTTGAAATCAAATGTAAGAGTATTTCTAGTATTGGCAGGTACAGTAGATGGTAAAGAGCCAAACAATGCAAGAATTACAGATGCAATAAATTATTCAATATCCAATGATTCTAAATCTAGTGCAGAAGTAATTTTCTGCCCTGATGAATCAAGATAGAAATGGAAAAATTTTCAACATTAAAGATTAGGGATACGTTTGTTTCCACCACAAGTATTTCTAAAAAGGAATTAGAAGAATATCTTGGATTTTCAAGAATAAAAAATGCAATGTTTGAGATAGATTCGGGCGAAAATGAGAACAGAGTTGTTTCAGGACGGGCAATTATTTCAAGAATGGAAGGAGAATTCACAAGATTACGGCAGATTTATGGAAATTACATTGTGCTATACGGAATGGATGGAGATGAGGAATGGAAAAATAGACAAACACGATTTTTGAGACCAGTGTATACAGATCAAGTGATACGACTAAAATTTGTAATTTCAGATAAGAGAGATATTGATGAGGAATTTGGTGTGATTAGCGTTGATTTTGAAGCTTCATTTGAAGATGGAGAATTAGTTCTAACTTCAAAAAAAAATCTTTACAGAATTAAAAAAGAACCCCCATCGAATCGATAATCAATTTTACTGAAGCAGCTAAAAGAACAATCGTTATAAGAATTTTCAATTTTCTTTCTTTAATTTCTAATGATAATCGAGCACCAAGTAAACCTCCAGCAAATGCACCAATTGCCAAGAAAAATGCCTGTAAATAATCCGGATGGCCTAATGCAGAGTGTACCAAAAGACCACTAAGAGAAGCAAACATCAAGATTAGTTGTGCTGTCGGAGCCGCCTTTCTCATAGGAATACCTATACCAATCACCATTAATGGAACAAACACAATTCCACCACCTATTCCAAACAAACTAGAGATTATTCCTGCAAAAAAACTTGCACCTGCAGATATCACCATCATTAAAGCAGTTCGGTTATATGGTTTCTCATCTACTGCACGTTTAACAAAAATGTAAACTGCAGAAGCAATCAATACAAATGCAAATAGAATTTGAAATGCAACAGGAGTCATCACATCTGAAATAAATGCACCTAAGATGGTACCAGGAACACACATCAAGCCGAGTTTTATGCCAATTCCAAATTCAACACGCTTTTGACGAGCGTATGATACCGTAGAAGCTACAGAATTACTAAAAGCTGCAAAGAGACTATTACTTGCGGCAAGTGCCGGAGGAAATCCAGCAAAAGTCATTGCAGGTACTGCAATTATTCCACCTCCAAGTCCTACGATAGACCCCAATACACCGGCTACAAATCCCAATGGAATTAACCATAAATTTTCATACATTGTAAGTTAGGACAGAAGATCATGAGGTATATTAGATTTGAGGAAAAAAAATTAACTGTGATGAGAATGTATGAGCCTACAACATCCAACATAAGACTAAATATACAATTTTGAACGGAATTTCATGATTGAAGATAGATTAAAACAATTATCTATAGAGATTCCAACTCCACCAAATCCAGCAGGGTCATACATACCGGTTGTCACTACAGGAAATCTTGCATTTGTTTCAGGACAAATTCCAATGAAAGATGGAAAAGTAATTGTTGAAGGAAAAGTTCCAGAAAAACAATCACTGGATTCTGCAAGAGAAGCTGCAAAGATTTGTATAATTAACGGTCTTGCTCAATTAAAGGCTAATCTTGGCTCATTAGATAAGATTACAAAATTTGTCAGAATTTCAGGATTTGTTAATTCAAGCCAAGATTTTACAGAGCAACCAAAAGTTATCAATGCAGCGTCAGATTTACTAGTTGAAATTTTTGGTGACATGGCAAAACACTCTAGAATTGCAGTAGGTGTTGCAAGCCTTCCACTAAATTCTACAGTAGAAATAGATATGATAGTAGAATATTCTAGTTAATTTCAGAGACAGATTTTTCCAAATCATCAGCTAGTGTTTCATAATCAGAACGAGTTTTTCCAAGTTCTTTGAGTTTTTTTTCTTCAACATCTTCTAGATTCTTGTCAACGTCTTTTGCAGTATGATTTAATCGGGCTTCAGCCATCATGAATAATCTATTATTTTCTTTCCAAAGATGCTCAGTTACATGTTGGACATACACCTCTAATGCAAGTATAAGATCAGCAGAATCACTGGTTTCAAGATATTTTGTAGATGCCTCTTGTATTTTCTCGGCGATGGCTTTAGTACGTTGATGGTCAACTATCATCATACGAATAGGACCCATGTGTGTTGGCATTCCAGCCTTTTCAAGTGCAGGAAATAGTACTTCTTCTTCTTTTCCATGATGACAGACATCGGTGAAATTTTGAGTGAAATCAATTGTTGGGAGTAAAATTTGTTCTGGAATTTGTTTTCCATCTTTTAGAAGTTTAATTGTGGCATCTAAAGCTTGTAACACCTTTTCAATTAATTTGTGATCTTTTCGTAATGATTGTGTAGACAATTTATTTTGCTAAAGAAGAGTTTAACGTATTTATGAATTTAGTAATCTTATCTTTAGGAATTGATGCACCGCAAGCTTTGTCATGACCACCACCGGATCCACCAATATCAGTAGTTATTTTATTTATCAATCTTCCTAGATGGATTTTACATTGTTTTGATCCTCGTACAGATACAGCATATACGCCATAATCAACACGTTCTTTGTATGCAACCCCAACATCTTTTCCAGATAGACCAAGAACAAAGTTTACTGCACCGCTTGCACCAGAGTCAGTAATTTCCATATAACCTAAATTCTTTTTTAATTTCATATTTTCTTTTACTTTACTAATGATTGATGCAAGTTTTTCAACTTGTAATTGTGCAAACTCAAAGGAATTTGGAATTTCATGTGGATATTTTGATTCACTAAGTTCATCTACAAGGTACAATAAATAATCAGGTTCTTTTTGATGTCCAACAATGTTGTATGTCATGACAGTTGCGCTAATGAGTGCAAATTGTCTGTCAAATATTTGAAGAAGTTTTGAACCAAATGGTCTATCCTCCATATAATCAGTTATGGCGGCACATGCAGCAACAAAAGCAGCATGATCATTTAATTTTCTTTTGTATGTGTTGTAAACTTGAACAGATGCACATTCATTTGTATCATGTACTACATTGACTTTAATTTTTTTTAATTGGTTGATAATTTTTTTATCAAGATCATGATGATCGATGTATGATATTTTGATTCTACGCTTTCGTAATTGGGTTAACAGTTCAACAAAATCAGATTCATTTTTTTTGTTTAATCCAAGATCACAAATATACAATTCTTTTAATTTTTCATCAGTTCTTAGGGGTTCCATGTCATCCATCATTCCAGGATAATCAGTAAGAATTGTTTCCCCACCAAATGCTTGTTTGATTAATGCTGCAGAGCTAATACCATCTGCGTCTTCTCTATGAGAAACACATACAATTTTTGATTTCTTTATTTTGCTCACCATTTATGTTAAAATTGGATAACCCTCATTTAAACCAAAAATGGTTATTTTGATTTTGATTTTGGAGAGACTGTTTTTTTGGAGTTAAGGATTGTGGAATAAATTTCATAGATGGTGGAATAATTCAATTGATTTTCATGATCAAATTTTTGAATTATCTGTAAGAATTCAGGGGAAGCATTGAGAATTTCCTCATCAATTTTTTTTCTCATTTCACGTTCAGATAGAGACGACATGTAGATTAATGAAATATGACGTAATATGCCCAAGCTTTGATTCTTTAGACATTCTATACTGAAAATAATTGACTGATAATGCATATTATATGAAATATCTCATAAACTAATTGAAAATTTAAAAGTCAAAAAATAACGAGGAAAGTATGGAAACTAAGAATATCGGATTAAGAAATATTCCAATTGCAGACACAAAAATTTCTATGATTGATGGAGAAAAAGGTAAACTGATTTATCGAGGATTTGATGTTTTAGATTTAACAAAAAATTCAAATTTTGAGGAATGCTGTTTTTTACTTTTACATGATCATTTGCCAAATAAGTTAGAATTTGATGAATTTGTATCAAGTCTAAAAGAAGCAAGAAAAATTCCTGAACAAATGCAAAAAAATATGAGAAACTGGAGAAAAAATGCTCATCCCATGGATGTGCTACAGGCATTTGTTGCTGCACTTGCAGGATATTATGATGAACATGGATCTGAAAAAGAGGTTAGTCAACAAAGAGCAATCAATCTAATTGCAAAGGTTCCAACCATCATTGCAAGCTGGGATAGAGTTAGAAATGATAAAGAAGTCATACAGCCTGATCCAGAATTAAGTCATGCTGGAAATTTCCTTTACATGTTAACTGGAAATAAACCAGATAAAGAGATGGAAAGAGTGTTTGATGTATGCCTTATTTTGCATGCAGACCACACATTCAACGCTTCAACTTTTGCTGCAAGAGAAGTTGCATCTACTCGTGCCCACATGTATTCTGCAGTAAGTGCTGCAGTTGGCGCACTAAGTGGAGAGTTACACGGTGGGGCAAATTTCGAGGTTATGAAAATGCTACTAGATATCAAAGATGAAGGAAATGCAGAAGGTTGGGTTAAATCAAAAATAGAAAATGGGAATAGGATTATGGGCATGGGACATGCAGTTTACAAAACAGTTGATCCACGTTCAATGGTTTTAAAAGAATTATCAAAAAAATTATCTGTGAAGACGGGATTGCCATGGTTTGAAATCACAAAAAAAGTTGAAGAAATCACTGCAGGAATAATGAAGAATAGAAAAGAAAAGGACATTTTTCCAAATGTTGATCTTTACAGTGCATCGGTTTACTATATGCTTGGTATTCCAATGGATTTGAATACACCGATTTTTGCAATCTCACGTGTGTCAGGTTGGACAGCACATGTAATTGAGGAAAAATTTGCAGAAGCTGCCCCAAAACCAATGTTATACAGACCAAAGGCAACATATGTTGGAAAATATGAAGGACCGCAAGGATGCACTTACATTCCAATAGAAAATCGAAAATAAATTAATTTCTTGTTTTTAACCAGTTTTTGGCTTTTGATGTAACATCATGACTGTACAAGACTTCAAAGACCATATCATAGAATGTGATTCCCTTTTTTTGAGCCTGGCCATCTAACCATTTTATTCCATCAGCCAATTCAGGATCATGTGCAGAGAATTCTACTAATTCATCAACCATTTTTCTAAAGAAATTGTGTGACTTCATCATGAAAATTAATTTCAATATGGATCATTAAGACCAGAATACAAATTAAATAGACAAAAAACACCTTTTTGATTGACATATGAAACATGATATTTTCTTTGATGGAAATGTGAAAGAGTATTCATGGACAATTAGAACTGGCAAAAAGCTTGCAGAGCAGATTAGAGCCCATCCACCAGCATATTTGTCTGGAGGAAAATTAGACGTCAAAGCTACTGAAGAATCAAAGTTTATCGCATTACATATTGGAATTTACTGGGGATTAGGCGTGTATATCATAAAAGACAATGATCAAGTCGATGTAATGTGTGATTCTAAAATGGTGTATGAAACTTTTACTGAAGGAAAAAAATCAGAAAACCAAATAATTAATGATAAGATACACTTCATTACTCAATTAACAGAACATCGTAAGTTGAAGATGAAGTTTCAATTAATAGATACAAAAGAGAATTTATCAACAAGGCATCTTTTTGCAAAAGGAAAAGATACTGCAGGAAGAGATTCTTTTAGTTACGTCTGAGAATTACACCAATATCATTTACATTGTTTTGAGTAATACCTGTTTTAATTAATCCTCCATACTTTTTAAAAAATGATGACGAGTCATTATTTTTTAGATATAGTTTACCATCACATTCATACTCAGTGGAAAATAGAGCTCCAGCAAATTTTGTATTTCCATCAATGCCATCAGTTCCAATAGATGCAATTGTAAAATTGTGTTTGTTATGTTTTAATTTTTCATACAATCGCAGTACAAGTTCTTGATTACGTCCACCTTTTCCTTTACCAGTTACATGAACAGTAGGTTCTCCACCAAAAACTATGCAGTGACTTTTTGAATTTAATGCAGCATTTGCAAGAATGTTTGTAACTCGATTAAGACTATCAATCATATTTGGAATTAAACTTGTTGTGTATCCTAATTTTTTAGATTTTTCCTTCATATAGGAAAGGCTAGCGTAGTTGTTTAGAATTACAAAATTTTTAATTTTAGGTTTTTTTGGAGTTTCAGGGATTTTTCCATTCAGGCCAGATTTTAAGACAGACAATGCAGATTTTGGAAGTTTTCTTTCAAGTGAGAATTTTTTAACAATTTTCATTGCATCGTGGAAAGATGATTTATCACAATAAGTTATTCCTGAAGAGATTGTTCCAAGGTCATCCCCAATTACATCAGAAACAAGAAATGACATTCCAGTACAATTCATATTTTGAATCAGGCGTCCTCCTTTAATCAGTGACAAATGCTTACGAATACATGCAATTTCATTAATGTTAGCTCCGGATTTGATTAGTTTTTCATTTACAAGTATTTTATCTTGTAAAGATATTGAATTTGGATAGATAGATAATGCGGAACCGCCACCAGATATCAGAAATACCACAAAGTCATTTTTTGTGGTTTGCTTCAAAAATGAGACCAGATTTTTACCGGCTTTGAAACTATTTTGGTTTGGGAGTGGATGACCAGCGTTAATAATTTCAAATACAGATTTTTTTATTTTTGGCATAACATCTTTTGGCACTACGATTATTCCTTTTTTGAAATCTATTTTTTTAGAGATAAATTCTGCCATTGTGCCAGCAGATTTTCCAATGGCAATCAAAAATAGATGATTGTATTTTTTTAGATCTATTTGGGAAGAGGGTAATTGAATTTTATTTTTCAATATGTATTTTTTAAGATGAAGAGAAGAATTAGATATTTCAAGACCTTCATCAAGTATTGACAGGATTGCTTTTGAATCACTATTCAAAGTTAATTTTGAAGGATTTTTGATCAATTAACTATTCTAATATGAAAATGACTTAAGTTTTTGATATTGGAAGGTATAAAAAGAATAGTTATTCTACATGATTTATGGATACAGTAAGAATTCCCAAAGTAATTCAATTTGGGGAAGATGCATTATCACAAGCTGAATATCCAAAGAATGCTCTAGTAGTAACAACTGTTCCTCCAGAATTATCTGACAAATGGTTAGGAAAAATGGGCATACAAGATTACTTGTTGTTTGATAAAGTACAACCAGAACCATCAATTGAGATGGTCAACAAGGTAATTGAAGAATATAAATCCAAAAACATTAGCGCAATGATTGGATTAGGAGGAGGAAGTTCAATGGATGTTGTAAAGTATGCAGCTTCAGAAATGGGTGTAGAAAAAATTTTAATTCCTACAACATTTGGAACTGGTGCAGAGATGACAACATATTGCGTTCTAAAGTTTGATGGAAAAAAGAAATTACTCAGAGAGGATAGATTCCTTGCAGACAGGGCAGTGATTGATTCATACTTTATGAATGGAACACCAGAACAAGTTATCAAAAGTTCAGTATGTGATGCATGTGCACAAGCAACAGAGGGTTATGATAGTAAACTCGGAAATGACCTTACCAAAACATTGTGTAAACAAGCATTCGATGTATTGTATGATGCAATAATGAATGATAAACCAGAGAATTATCCATATGGCTCGATGTTATCTGGAATGGGCTTTGGAAACTGTTCAACTACATTAGGACATGCATTATCGTATGTCTTTTCAAATGAAGGCGTGCCACACGGTTATTCACTTTCATCATGTACCACAGTAGCTCATAAACATAACAAATCAATATTTTACGACAGATTCAAAGAGATTATCGAGAAGATGGGATTTGATAAATTAGAACTCAAAGCAGATGTTGATCAAGCAGCAGATGTTGTAATGACAGACAAAGGTCATTTGGATCCAAATCCAATTCCAATCTCAAAAGAAGATGTTGTGAAATGTCTGAATGATATTAAAGCCGGAAATCTCTAAAATATTATTTATTTTTTATATTTTATTTACTAGTGACAAATAAAACCGCCATGCTTTATTAACAGCCATTTTTGAATAGTTTCAGGAAAATGCTCAAATTCGGAATTCAAAATGGATTAAATGTTGCAAGATTAGGATTGACCGAAGACCAGATTTTAACAGCATGTAGTCTTGCAGACAAAACAGGTTATCATTCGATTTGGTATATGGACCACTCAAATGTTCCACAGTGGAGTAAAGCTATTGTAAATGACCCATGGGTTATGCTTGCAGGAATTGCAGCAGTAACAAACAATGTAGAATTAGGAACATGTGTAACAGATGCACTAAGAAGACACCCATCAAACATTGCATTGGCATCAATTACATTAGATAGATTATCAAAAGGACGAGGAACATTAGGAATTGGTGCAGGAGAAGCACAGAATCTAAAAGAATTCAACATTCCATTTGACAAACCAGTGTCAAAATTTGAAGAACAATTACAGATCATAAAACAACTTTATGATTCAGACCCAGATAATAGAAAAACTTGGGAAGGAAAGTATTATCAGTTAACAGAAGCATGTCTACAAGCAAAATCAGTAAGACAACCACATGTTCCAATTTACATGGCATCAGGAGGACCACGTACTCTAAAGATGACAGGCAAGTATGGAGACGGGTGGTTACCAATTGGATATACACCAGAATTATTTGAAGATCATAAAGATCAGATTGTAGATTCAATGAACGAAAATGAACGAACTGAAGAAGAAAAAGAAGATTTTCAGATGGCATTAGACATCGACGTATACTTTTCAGATGATGCAGAAACATCTTGGGCAAAGATGAAAGAGGCAGTAAAAGTTAGTTTGTTTAAACCAGAGATTCTTAGAGTTCACGGATTAAAAGAAGTGGAAGGATTTGATTTTAAGAAATACTTTACAGAATATTCAATGTCAAATCAAGATTGGATTGTGAAGATGAGAGAAGCCGCAACAACCATCCCAGATAAAATCGCAAGATCATCAACAGGAGTTGGTACACCAGATGATGTGATTGAAGTATTCGAGAAATTCCTTAAAGCAGGAGTAAATCATTTCGTAGTAAGATTCTGGGGTTCAAATTATTTTGGTTCTATTGACAAGTTTGCTAGTAAAGTGATTCCATACTTTAAAGATCAAGAAAAATAATTTAACTGACAAAGAAATTATAGTCATATGCAGTTATTAGGAAAATTAGTTATCAAGTCTAAAGATAAGATTATTCAATTTCTAAATGAAGAACAGACTGGGAGAATTTCCAGTATAGACAAAAATGGATATCCACAAATCATTCCTATGAATTTTGTTTTAATCAATAACACAGTATACATGCATTCTCACATAAGAGGTGAAAAACTAGATAATGTTAAACGAAATTCCAAAGTAGGATTTGAAGTAGATAGAAATTTAGAGTTTTTGCCATCATATTTTTTTGATCCTAATGACGCATCATTAGCAGATACATTATACATCAGCGTAGTGATAAAAGGAGAAGCTACCATAGTCAGTGACTCAACAGAAAAGGCTCTTGCACTCAATGCACTGATGAAAAAATACCAACCAGAGGGCAAATATGAGCCTATGAGAGAAAACATGCAAGTTCTCAATGAAGTAGTAGTAATCAAGATTATACCTAATCAGATGAATGGGAAATACAAAATTGGACAAAACATGTCAAAACAGAAACGAATTGAGCTTGCAGAGAACATCTTAATTAGAAATTCAAAAACAGCGCAAGACACATTGAAAATCATGGGATTTGCCATAGAGAGTGGAAAACCAGTCTTGAAGACAGATGAAGAGTGGTAGTCAGTACCAATTTTTATAAACATTTCAATACAGCACTAAGTACATGTCAGATTCAACTATAGATGATGCATTAAGACTTTTAGAAATTGGAAAAGGAAATCCTGATAGATTAAAGCAGATAATTGAGTCTTTTCAGAAAAGAAGCATGATTTCAATGCAAGATAGAAAATATGTAGAAGCACTAGTTGAGCAGTATTTGACTCCAAGGCATAGACAAATGACAAGTAAGATGAAAGAAACTAAGGTTCCAAGGATTAGAAAAGGGATAGATTCATCATTTAAGATTACAGAGGTTAAAGCAACAACAAGAGACCCATATATCAAACCAAGTACAGATAGAAGATTATCAAAAGATATTTCAAATTCTTGTAGTAAATGTGGGAGTAAAATTTTAGAGGGGAATACATTTTGTACTAATTGTGGAGCACAAACTAAAAATGCATCACAACCAAGAAAAGAAGAGTTAGCATCACAACCAAGAAAAGAAGAGTTAGCATCACAACCAAGAAAAGAAGAGTTAGCATCAAAAGATCCTACAATAGAAGAAAAATTTATCGAACATGTAGAAAAAGACCGTAGCAGTACAAAAAAATCTAATACTACAAAGATTGCAGGAATCATTATAGGAGTGATTGCAGTAATAATTATTGGCGGAGGAGTCATATATGCTGGAAATAGTTCGGATTTATTTTCATCAGATACAGAAATAGAAGAGAGAATTGCATGTCAGGATAATATACAATTAGTTTCATCTACCAAAGTTCCTAATTTTCCTTCACCAGGAAAAGATTTGAATTATTATCAAGATCGATACGATAATGAGCAAAAATACAAGGATTGGTTTGATAAAAACTTCCCAGGACAAACAGTGAAACAAGTATTGGTACCAGAAGCAGGAGATAAAGAGACAAAAGTACCTGGTTTCCCAGATCCTGAAAAAGACTTACAGCACTACCTAGATCGATACGATAATGAGCAAAAATACAAGGATTGGTTTGATAAAAACTTCCCAGGACAAACAGTTAGAGAAGCAGTTTGCTAGAATTCCATCGTTAGCTATATTTTTTCTTCAAAACAATAGTAATTGATGCAAAAATTTGAGATAAATTCAGAATTTTTACCCACAGGAGATCAGCCACAAGCAATTGATGATCTTGTAAAAGGCTCCAAGACCAGAATGAATCAGACATTATTAGGAGTAACAGGTAGTGGTAAAACATTCACAGTTGCAAATGTAATAGCAAATACAGGAAAAAATGCATTAATCATATCACATAACAAAACATTAGCAGCACAGCTTTATTCAGAATTAAAACAATTTTTTCCAAAAAACAATGTGGGATACTTTGTGAGTTATTATGATTATTATCAACCAGAAAGTTATCTGCCACAAACAGACACATACATAGAAAAAGATACACAGATTAATGAAAAAATTGAAAAATTGAGACTAGAAGCTACCGCAATGCTTCTTTCAGGAGAACCTACAATTATCATTTCAACAGTATCATGCATCTATTCACTTGGTTCACCAAAAGAATGGGAAGATATGGCAATTACATTAAATAAAAATGAGAAAATTTCTCGAACAGAAATAATTAAAAAATTAATCAATGCGAGATACGAAAGAAATGATGTAGAACTTATACCAGGAAATTTTAGAGTTAAAGGAGATACGTTAGATGTCATACCAGCATATTCACAAGATGTAATACGAATTTCATTATTTGGAGATGAGATTGAAAAAATATTAATTTTAGACAATGTATCATTAGATGTAAAAAAAGATGTAGAAATATTCAAAATTTTTCCAGCAAAGCATTACCTTATCGCAAAAGATATTCGAGATAAGGCGGTAAAATCAATCAAAAGTGAGTTGAAAAAATCACTAAGCACCTTACCAGAACTAGAAAAACAAAGATTGGAGATGCGTACTAAATATGATTTAGAAATGATTGAAGAACTCGGATACTGTTCAGGTATTGAAAATTACTCGAGACATTTTGATGGAAGGGACCCAGGAGAACCTGCATTTTGTTTATTAGATTTTTTTGGAAAAGAATTCTTATTAGTAATTGATGAATCACATGTTACACTTCCACAGTTACATGGTATGTATAAAGGAGATTTTTCAAGAAAAAAATCATTAATAGATTATGGATTCAGATTACCTAGTGCATTTGATAATAGACCATTAAAGTTTGAAGAGTTTGAAAAAAAACTCAAAGATGTGATTTTTGTATCAGCGACACCAGGAGAATACGAAAAGAAAAGATCAAATCAAATTGTCGAACAACTTGTAAGACCTACAGGGTTAATTGAACCAAATGTTGAAATTAGAAAATCACAAGGTCAGATGGATGATTTAATTAGAGAAGTTTCAATTAGAGCAGAAAAAAATGAGCGTACATTAGTAACTACGCTGACTAAAAGAATGGCCGAAGATTTGGCCGAATATCTGTCAAAAAAGGAGGTAAGAGTACGATATCTTCATTCAGAAATTGAAGGATTGCAAAGAACGGAATTAATCAGGCAATTAAGATTAGGTGAATTTGATGTACTAGTAGGCATAAACTTACTAAGAGAAGGCCTAGACATTCCAGAGGTTTCACTTGTAGCAATATTGGATGCAGATAAAGAAGGATTTTTACGAAATGACACTAGTCTCATTCAGACCTGTGGTAGAGCTGCAAGACATGTAGAAGGAAAAGTGATCATGTATGCAGACAATGTAACTAAATCAATGAAAGCCGCAATTGCTGAAACAGAAAGAAGACGTCAAAAACAGATTAAATATAATAAGATACATAATATTACACCTAAAACAATTATCAAATCAATACCAGAACAAGAAACAGAGTTAGATGAAATAAAAAACAAATCAAAGACAGATTTAGGTAAACAAAAAATTGAAGTTGAAATGCAAATGAAAGTATTTGCAGAAGATTTAGACTTTGAAAATGCAATAAGATGTAGAGATAAAATAAAAAGAATTGAAAAGGAGTTACAAAAAGATGAATAATGATGAATTAAGAGTTAAAGGTGCACGCCACCACAATTTGAAAAACATCAATGTGAATATACCAAAAAACAAAATTATCGTTATTAGTGGATTATCAGGTTCCGGGAAATCAACACTCGCATTTGATACAATTTATGCAGAAGGGCAAAGACGCTATGTAGAATCACTCTCGTCATACGCAAGACAATTCTTAGAAATGATGGATAAACCTGATGTTGATTCAATAGATGGACTATCCCCTGCAATATCAATTCAACAAAAAACAACTAGTAAAAATCCACGCTCTACTGTAGGAACAACTACAGAAATTTATGATTATTTGAGATTATTATTTGCCAGAATTGGAATTCCATATTGTACTAAGTGTGGAAGAAAAATATCATCACAATCAATTGAATCAATTACAGATTCAGTCATAAAAGATTTTGGGCAGAAGAAAGTTCTTGTTTTGGCACCATTAGTTCAAAGAAAAAAAGGAACCTATGAAAAATTATTTGAACAAATGAAAAAAGATGGATATTCCAGAGCAAGAGTAAATGGAGAGATAATAGTACTTGACGATGAGTTTCCAAAACTCGATAGACAAAAGTGGCACAACATAGAAATCGTAGTAGACAGAATTGTAGCCTCAAAATCAGATAAAAGTAGAATTTTTGAGGCTATTCAAACAGCATTAAAAGCTGCAAAGGGCTCTGTTTTAGTGGCATCAGAAAAAGATGAAAAGATTTTTTCACAAAATAATGCATGCCCTCATTGTGGAATTACAGTAGGCGAATTAGAACCACGTACATTTTCTTTTAATTCACCATTTGGAATGTGCAATCAATGTAACGGTCTAGGGGTAAAAATGGAATTTGATGCAGATTTAGTTATACCAGATAAAACAAAATCAATCTTAAATGGAGCGATTGTTCCATGGAGCGGCAGATTTTCATCATTTAGACGTCAGGAACTACGTGCAGTTGGGAAAAAATATGGATTTAATTTGATGACGCCAATTAATCAAATAAAATCAAAACACATCAAGATAATATTACACGGTTCAGAAGATTTGATGAAATTTTCATATGAATCAAAAAATAGCGAGTCATTTTGGGAGTATACAGATGCATTTGAAGGTGTACTAAATAATCTTCAACGTAAATTTATGGAAACAGATTCCGAAGCAAAAAGAGAATGGTTAAAACAATTCATGAGAGATACGCCGTGTTTAACATGCCATGGAAGAAAATTAAAACCAGAAGCACTTGCAGTAAAAGTTAATTCAAAAAATATTATGGAAGTCTGTGATCTTTCAATAGATTCATCGTATGAGTTTTTCAATAAATTAGAATTAAATGAAACAGAGCAATTCATTGCAAAAGATATTTTAAAAGAAATAAAAGAAAGACTTGAATTTTTAAAAAATGTTGGTTTGAATTATCTTTCTTTGAATAGATCTAGTGCTACACTTTCAGGAGGAGAATCACAAAGAATTAGACTCGCAACACAAATTGGTTCTAATCTAACAGGGGTTTTGTATGTACTAGATGAACCAACCATAGGTTTGCATCAAAGAGATAATGCAAGATTAATCAAAACATTATCAAAATTAAGAGATTTAGGAAATACAGTCATAGTAGTAGAACATGATGAGGAAATCATTAGGAATTCAGACTGGATTGTAGATTTAGGACCAGGTGCAGGAGTACATGGAGGAAACGTAGTTTTTGAAGGAACATTAAAACAAATTCTCAATAATCACAAATCAGTAACAGGAGATTATCTAAAAGATCATAACTTGATTAAAATTGATGAAAAAATTAGAGAACAAAAAGGAAAGATTGTTGTTAAAGGCGCACAAGAAAACAATCTAAAAAATATAGATGTTGAATTTCCATTAGGGTATTTAATATCAATTACAGGAGTTTCAGGGTCTGGTAAATCTACATTAATCAATGACATACTTCTTAAGACACTTTCATCTTATTTTTATAAAACTTCAGGACTGCCAGGAAAACACAAAGATGTGGCAGGCGTAGAGAACATTGATAAGATAATTTCAATTGATCAATCACCAATTGGAAGAACACCTAGATCAAATCCTGCAACATACATAGGAGCATTCACCCCTATCAGAGAACTGTATTCAAATACTGCATTGTCAAAAGAACGAGGCTACAAACCAGGTCAATTTTCATTTAATGTTGCAATAGGAAGATGCTTTGCATGTGAGGGGGATGGAGTGAGAAAAATTGAAATGCAATTTTTATCAGATGTTTATGTAAAATGTGATGAATGTAATGGAAAAAGATACAATTCTGAAACTTTGGGAGTTATGTACAAGGGTAAAAATATTGCAGATGTTTTACAAATGACGGTAGAAGAAGCCTTAGAATTTTTTGAAAATATACCAGCAATCAAGAAAAAATTAGAGACAGTGGTGGAGGTTGGATTAGGATACATAAAACTTGGACAATCATCAACTACATTATCAGGCGGAGAAGCTCAACGAGTAAAACTTTCATCCGAATTATCAAAAAGAGGAACGGGTAAAACACTCTACATACTAGATGAACCGACAACAGGATTACATTTTGCAGATGTTCAAAAATTACTAGATGTTTTGAATAGATTAGTGAATGTTGGAAATACAGTGATTGTGATTGAGCATAATATGGATGTCATAAAAAATTCAGATTGGATAATAGATTTAGGACCTGAAGGAGGAGATGAGGGAGGAAATGTCGTGATAGCAGGCACGCCAAAGGATGTGTCTAATTTTTCAAAGAGCTATACTGGAAAATATCTTAAAAAAGTGATAATGAAATGATATTTGAGATATCAAAAATTACCATACCAGAAGAACCTGGAATTTATTTAATGAAAGATTCGAAAGGAGAGATAATCTATATCGGTAAAGCAAAAAACTTGAAGAATCGGGTTAAATCATATTTTTTGAAAAATCAAAATTATAAAACACAAAAATTAGTTTCAAAAATTGCAGACATTGAATTTGTATTAACAGACAATGAAAGTGAAGCATTTTTGCTTGAATCTAATATGATTAAGAGATATAGACCG
>Ga0114933_10002520_pt1 | contig 18880 bp, 19 predicted proteins | sample 4SBtaG_FD_89691 | JGI IMG/M metagenome (GOLD analysis project Ga0114933, IMG submission 89691) | Deep subsurface microbial communities from Kolumbo volcano to uncover new lineages of life (NeLLi) - 4SBTROV12_W25 metaG | ecosystem: Environmental > Aquatic > Marine > Volcanic | place: Kolumbo... | reverse complement strand
TCGTGCGCTCCCTTGCTCATTGCCCCCACGGAGCCCATTCCCCGGTATACCTTGTATGAGCGCCCCTGGTATAGGATGGTCTCTCCGGGAGACTCATCAGTACCTGCTAGCAATGATCCTATCATCACGCAATCAGCACCGGAGGCTATGGCCTTGGCTATATCGCCGCTGTACTTTATCCCACCATCCGCGATGACGGGTATGCCTCTGGACTTGCATGCCTCGACAACGCTCTGTACTGCAGTGAGCTGCGGCACCCCTACTCCAGATACTATCCTGGTGGTGCAAATTGAGCCTGGCCCGATACCGACCTTGACTGCGTTGGCTCCAGCATCGATCAGGGCATTGGCAGCCGCACCGGTTGCGATATTGCCCGCAATGATTGTTGACTCAGGAGACTTTGCTCTGATCTCGGCGACTGTGTCGATTACTCCATGGGAGTGCCCGTGCGCTGTGTCGATTACTATCGCGTCCGCGCCTGCCTCGATCAGGGCCATGGCCCTGCTTACCCCCTTCACTCCGGTGCCGGTGGCGGCTGCTACCCTCAGCCTGCCTTGGTCGTCCTTGCAGGACAACGGGTGATCCCTCGTCCTCTGAATATCCCTGACTGTGATCATGCCTGCGCAGTTGCCTCCCCCATCAACCACGACTATCTTCTCGATCCTGTGCTTCTGGAGGAGGCTCTGGGCCTCTTTGGGGTCATAATCAAGTCCGACTGTCACGATGTCACTAGTCATCATCTCAGAGACTTTCGTAGTATCGTCCTCTACGAATCTGATGTCCCTGTTGGTGATTATGCCTGCGAGACTTCCCCCTCCATTGACCACTGGGAATCCAGAGAAGCCGTACTTTGACTTCATCTCCCTCAGCTCGCCGATCGTCATGTCGGGATGTACGGTGATTGGGTTCAGCACGAGTCCGGACTCGAATCTCTTGACTCTCTCGACCTCGGATGCCTGCTCCTCGATTGGCATATTCCTGTGAATGACCCCCAAACCACCTGACTGCGCCATAGCGATTGCCATTGAGCTCTCTGTGACAGTATCCATCGCGGCAGATATTATTGGAATGTTCAGGCCGATTTCCGGGGTCAAATCGGTAGAAATGTCCACCTCGGCCGGAAGAACCGCAGACTCTGCTGGCATCAGAAGGACGTCATCGAAGGTCAGTGCCTCGGGAATGCCGTCTTGCGCCATTAGGGATGGCGTATGGCATCGATACTTGAACGATTCTATCCCTATTCCAGGGGGTTCCGTGAGAGCATGAATGGATATTCTAAGCGTCGTATTGAAAAACCCCGGTTGGGGGGGCCGGGATCATGTCCAAGAGAGGAGGTGAGAGGCTAGTTATGATTGGCTGGCGTGAGTGGGTAGGAATTCCCGAGCTCGAGGGGAGTCCGCTTCTCGCCAAGATTGACACAGGTGCATGGTCTAACACGCTGCACGCATCGGACGTAGAGATCATCGAGTCTGACATTGAGACCCGAGTGAGGTTCAGACTGGAAGACAATGGGGGCTGGGTCGAGCGACCACTGCATGACTGGCGCCGGGTCAGGGACACTGGTGGTCATGACACTCTAAGGCCGGTGATTAGGACTACCTTGGAGATTGCCGGCATGGACTTTGATATCCAGATGTGCCTCCAAGATAGATCCAGAATGAAACATCGGCTGATACTTGGCAGACGATTCCTGAGAGGCGGCTTCTGCATACACCCCAAGAGAGAGTGTATTCACTCGGGCGAGCGCACAGTTCCAAGAATTATGCTAGGCTCGTGATTTCACCCCTCCATGTCATTAGCGATGCCCGCATGGGTAGAGCGTGTCCGAAGCGCGAATCGAGGGTGCTTACGCCCCTGTAAGCGAGCCGTCGCCATGGTGGTTGAGGGGGCTTGCGATCTTCATGGCCCTGATGGCGATTTTTTTTGCGTTCAACGCTTTGATGACCGCGGTCACACCTATGCTCATCTCCGAGTTCACGGACATGGAATGGGAGGAGGTTGAGGCTTACCCCGAAGACGGCAGCGACGAGGAGAAGGAAGAGTGGGAGGAGGGGAAGGCTGCCTGGGATGACATGCAGGACTACGTGGACGATTTTTCGGAGTTTATGGGTCCGATAGCCTTACACAACGCCCTTCTAGCCATCATAGGCCTGGCCAGCGCAGTCCTGCTGTGGACGAATAGGGAAGCCGGCATCAAGGCAGTCGGGGCATGGATAGCCGTCAATTTCGCTGGGGGCGTCTGGATGATGTGGAAGATGTCGGAAATAGGGTTCACGCCGGTTGACGACTATGGTCCGGAGGCAGGGGGAACTGCGATTCCTGATCTTGTCGACCAGATCTCAATGGTGGCGGGGGTTAGTCAGGTCGTCTTCTGTAATGGCATGCTGATAGCCATTCTGATTCTTGTCGCTAGCAAGTCCAAGCCGGAAACCTCCTATGACATACCCTCTGGCTTCCGGGATTCCTAGTGTCACTATGTTCAAGTGGCTTGAGCCCTAGGGCAAGGCATGGAACAAGTAGTGAATGGAGTGCTAGTGGTGAACACGGAGACGATTCCGGGGAAGTTGATTACGGAGACTTTGGGGGTCGTTAGCGGCTCCACAGTCAGAGCGAAGCACCTCGGGAAGGATATTTTCGCAGGTCTGAAGAACATAGTCGGAGGGGAGTTGTCACAGTACACGGAGCTCCTGCAGGAGTCCCGTCAGGAGGCAGTTGGAAGGATGGTGGCAGATGCGATGTCGCTCGGTGCGACAGCAGTCGTCAACGTGAGGTTCGCGACTTCCGCGATCACCGCAGGCGCAGCAGAGCTCTTCGCCTACGGGACTGCCGTGAAGTACGAGTAATCGGAGGTCTTTCGATGGCTGATTTCCCATTAGTGTTGTTAATCCTAGGCTTATGCCTAGGGCCATTACTCCTATTGGCATTGGCAGGTACGCTGTGGAGCGTCTTATACCCATTTGTATTCCTCTGGGGGATGCTCACCAGCGGAAGGAATCTCGATAATATGATTCAGGACACCATAGACAGGGAGCGGGCCACGAAGGAGTCTCTTGGAAGGGATCCGCTAACCACGGTTGATGGCGGGTACAGGACCGATGTTCATGATACTGGATTGGTGTATGCCAGCGGAGTCTTCGGACCTAGTTACTGGCACCTGCTGATTGCATGGTTCAACAACCTATTCGGCGGTACCGTCACGATATTCCAGAAGGTGATCTCTGCAGGAAGGGCAGAGGTGATGCAGAGGCTAAGGGAGAACGCGATCGAGGCTGGCTGGGATGACGTGGTCAACGTGAGGATAGACACTGCGGACATGACACCCCAGAGCAGCGGAAGGGGCGTGAAGGGAGTCGAGGTTTTCGCGTATGGCACTGGAGTCAGATACTCCTAGGACTGGTCGTATATCGGTGACTCGTCCAGATGCATTGCGAGATTGAACAGCCACCAGGAAATCAAGTCGAATGATTCGACTAGGTTCTGCACCCCTGTCCCGTTGTCGGTAACCATCATGTCAATCATCGTCTCGAGGTTGTCGCACGGCCCATGGTAGCAGTCCGAGCCACCGGTGAGTGAACCGAAGTCCATCGAGACCACGCCTAGCTGGTCTGCTATCCTCTCGTAGTCACTCCTGCCCCTCTGAGACTCATGCACCGAGATAGAGAGTCTCTTCTGATCGCTCGAATCAACATCCTTCATCGAGGCATATCCTTCGGTATGGTAAATTTCTCTTCCAAGTCGCAATGCCTCGGAGATATTGTTGTTGTTCGAGCCTATCCATTCGGCCAGCCTGATCATCGGCCACTGCTCATTGAGTTGGTTATCGGTCTCGGGAATGATATCCACGACCAGGGTGTAGTATCCGGGCCAGTTGGTGCCCACCGCATCAGCGTTTAGGTAGTTGGAGAGAGTTACCCCCGCGGGGATATTATCGATCCACCTATCGACTCCGTCGTAGCCGTTCTCCTCGTTGGACCAGAAGCACACCACGATTGTCCTGCGGTGATCGAACTGGGCTAGTCCCCTGGCAGCCTCCAAGACCAGAGCGACACCGGCTCCATTGTCATGCGCACCTATTTGCGAGCCCCCTCCGGGTGGGCTTCCTGGCTCGGCGATGTCGAGGTGTGCGCCTAATACCAGCCACTCGTCCGGGAACATCGTTCCTTCCTTGTAGCCACAGACATTGACGGCATATGAGAAGTCGGAAATCCAGTACCTGTGGACCTGTGAGTCATATCCCATCCCTTGCAGCTCTCCCTGCATGTAATTAGCAGCCCTCATGTATGTCGGATCATTGAGGGTAAAGGGGCCCCATCGCTGATTGTACCCAGTTTCAGGATCGGCGAATTCCTCCAGCCACTCGAATACATTGAGGCCGTCAATAATTCCAGTGCCGTGCATAGACCCCTCCTCAGGGGAGAAGCCGGATCTGTTCTCTCTGAAAACGGGAATCTGTACGTGAGAGTAAGGGGAGCTGCTGAATGAAGGCGAGTCGAACCATTCGGCCCAACTTTGGTTTGTTTCCCTGAGAGGCCACTTTGTCCTCCCATCCTCGCCCAGAAGGAAGTATGCCGAGTCGGTATTCGAAGGTGCTAGCATTTGGATAGTCTGAGAGCCAGTGCCTCCGAAATGCAGTGTCGTGCCATTGACCACTAAGCCCGAGGAGGGGTCGATGACAAGATACGGGACGTGTACGCTCATTGGGCTGGATGCCAAGATCTCGACCTCCTGGAAATGAGCACCAGAAAGAGTGCTTGGACTGACCTCTAGATCGGCTGTGGATATCATGGGGCTACCGCCATCTGAGGATAGGCATCCCTGAAATGTGCCCGAAATGAAGACGAGTGCGAACAGTATCGCGGTAATCCGCCTCATCGGCAACGGATGTGAGTGGTTCGTATATGGATTGGGTATAACGGGTCAATTTCAAGACGTGTTGTCTCCACGCAGGTCCCTCGGACACGACCCCTCTGCGGGTTTCGGAGTCGGGGGTGAGTGCTTGCAGGGTCCCGTGACTAAGATTGAACCGGCGATCGCCGCACGCCTTTCCAAGCAGAAGTACCAGCTCGTGGGTGAGCATGGGGGGGTGAAGACGTGCCATTGGACGAAGCAGAGCCTGATAGCGGACAGGTCTTGCTACAAGGGCACATTCTACGGCATTGAGAGCCATGGGTGCATGCAGATGGCACCCAACGTGGATACCTGCAACCTTGGCTGCACGTATTGCTGGAGGGAGCCTCACTCTGATACCCTGAATAAGATCGATGACGACCCGTACGAGTTGTATTTGGAGTCCGTTAGAGGGCATAGACGTCTGCTCACTGGATTCGGGGGGAATCCCAAGGCCGACCCTGTGAAGTTCGCTGAGGCTCAGAACCCGAAGCATGTGGCGATATCACTGAACGGTGAGCCCACACTATACTCGAGACTTGGGGAATTCCTGGATGTCTGCCACCAGCATGGCACCTCCACGTTCCTAGTCACCAACGGTAGCCTGCCCAAGGTAATCGAGAATCTTGATCCGTTGCCAACTCAGCTGTACGTCTCAGTAGATGCACCGAACAAGGAGATTTTCGATAGGTTATGCAAGCCTAAGTTCGACCAGGGGGCTTTCTACAAGTTAGAGCAGACCCTGGAGCTGCTGCCTAGCTTGGATACGCGTACAGTGTGCCGGCACACCCTAATCAAGCACGAGTCGCTGGGCCACCACGAGGACTACGCCCGCTTGGACAACATCGCTGACCCCGACTTCATCGAGGCGAAGGGGTATGTCAATGTCGGGAATAGCCAGAATAATCTCTCGATAGAGAACATGCCGACGCACCAGGAGGTTATGGATTTCTCAAACATACTAGCTCCAATGGTCGGGAGGGAGGTTCTTTCTGACAGGAGGGAGAGCCGTGTGGCACTGATCGGCAAGGAAATGATCCCAGTTACACTGCCCGAGAAGGTAAGGGAGCTCCCGAAGGACCTCGGTATAGCGAAGCCCCAGAGATTCTTGCTCCCTCAGGCTTGAACCATGGGCCTGCTGGATCCGCATTCAGGGCAGCGCTGCTCTGGGCTTTCCCCGTAATCATGGAAACATGCCGGACATGTTGGCGAGAGGGTGAGCTCGGTTTTTCCTTCGACGTCGATTCTCTCTTCGGAGACTCTCTCGAGGTTCAGAGAATCTCGTACAACCTCCGGAAGCTCGAACCTGCCTGGACCCCCGATTTGGGTGAGTATATCGGGCGGCAGGGTAAACGTCCCTGTATCATCGATGATTAGTTCGCGGCTTCCTGATAGATCTGCAATATCCACATCAGTCCCGTGCTGGGCGACGAACCTACCGTCTCTGAGCTCCAAGGATCGCTCACAGAAAGCGGCTACCTCTCTGTTGTGTGTCACTAGGAAGAAGGCGACGTCTTCCTCCCTGTGGAGGGTATCGAAGAGCTCCAGCACCTCCCTGCTGGTAATCGGGTCCAAGGCGCCTGTCGGCTCGTCGGCAAGTATCAACTTGGGTTCTGTGATCAAGGCTCTGGCGATTGCAACCCTCTGTTGCTCCCCGCCGGAGAGCTCCTCGGGCATCCCACCGGACCTCTCGCCCATTCCAAGGCGGTCCAATAGGGCCTGTGCCTTTGACCTTGCAACGCCAGGCAATACGCCTTGGTGGCGGAGGGGCTGCGCTACATTGTCCAGTGCGTTCATGTGAGGGAGGAGGTTTGAGTCTTGGAAGATGAAGGATACGGTTTCCTGGCGAAGTTTGACCAGTTGATTTCCTGTTAGCCTAGTCATTCTATTTCCTGCGAGTTCGACCCCTCCGGCTGAAGGCTTCATCAATCCCCCCAGACACTTGAGTAGTGTGGATTTACCAGAACCGGAAGGTCCGACTACAGCCACTGCCTCGCCTTCGAAGACTGTCACATGAAGTCCCCTCAGGGCGACTACGTTGCCGTCTTCGGCCTTTGAATCGTAGACGTGGTAGAGTCCGTCCGCTTTCAGAATCTCATTCCTCTCAGACATATTCTCACTCTCCCTTCAGCACCACTGACAAGTCTGCTTGCAGTGCCTTTCTGGTTGTGTAGAGCAACGCTAGAAGCACCGCGATGAGGACGGATGCGTTGACCAATACTAGATCGGCCCATGGCCACACAAGTTCTCTTGCTATGGGGGCGCTTTGGCCCAGGAACAATTGGAAGATGAAACCGAATATTCCGAAGAATCCGTTGAACGACTCGGCTATCGCGAGACCCAGGACGACCCCCAAGGCCATGCTAACGGTGAGGATTGAGAGGATCTCGAACAGGACGAGCCTCGTTACCTGGTTGGGGCTAGCTCCGATTGCCTGCAGGATGGCCAGCTCCCTCTTGCGCTGGGTGAGTACGAGTGAGAGGAATACGAAGGCGGATGCCACTGATGCCAGTGATGCTACAATGAACTGCATGCTGAGCAATCCCGGAGTGCCGAAAATTAGGCCGCCGTTACGCTCATTTTCGCGGTGGGCAGTAGACCAGTCGGAGGCTGCACTTACCCCGTTTCCATTTATCATCTCGGCACTGACTGCTCTGAGCGCATCGGCACAATCGTCGTCAGTCTCATCGCACATCTCGAAGAACCAGCGTGTAGAGGAAAACGTATCCGCAGTAGTGTTCCCGACAAGTTCCCTGTAGGATGACTCACCGATAACTATCGCCTGCTCTGCCTCGGAAGCAGAAAGTCCCGGGACCCACCTGTGTCTCCCTTCATATTTGACCTCAGATTCAGTCGTCGTTGTCGTTACGATTAGCTCGAAGTCTGGCCCTAGTTGGAAGTCGTAATCTGTGTACTCTATCGTCTGACTCCCCCCTTCCTCCAGATTATCGAAAACATCCCTAGCGGATGACCCAGCGGTGAAACCACCGGATGCCCATGAGGAAACTATCTCGTCAATGCCATCCCCAGGAATCGCCTGTGCGTCCCATATCAGGGTGTCATCATGCCCATCGAAAAGAACCCATGTCCTGACCAGGGCATTCTCTCCCTTCGGATTAGTGAAAATATCAGCTACTGCCGTCATGGAGGATATGCTTGTGATATCACCGTCTCCAGCCCTCTCGATTGCCATCATCATCTCCGTCCTGGCCTGATCTTCTGTAACTGCGGATTCGAACTGGACCTGCATATCTGCACCAGTCTGTGCGGATGTGGTGCGCTCATCGACTTCTGTACCGGTGTAACCCTGGACAGCAGCGAGAGTGACGATGGAGAGTGTGAGTAGCATGATCACGGCCAGTCGGTTCACTGACTCTGATGACCCTGAGCCCCTGAGCCCCCTCCTAATGTCCGACACTGCTGGAGACCATGAAAGGAGGGCGGTCAGAATCCTCGGGCCGGCTGCACCGATCCTTCCGAGAACCAACGCGCCGCCTATCCATAGGAGGAACGGTCCGAACAGCAGGAGGAGCGCGTTAACGATGAAGTTGGAGATGAGTCCTCCTGATCCATATGGGCCCCACCCTCCATTGGACTGGATCCAGCTCTCAAAATACGCCAGCAGACCGAATGCGAATGACAAAATATGGAGCCATGTTCTTGGCTCTCTCTTTTCTGATACCTTCCTGACTCCCTCGTCGATCTCTATCCTGAGGAAGTCCCTGGTCCTGCTTCTTCCGAATAGAAGAGACAGGCCCACTGTTAGCAGTATGATGAAGATGGTTGACCCGAGGCTCAAGGTGGGGCTGATGTCTATTCCGCCGGACCTGAATGACATGAAGCCGACTGCATCCAACACCAACGGCACCGAAAGAAGTGCTAGGGTGTAACCGAAGAACCACGCGAAGAGGCTAGTAACTGCTAGTTCAAGCATTATCATTCCTGTGAGGGTTCCCTCGGTACCACCGATTACACGGTGTATGGAAACCTCCCTCTTGCGCTGCTCGAGGGAAAGGACCAGTCCGTAAATAAGGACTGAGAACGAGAGTACCACTATTGGAATCATCAGGATGTAGTCGAAGACCTGTATGATTCCCAGGAATATATTGAGGAAGGTTATGGTGCCGGAGATAAGGTCGTTGTACTCCACTAGTATGCCTGCACTGGTGTAGTTGCCAGCCTCGACTTGCGACTTTAGATTGTCAAGCCACTTTGTGGCGTCGGCTGTGGAGGTGGTTGGAAGTTGGTTCCTATCGACTGCGAGTCCGAGGTACCCGTGATCGTTGTCCATGAGGATAGTCTTCTGCTCGTCGCTCAGGACGGCGTCGGAAATCATGAGCGGGTTGAACAGTAGAGTGGGGTTGCCTGCACCGCCTTCCTGGTAAACGGCTGCTACGGTCAGATCGCTCACAGTTAGGTTCTGCCAGCAGTAGACGTATGTCCTCTCGTTTGCGGACCAGAACTCCTCCTCGCCCTGACAATCATCGAAGCCATTCGAGAAGCTCTCTATGGGCAGGAAGTCTGCCACGTATCTGAAGGTCAGAGAGGAGATTGTGTCGTTCACTGCCACTCCGGCGCTGCTGGCTATCTGGGAGGGGAGTACGATTGTTCTGTTAGCAGCGGCATCTGCGGCACTAGTCGGCCAGCTACCATAGATTATGCGGGAGTCCTGGCCCTTTGTCGAGTGTCTCTCTCCTAGGGCTCCATCCCATATGCCGTCCCCATAGAAGCGAACAGTCCTTTGGTCGTTGATGGGTGGTCCTGAAGAGAGGGCCTCGGGGTACTCCCAACTGACGTTCGCCCAATTCCCAGTGGGACCCTCGGCGGCGATGACGTTGAGCGGTTGTGGGACAATGAAGTCCTCATCGAAGAACCCGTCTACCCTGACCCCCTGGCGGCCATAGACCAGACCGCAGTCCGAGAATTCGTCCATCTCTACGAATTCTATGCATAGTGACTCCCAAAGGGCTGAGTCGTTCGTCCTGCCCTCTGCATCTGACCCGGGGTCCTCTGAGAAGTCTATCTTCGCATCGAAGACCTCCTCCTGGAGTGAGAACTGGAGGAATGCTTGCGATAGCCCGACCCCATATGCGAGGACTGTGGATATCACCAGGGACGCCAGGAATACCCCTGCGAATACCGCGAGCACCCTCTCACGACTCCTCCAGGAGCTTTTGGCGGCCATAACCAGGTTATCCGGCAAGGACAGCAAGCGTACCTTCATCGGTAGTTTCTCGATTCTCTCGAATTTACCGCTGCTGATGTCAATGTTGAACAGCAGGAGGACCTGGGCGATCAACCGATATGGAAGCAATATGATGAACGTGAGAATTTCCCACTCGAGCCAGCGGAAACCATAACGACCACGAGCCATTATTCCCCGACCCCCGCGTCTTCGCCCCATGCAGAGCGTATGTCCGAGGCTGCCGTGACCCCGTCCCTGAGCAGGAGCATCCTATCAGCCATGGATGCTAAGGATGGGTCGTGTGTAACCAGGAGGATCGACATCCCGTCTTCCTCGCAGAGCTGCTTGAACAGGTCGATTATACCCTGGCCGCTCTTCACATCGAGGTTTCCGGTCGGCTCGTCTGCGAGGAGTAGCGGTCGGGAGCCCGCGATCGCCCTGGCGATTGCGACCCTCTGCCTCTGACCGCCGGACAGTTGGTCCGGAATGAACTCCATGCGGTCGCCGAGTCCGACCCTCTCGAGGGCGTCTCTCGCCTGCTGCTCCGCCTGCTCTGTTGGTACGCCAGATAGCTCGAGCGCGAAAATCACGTTGTCCAACGAGCTTAGGCGATCAATCAGGTGGAAGTCCTGGAATATCCACCCGACGCCCCTCCTCCGTACATCGACGACCCTGCTTGGTGGCTTGGTGCCGTAATTGAACTCTGAAAGCGAGATTGAGCCCGAATCTGCCTCCAAGAGGCCCCCGATTATATTGAGCAATGTGGACTTGCCGCAGCCGGACGGACCCATCAACGCGACGAGTTCACCTGACTTGATTTCGAGGTCAATCCCCTTGAGTACCTCCAGTCGCCTCCGGCCTGAGCCAAATCCCTTCTTGAGGTCCCGAACATCGAGCACGTCAAATCGTGAAATGATTTGTATTTAATTCTGTGTTACACGTTTTGGTTGGGCCTGACAGCTAGGTCATAGGCATCTGCTAGTGACTTGCCGTGAGAATCGGGGCTAAGCAGCGATTTGACGTGGTTGATCAGTTCCTCGTCTGGGTGTCTTGGAACTCCGCCAGATTTCCTCCACTCAGAGTGAATTCTGACTAGCTCATCGACCCAATCAGCGATGCTCATGGGATCCAGCAGGCAACGGTCCGGAATGATCTCGTTGTGGGCTGTAAGATCGGATGCCATCACTGGGCAGCCAGCTGCCATGGCCTCTGCAGGAGGGTATCCGAATCCCTCGCAGGCACTGGGGAAGAGGAGGACCTCTGCGTGCTGGAAAGCAGCGACTAGTTGGTCATCAGTGACCTTGACCTCGCTACCTATGTGGAGGACATTGACGTCCGAGGATACCTCATCAGGTAATTCTCCTAATACCTCTCTCGCGAAGTGAAGCCTCTTTCTGGGCTCGTCGCTTCCAACAGTGATTACGAGCATCTTTGATTCGTCGTCCAGATCCCCTAGTAGCTCCCTTGGCTTGGGGTTCTTCGTCGGACTCCAGTAGTCGACATCTACCTGGTGCCTGACAAGGGCGGTTGGCTTCCCGGGAAACGACGCCATGACGTCCATGCGGGTGCTCTCAGAAATACAGATGAGCAGATCGGCTCTATTCAGCCCCGATCTCAGTTTGGACAAGTCCCTCTTTCTGACTAGGCCCGGACTGTGATCGCCAACAGGCACGATAGCGTCGCCACCAATGACATTCCTGGGACGGAGATGGAAGAGGTCATGCACGGTAACAGCAACTGGAACCTTGCTATCTTTTGGAACTAGGTGGGCCTGCTCCTGGTCTGTTATGTGGAGCAGGTCGGCTGGGCTTTCCGCGATTTCCTCCGAAACCCTCCGAGGTTGCTTCCACCACCTAGTTAGTATCCTATCAAGCGAAGATTTCGGCTCTTCGTGCTGAATCGTACCGACCTTGGTCCAATTCGGAACCAACGCTTTCTGGAGTAGTGACTCTATGGAAAAGTGGGCCCTTCCTAGGCCTGAACTCTCAGGCAGGTTGGCCCCTCTGGCCAGCAATACTCTCCTCACCACGCCATCAGCAAGGCGTATCGGACTTAAACGAGGGCGGGTGATGGGTCATCGATGGCGGGCAATCGCGAGGTGGCGGGGGTTCCCCGGCCTAGGCTACTTGTTGCGAAGGGAAGCTTCGAATCGATGGGCGGGGCGGAGAGGGACCTACTGAGGAACCTGCCTGCAATAGCTGAGAGCTTCGACGTCAGTGTGGCAACCTTGGCTAGCGCTAGCGAGCTGGGCTCCGCATGCGAGGGACTGGGATTGGAGCTGATGTGCCCTGAAGAAAGGTGGAGTCCCCCTCAAGGAGTCCTATCTTCAGTCTTGGACAGTGGGATGGGCAGCGCCTCGAAAGCGTGGTTGTCAATCGGAGGTCTCGTTGAATCACTCAATGGATTTGACTGCGTTCATCTGACCAGTGGAGATGGCAGCCTTGCACTTCTTGAGCACATTCCCGAGATGGTCCCTGTCCATCTTCATCTATTGGAGCCGCACAGGGGGCTGCACGAAGACGTGCTACACAGGGGATTAGACGGGACCCCGAAAAGGAGTCTCGGGCTGACTAGGGCAATCCTGTCCAGATCCAGGCGTCGAGATATTTCGGCAATCAGAGATCTCTCACTGAGAAGTAATTCTTCGATCAGCGGGAACTCGTCATACACGGCCGGAAGAATCTCCGAGGTCTACGGGGTTCGCTCAGGGGTATTGCTACCGAGCGTGGTTTCCGATGAGTTTCCCGAGAATGCGGGCGAAAGGGAGCCCGAATCGGTTGGAGAACTGGAAGGGGAATATGTCGTATCGGTGGGCAGGGCGAGTTGGGTCAAGGGCGCTTGGGAGACGATATCCATGCTATCCGGCAGCGGTGTGGCGCTGGCACACGTGGGAGGAGGCGACGAGGACGATCTGCGGAAGCTAGAGGGGCATGCGAAATCCATGGGTGTTGGATTGTGGTGTGCGCCTAGATTGAGTTCTCCCGAGTTGGCCTCTCTGTATCGTGGAGCTCTTGCTGTGGTCAGCATGGCACATGGGGAGCCTTTCGGGCTTACTCCAATAGAGGCGCAATCGGTAGGCACTCCAGCTCTTTTCGTTGACGAGGGCGGATTCAGGGAGACTATCGTTGACGGAGTTTCTGGAAGACTTCTGCCAAGGGGGGATTTTGATGAGTGGCACCGGGCTTTATCGGAGGCCAGAGATCCGGAGAATAGGTCATCGTGGTCTGAAAATGGCAGAGTTGCGATTTCAGAGGCTGGGCTTGACCCACGAGGTCATTGTGATCGGCTAATTATCCAGCTGCATCACTCGTCTATGCCTTCAGCCGGAAATTGATGGATTGGTAACTGTGGGGGAAAGGAAATGTGCATTCGAGGGCTGCAATGCCCTGGAGTTTAGGACATCCGGGTATTGCCTCCGGCACAAGGGAGGTTTGCCGTGCGAGAAAACTAATTATTCCGAAACTCCAGAGAAGACGCGCCCGGAACCGGTAACCATAACTGATCCTTTGCTGATACCTAAGATTGCTTTGGGGTATGTCCCATTTGTCTGGTTTCTTCTATTTCTAACATCATTTAATGGTGATGCATTCGACGGATACTATTTTTTCATCTACAGTGGTATGTGTCTAGTTTTTCTACTGCCGCTTTACGCGGTCTATCTAGTCGGGCTTACTTGGCAGCGATTCAAAGATGGGACGCTCACCTTGTCTGTTTTCATAATCCATATTCTCTCGTTTATGCTCCCATTTACCTGGTTTCTGTTATTTGCAACATTTAGCGGCTCTCCGGCATGAGTCCCTCGTTTACGCCCATGTAATTCCGGGAACCAAAGTAGACGTATACGTCACCCTGTTCGGAACTCAATACCAATTGCTTTCGCGATTTCTCGTGCCATTTTTTTGGAGTCATCGTCGAATGTTTCCACCAAGCTCGTGATGTCTAATTTCCACTCACCCTCTTCATCGGAGTGTCCGTGGATTTCGTATTCGTGATGCCTTGTGGTGGTTCTGTTCCCATCTGAGTCGGTGTCTGTTTCCGTCCATGTGTCGTATCTCAGGTAGAGTGATTCCGATAGGCGCCTCTCCTTGACTCTCCAACTGCGCCCCCGAAACGTGCTATCAAAAACCAATAGGTCGGTGCTGTGCTGTACGCGCAGACGATGGACGGAGAATATTTTGAAAAGCCAGCCAAGCGCGATCAGGGGAACCAAAAGGAATGACATTTGAAATAACAAATTTGCCAATTGCTGCGCTTCCAGCTCTCCACTTGATAACTTCGTAGCATCAACAACCGCATGTACTACCGGTATTCCGAAAATAAAAATAAAGATGGAGGCGAATAATACGGCAATGGTCCCGGACACTGCTCCCCAGGGATCCGATATGAATTCCCGATCTTTGCCAAAAGGGATAGGTTCAGGCTTGTCTCCCACGTCTGAGTCTCGGCCTATTCGGAACTCAATGCCAATTGCTTCCGCTATCTCTCTCGCCTTTTTTTGGTAGGGTGGGTTGTATGGATTCTCGGGTTCCGCCAATTCGCTAACCAAGACTTCGATATTAAGTTCCCACTCCACTCCCTCGCTCGAGCGGCCGTGGATCATTGCATCGTCCCCATCTTTGTCGGTCGCGAGGTAAACTGCTTCTGAGAGGCGCCTCTTCTCGGAGAGGAGCCCGAGCCCCCTAAGCGGAGGGGGTCCGAGCCCGAGCAACGTAGCCTGGTAGACCAGTCGATCCCTGCTGTGCTGCACGCGCAGGCGTTCTTTGATTACGCCGGCCCACCATATTAAGAAGCAAACCAATCCAACTAACGTAAGGGGAATCCCCATACATACAAACCCCACTAGTCCCCCGTCTTCGTGATATGGATTCATTATCGAGAAGAACAGTAACCAGACCCCCACCCCTCCGAAAATAAACGCTCCTGGTACTGTAAAAAGGGAAAAAGCAACGACACCTATTACGGGAGGGGGTTCCGCAGTGAAATCCTTGTCGAGTTTCGAAGCAACGGCTTCGTCGTCTCCCACGCCTGAGTCTCGGCCCTTCCACCAAGTCTGGTCCATAGACCATTTTTTCTCATGGTCTGTTTTCCCGAAACCCTCCGGAACGCCCCATCTCTTGATGTAGAAATCAACGGGAACAGTGCCATTTCCCCTATCTACGGCATAGTTCTCATCGTAAATTTCCTCTACGACTGGTGCAGGCCCATCGTACGTCAAGTACCAATCTTCAGGGACATCCGGGCCACTCTCAACTCCATCTGGCCCAATCCAGTTATTTTTGGAAATTGGATCCTGGTCGCCATCACTATTCCCAGGGCCCATGTAAGCTGATGAAGGGGGGGCTTTTTTTATTCATTTATCATCCGCCCTAGGGAATATTTCAGAACAAGAAAGGACCTGCGACCAAAAATAATCCAATCAATGATCCGCCAATAATATTCATTTGGAAGATTTTGGGGTACTCCTCTCTTGTACCCCATGAAAATGTCTTACGGATCCATACTCTCTGATTGACCAAGCAATTTGCAACATACAGAAGTATGACCGCACCAATCGAAATCCGAATGTAATCAAGTGTCGTTAAGTCCATGGGCGTAACATAGGGCCCCGCTTTATGATTCATACCTAACATTCTCTAGGGAAGATGATGCCGGTATCTTGAAGGGCCACTTGGACAAAGGAAGAACATGGAGCACACACTAGCGATGCAAATCGTGGGGGCCGTTCTGGTCCTAGTAGCAATAATGAAGAATAGAGATCCAATTGGCCTCAACAAGAGTATTTTCGGTGATGTTGAGGGCGTCGGAGGGGGGCCAGCAGCATCAATGAGGATGCTTATCGGCGGAGGGTTTGCAGGAATAGGGGCAATCAACCTCTACTGTAGTTTCAATGTAGAAGACGCAGTGGCAACAGAAGCAATTCTGATTGGTACGGCAATAGGATTGGCCCTAGTATTTGGGACGATAGTTGGAGCAAAACTCAGGGGCTACTTGGAACACATTCCAACGCCACCGATGGTAATTTTCCCAGGGCTCATCGCAATATGCCTTTACTCGGCATTGATGTAGTCGTGGGCATCAATTGACCGTAGCCTATTGTACGCAAGGATAATTTCTTGATCAATCCATATTTCCATCAAAAAATAGCTTCTTGATAATGTAGGATGCGACCAAGATAATCGCAACCCAGAGACAACACATCTCTAACCATTCAACGAAGAAGAAGGGGCGGAGCATGAAATTTCATAGAGGGCATTAGCCTTAATGATGGGGGCGCATAATCCCTACAGAAGTAGATGTATATGTCATGTAGCGTATTTCATAAAGTGGGTACCATTCGCTATTATCATGAAGCCCATAGCTGAAATAGAGGAAAATCTGGCAAGTAAGGCCGAGCCAATCCTGGGCTTCAAGCCATCTTCTAAAATCAAAAGAGGGCCTATTGGAATACTAATCAGCATAATTTGCATAGCGATTGTGTATAGAGAATTGAGCCGTGCTGGCGTAATCTAGGGTACTCATTATGACGCAGATATCATACATGGAACCCCATACTGACAGGTGTGGGAGATCTGGAACCGGTAACCAGAACTAATTCTCTGCTGATACCTAGTATTGCTTTAGGATATGTTCCATTCGTGATTATCGTATTGATGTTTTACAGTTACAGTTCTTCTGATGAAACATTACCCGGATTTGAATTTTTGATATTTAGTAGCATGTGTCTAGTTCCACTACTGCCAATTTATGCGTTATATCTTTACAAGATAATTCGGCAGAGAAGAGAAAATAACACTCTCACCACACTTGTTGTAATATTCTATATTATTTCGTTCCTAGTTCCATTATTTTGGTTACTAATGTATGCATGGTTTGCAATTAATTTCAATGGGATAGTGTAAGTCTATCATATTCCGTACGGTAATAGACGGTGAAATCATAGAGGGGAGTCCTTAGTGACGAACATGAAAGAGGGGAAAGACGATGATGGTGGAGAAAGCGAGGCTCAGATGAACCCTCGTCAATTACTGATAAGCATATTCTGGAACCCGATTGGAATACAATTTGCTATAGCAATCATAGCCGTAAGCATCGGATTCATACTCAAGCAATTATCGATTATCTGACAGATCCATTGTAATCCGTAAGGTAATTGATGTCTACAAAATGGTCAATGCCGTCCAATAATTTATTTCCAAAACCTAAGCGCTCCATTCTATGGGGGGTTTGCCTTCAACTCTGGTGATTTTATTACTAGTCTCCTCAATGATTTCCGGATGCATGTCTGAGCCTACAAATGTAGATTCCGAGGAAGAGGCCCCTTTGGATGAGAATCCAAATTTTGACACTCCTTTCTCGGTACATTGCTTAGAATACGATGATCTTGAGAGATGCTGGTTGCTTCTTGTTCCTGCTATCGTAAATGAATCTAGTACCGTGCCTCTTGTCGTTGATATTCACGGTGGTGGAGATGATATGTACCAGCAAAGATGGACTTCAGATTTTGCAAATCTATCAATGGAACAAGGCTTCATTGTCGCCTATCCTCAAGGACATAACGACTTGTGGAATCAAGGAGATGGCGTTTTACCAGGGGCGGATCAAGATGATGTTGGTTTCATACTAAAAATGGTAGAAGAAATACAAAATAATCACAGTATCGATTCTTCAAGAATTTATGTAACTGGTTGGTCAAATGGATGTGGAATGACTCATCGATTAGCAGTTCAATCTAGTGATGTTTTTGCAGCAGCTGGGTGTATGTCGATGTATCAGTTTGCAGAAGTGGCGACGGGGTACACCCCTATACCTTTCATGGAAGTCCATGGTATTCTGGATGAGATTGTTCACTATGGGTCCGCTGCCTTTGCAGGAGTGATTCTTGGTATTCCAGGTACGGGTTTGGAGCAGGGTGCAATACAAAATTTGGAGCAGTGGGCTAATCTGAATGGTTGTCAAGGGGCTATGCCAGAGATAATTGTTGTAGAAGATGACTACGATATTCGAGGATACACCGACTGTGAAAATGAAACTCAAGTTATGCTGATGACCCTCTTCTTTGCTGCCCACAACCCGTATGAGCATGATGATCCCGTAGCACAACCGGGAAGAGGATGGGCAAATCCAACAGGAGTTCCCACCTCGACAATCGTATGGGAATTTGTTAGTCAATTCTCTAAAGTAGATTGAGTAATTATCGCGCTTGCCTCGATTTCCACCAGCAACCTATCATCTATCAGGGCGCTAATCTCTACGCCAGTAGAGACTGGCATTATTTCACCGAAGAATTCCCCGTGCACCTTTGCAACCTCCATCATGTACTCCCTGTCGGTAACAAAAATCCGAGTACGGACGACATCCGACATGGTACCGCCTGCCTGTTCTATAGCATGCTGGATTTTTTTAAGGACAAACTGGGTTTGAGCAACTACATCCCCTTCGCCAAAGAAATTTCCCTGCGCATCCACAGCAGTAGTTCCGGCTACTTCTATGAATTGGCCGACTCTGACCGCACGGCAGTATCCAGCAATAGACTCCCAAGGAGCACCCGAAGAAATATTGATTCTCTCGCTCATTGATTAACCCCCGAATTGTTCTGGGCGACTAGAATCCGAGGTCACCTAGGTCCACCTCGCTGTTCATGTTGACCCTCACCGGGAATGCGAGAGTCACTCCCGCCTCCTCGAACCTCCTGAGTATCTCAGTGACGAAGAACGACTTGGATGGCCTCATCTTGCGTGCGTTATCGACGTAGTAGCGGATCTCCATCACTACCTCCTGGTCGCCGAAGCCCCTCAGGACCACCTCAGG
>Ga0114933_10002519_pt1 | contig 18881 bp, 13 predicted proteins | sample 4SBtaG_FD_89691 | JGI IMG/M metagenome (GOLD analysis project Ga0114933, IMG submission 89691) | Deep subsurface microbial communities from Kolumbo volcano to uncover new lineages of life (NeLLi) - 4SBTROV12_W25 metaG | ecosystem: Environmental > Aquatic > Marine > Volcanic | place: Kolumbo... | reverse complement strand
GTCTGCTGCCGAGATCGCATAGCCCGGTATTGCGGTGGATTCGAAATCCACTGTCCATTGGACGCGGGGGTTCAAATCCCTCTCTCGGCGCCATCAAAAGTCAGGTAGGTCGCTAGAAGAACGAAGTGGGACAACCCTGGTATTGGGCCCTATTCTGACCTGCGGACGGCCGTTGAACTCCCCGACTTCGCCATTCAGAATAGCTATCTCGTCACCCCTGCCCATGCTTGCAGCGGTAACTGGAATGAACTGCTTGAATGCTACAGCACCTGCAATTCCAGATTTGTCCAACAGCGTTACTGACCACCTAGAAACTCCCACTCCAGTTGGAAACGCGTCGACCGACCAGATCCTCCCAACTATACTAGCTCTTGTCTCGATTTCAACAATGGGTTCAGAGTCATCTTCTTCTGCCAGGGAGATTGAGGATTTTTCGTCCAACTCGAGAATCATCTCTCCCCTCCATACTGATGGAATGGCATTCCTCACCATTACTCTGCAGTCGTTTGAAATTGACCTTGTGACACTCCTCGGAGAGCCGTATCTCGAAGGTCTTACCTTGGCCCTATCATAACCATCCAACAGCTTGAATGACAATTCTATGGATCCGTCATCCTCGAGCCTTGGCCCCCTGATTTCAGAGACTGTGCCTGTCGCATCCACCCTTGTCTTCAACGAACCCATGTGAGTGATAGGCCATGCATGACCGAATCTCTCGATCCTGTCCTCCATGGGCAGTTCTAGGTCATGATCCCCATTCTCGCAGACACCTCTCAAATCGCATCTTACACATCTGGCCAAGGGATTCGAGTCAATAGGGGTCTTGGATGGCTTCCCCCCCTCGTCAAAGTAACGGAGGGGAGATGGTTCTGCCGGGCAGTCCTCCATTTGAGGATCGTTTGCATGTAATAGGTTGTACACATCCTTCAGTTCATCTCCGTATTGGGTTAGTTCCTCTGAAGTTGGCAGGGGCACTTCCTTGACCGAGCCAGGGCCAAGATACCAAATCCCCAGTGACTCTACTTCCTCGGCCCTGTTGTGAGTTTCCCACCAGAGCCATGCGTAAAGCCGGAGTTGCTCGATATAGCCTCCTGATCTGTCTCCCTTTCCTTTGGAAGCCTTGATGTCGATCACCGAGGGTTTGCCAGTCCACCTGTATACCAAATCATACTCGCCCTGGAACCACCCTTCGGGGTGTGATGTTGTCTGTGTGAATGAGCCTGAATCGGGATCTACGAACCATGGCCGAGCCAACTCCCATGACTCGCACCATGAAATCTCAGAACCTGATTCTTGGGCACATGGGTGTGGCTCCTCCCAAACTCGTGGGAAGCCATCTGGGGCTGGCCAGTTGTGCCTATGCTTACCCATCCTCCATGATTCTGCGTGTGGTCCCCCTCCTGCCCTCATGCAAGCCTCTACCTGATCAATGTGCATTCTGATCCCGTTGGCCACCATCTCCCTGCATTCCTGCTCATTGGCCCCTTCCGATGATCCAACCTTGTTCGATATTGACTCCCAATCTGCAACTGCATCGTCCCATGATGACTGGAAATGTGCATCTGCACGAGAAAGGGCCCATTCCTCGAGAGAGTCCCTGGTAGATGGCCATTCGGAGCTATCCATTGGAAGGAGCGAAGGAGCGGGCCAAAGGTCGCTGAAGTCGTAGGCGGGACGCCCGTCGTCAAGAATCGGGGATTTCAGGAGGTCTCCCGAGTTAGCAGGGACGATCGAGGGAGAGTCCCTGAGGACCTTTGAGATGCAGGACTCTGCTGCATTGCCCCTGATAATCTGAGGCGGCAGGGGGCCCCTCAATCTTGGAATGTAATTGTAGTACCAGAGGCGTGGACAGGCCTGCCAAGTGACCATCTGAGAGGCTGAAAGCCTCCTGTAGGGATTCACCGAGTTGTCCCCGGGTTCGACTGACTTGACTGGCACTATGGAATAGCGGGGGACGGGGCCATATCAACCCAACGTGGTAGAAAATCAGGGCCTATGTTCATTGAGCCACACGAGAGACACCTCAGTACGGTCGAAAGTAGGCGTTACCTCGATCACTGCCACAGGGGCTTCGGCGTCTTCAGATATTTCCTCGGCGACTGATATTGGCATCTCTATCCTGCCCTCATCCTGGTCATAATGGAGGAACCTAGTCGGAAGTCCGGTGAATTCAGAAATTTCCTCGACCCAAGCAGAGTGATCTTCGAACGACGAGTAAATTGCCCCGAAGAACAAGGTTGCATCATCGCTCAATGTCTCATGCGGTGCGATAGTTGCCTCCCCCCTTCTCATGAATCTCCTCCTCATCTGGCCTGCGTCCTTGTAAACCGAGGTGCAGTACTTCAAGTGGAATCCATACGGCTCCCTGGCCTTTCCATCCAGTGGGTCTCTAGCGCCGATCGAAGCCGCCATCACCCTGTCCCTGAGGGATTGTGCGAGCTCGGATGATCCCTCGGCACCAGCGGTAATCTCGGTTGACAAGTTGAATCCCCTGAGTTCCATGTTGTCGTGGTTCCCCACAGTTATCTCAAGCTCGTTCAGGTTCAGGAAGCTCACATCGAAGTCCCTCAGGTCTTCCAGAATCTGCATCAATTCCTCCTCCTTGTCTGGCTCGCAGGGGAGCTCGACTCCAGTCAGGATACCGGACCGTGCGCAGGCTGCAATTGTTTCTTTGTACTGGTCTGCCTCCAAATCCAAGAAGTGGAAGCGGATTTCATCGAGGCCCGCATCTGCGAAATCTGCGGCCCATTCCGGACGGAATGGGATACTGGTGTACATATGGAGGTGGAATTCTTGTCCGAACTCCTCCTTCAGGGCCCTGATTCCTTCCAAAGACCTCTCCCTCGCCATTAACGGATCTCCCCCCGTAATTCCAGCTCCAGTTGCTCGCATGGCTCGAGCCTCCTCGATTACCTCGTCGAACGACCCACAGGGCCTTTCGTTGGCGTACATGAAATCGATATCTCGTCTAGTCTCCGAGAGAGGGCAATAATCGCACCTCCAATGGCAGTTGCCCGTTATGAAAAGTACCAGTTTGCTACCCATCTGGCATTGTATGCAACCCTCGCAATCTGCAAGATCGGCAGTCTCTGCAACCTCTACAGTCTGAGGCAGAATGCTCATTGAAAGGCCTCCTTGGCTGACTCCAGAAGCCAGACGTGGAACCCCGGGTCACCGGATAACTCGGGGTGGAATGTGAGAGCTACGACATTACCGGTCCTCACACCGACCACCTCGTCCCCGTGCATCGCTGAGATCTCTGCATCGTGTGATATGAATCTCGGGGCCCTGATGAAAACTCCGGGAAAGTCGCACCCCAATAGGGGCGAGTAGAGAGTGTCTTGGAATGAGTCGGACTGTCTGCCGTACGCATTGCGGTCGATTCTGGCATCGACCAGTGGGTAGCCCCCATCCTGTGGGTCCGAGAGGAGGATTGCTCCCGCACAAGTGCCCAGCACGGGCAGTGTCGGCCTATCCCTGATCCACTGGAAGAGCCCGGGAAGCAGATTCGATGCCTCGTCGAGTCCTGTCAGCCTCATAGTGGTCGACTCTCCGCCCGGTAGAACGAGTGCTTGGAGGTCGGACGATTGAAGATCGGAGAGTTTTCTGATCTCGTGAATCTCCACCATAATGCCAGAACGCGAAGACGCTGCCTCTATTGCGGCGATATGCGCGTGTCTCGCACCCTGAAGCATGACCAAGCCGATACGGAGCACGCCCCGGCGTCTCGCCTAGTGGAGATGAACCCTGTCGTGCCCTCCGATGGGCTGAAAGACCGGGGATTGCACGTCCAAGCATGACTGGAGCGGGCAGAGTGCACAATTTCGGTGCGGGGCCAGCGGTGCTCCCACTCGAAGTGGTGTCCGAAGTAGCCGAGGCGCTTCCTAATCTATCCGACAGTGGCTTCGGGCTACTGGAAGTGTCCCATAGGAGCGAAGTCTTCCAGAGCGTAATAGACTCGGCCGAGGAAAGGGTGAGGAGGGTTCTTTCCGTGCCCGGTGACTACCATGTCCTATTCCTCCAGGGCGGTGCCTCAACCCAGTTCTACATGACCGCCCTAAATTTGCTCGGGGAGGCTGGAAAGGCGGACTTCCTAGTGACTGGCGGATGGTCCCAGAAGGCCATCAAGGAGGCCGGCAGGGTTGGTGATGTGCAATCGGCCTGGGATGGGTCGGGAGACGGATTCGTTTCTGTCCCCAGTAACGGCGACTACGTCATCAGGGACGATGCTGACTACGTCCACTACACCTCGAACAACACCCTCTTCGGAACACAGTTCCACCACCTTCCGGACAGCGGGGGTAAGCCTAGGGTGGTGGATGCAAGCTCGGACATCTGCGGAGTCCCACTGGACATCTCATCCCACGACCTCGTCTATGCAGGGGCCCAGAAGAACCTGGGGCCGAGCGGGGTCACCCTGGTGATCATCTCCCCCTGGGCAATTTCCAAGATAGGGGATGGTCTTCCCACGATGATGGACTACAGGACCCACGTGTCCAAGGGCTCCATGTTCAACACCCCCAACACATTCGGCATCTTCGTCCTGGACAGGGTAATGGCTTGGGTCGAGAGGAACGGGGGTTTGGAAGGGGCCATAGATAGGAACAGGAGGAAGGCAACGCTACTCTACGATGAGCTGGATAGGACCCCATTCTGGGCCCCTCATGCCGAAGCCGGATCGAGATCAGTCATGAACGTCACCTGGAGGCTAGCCGACCAGAGCCTGGAGCCGGCATTCCTGGAGGAGGCCGTCGCCGCTGGAATGGGCGGCCTGAAGGGCCATCGGAGCGTCGGAGGAATCAGGGCGAGCATGTACAACGGATGCACAATAGACAGCGTAGAGGCTTTGGTTTCCTTCATGAGGGATTTCGAGGCGAGACACGGGTGAGCGTTCCCATGGATACGAGGGATATTCTCGACATCCTGGACCTCACATTGCTGGACCACGATGCCTCCGAGGCCGATCTGAGAAGGATATGTGACAGGGCCAACGAGTACGGGCCCGCCGCCGTGTGCGTATTCTCCGAGCACGTTGAGCTGGTCAGGGGGATGCTGGATGACGGGATCTCCGTGGCTGCCGTGGCCGGCGGATTCCCCGTCGGGGGGGACGACGCTACGTCGATTCGCGAGTCGATAGAGGATGCAGTGAGGTCAGGGGCGGACGAGATAGACTGCGTCCTAGAGCCCCGGGACTCCGACGGCTTCCCCGGGGAGCAAGACCTGTCCCTGCTCGAGGCCATGAGGCAGGCGTCTTCAGGCCGGACGCTCAAGGTAATCATCGAGACCCCCCTTCTGGGAGAGCACGCCATCAGGGCGGTGACTCGCATGGTACTGGCAACTGGCGCTGACTTCGTGAAGAGCTGCACGGGCATGAGGGGAGGGTGCAGCGATGAGGACGCACGGCTACTGTCTTTCGAAGTCAAACGTCATTCCGTAACGATGGGAGAGGACAGGGGAGTCAAGCTATCAGGCGGAATTAGAGTCAGGGAGGACGTCGAGAGGCTGATCGAAATCGTGGATTCCAATGAGGCGGACATCTCCGGCCCGTCGAGGCTCAGGATAGGCGCATCGTCCCTACTTGACGACATTCTGAGATGAATGGTGGGCTCGGCAGGAATTGAACCTGCGATCTTCGCCATGTGAAGGCGACGTCATAACCCCTAGACCACGAGCCCCGGGTCCATGCGGGCTGAGCCCTCACGATAAGCATGATGACGCGACTGGGGCGCCATCTCCCGCCGGAATCAAAAGTCCGGCCCGATTCGGACAAACATGGCTGCGGGTCTGGACTTCGGGGTCCTCAGGGAAAGGGACACCTGGAAAGGGTTCGGCGTGGGCGTCGTTCTGTTCTGCATTATCGGGTACTCATCGCTCAGCCTTTTCGGGTTGTCCTCGTCGGCATACGGCGTAAGTGACGTAGTCGAGGTCAGCCCGGACTTCGAGGTCGAATCGATGAACAGGACCGGTATCGACGATGCCATCGCCGATGATTCGGGAATGATCAGGCTCAGCGACCTCAGGGGCAGCGTGATCGTGCTAGACTTCATGGCGGTGGATTGCGCCAACTGCCACTACGTCCAGGAGCACATCGACCAGCGCATCGAAGAATGGGGGGCTCTCGAAGGGGAGTACCCGGTCGTCGCCCTGTCAGTGGCAACTTGGTACGCGTACGAGGACTTCGACAGGATAAACTCGACCTTCGGAGACTCGGATTCTGACAAGCACATGAGTTGGCCGGTTGCGAACGGTGGGCCCGATTCCGTGATCCTCGATGACGGCACCAGGGGGGACCTGGTCGAGCACTACTTCGCACAGGCCATCCCCCTCGTCCTTGTGATAGACCACGAGGGCTATGCGGTCGCCAAGGAGGGCACTGGGACGCCACTCGATGGCTGGTCCTCCTTCGATTCAGCGATCGAGAGGGCTAACGAGGGGGATGCCGAGTCACTCAGGTTCGGCATAGAGAAGCCCGACAGCTCGATGGCGGGCGTGTTCCTGATCGGGCTTTTCCTAGGGGTGCTGGTCTACTTCTCCCCCTGCGCGTTCCCCGTACTCCCGTCATACATCACCTACTACCTGAACCTCGGAATGAGGCAGGACGAGCTGATCGAGGCGGGGAAGATAACCGGTAGCATGCCGAGGCCCGTCGAGGTGGGCCTGTTCGCTGCCCTCGGGCAACTGGCGTTCTTCACGGTGGTAGGAGCGATAATCTTCGGCTTGGACGGGATCGTTGACCTCTCGGGGGCCCTGCACGACATCGCGGTGGCGATAGCATGGCTGCTGCTCATCCTGGGCGGGATGATGCTGCTCGGATGGACGTCCCACCTCTTGGCATGGGTCCAGAGGGCGCTGGACAAGTACCAGACTGACGAGTCCGACGAGAGATTCACTCCGCGCAGGAACATGTTCCTGTGGGGCATAGGGTACAGCGCCGCCTCTGTGGACTGCACGGCGGCGGCCGTGTTCCCGTTCGTAGCATGGCTCACTGTGGTCGGTGACGGCGCATTCCTCTCGGGCATGCTGGGCCTGATACTCTCCGCCACCATCCTGATGGTCACCGTGACCGCCCTCGTAGGGACTGGCAGGCAGGCCATGCTTGACTTCCTCAGGAGGTCGACAGGGGTCGTAAAGGCCACGGGCGCCTGGATGATGATGTTCGCAGGTGCGGGGCTCCTCGCCTACCTGACCCAGCCGGCACTGGTCTCAGGGATCCTCGGGTAGGTGCGAGAATGGAGATGGTGGTGCTCGCTTTCCTCGGTTGCTTCCTAGCGGCCGCGCTGACGGTGCCTGCCGGGTTCGGGCTGTCGACCATGCTCACCCCGGTGGTTCTCCTGATGATGGGGCCCCACGAGGCGGTTGCCGTCGTTGCGGTGGTCCATGGCGCCCACAACGCCGGGAAGTTCGTTGCACTGAGGGAAAGCGTCGACCTCTCCGCGTTCCGGCACTACGGGGTATGGCTGGTCGCGGGGTCAATCATAGGGGCGCTGCTTCAGAACCAGGTACCGCAGGACCCGTTGCTGGCCGTGATAGGCGTCTTCCTGGTGCTGCTGCCGATACTCACCCTCAGCGAGTCGTGGACCGGGTACAGGATTCCTGAGGCGAATGACAGGGTGGGTGGCTTCGGTTCCGGATTCATGGGGGGCCTTTCAGGGCACCAGGGCGCCCTTAGGGCGATGTTCCTGACGAGGAGGCTGCGCGACAAGATGACGTACGCCGCCACGGCTAGCGTCCTGGCGCTTTGCGTGGACCTATCGCGGATTCCCGTCTACCTGTTCTTCAGGCCGGACGAGATTGTGGAGCACCTCCAACTGACTGCCATTTTGGTGGTAGCAGCCCTGCTTGGAGTCAGGGTTGGCAAGAGGTGGTTGGAGACAATGAAGTCGGAGTTGATCCGTAAGATTGTGATGTCGGGAATAGTTGCCAGCGGTGCTTTCTACATACTCGAGTCAGTGGCCTAAATTCTACCTAATTGAGGGGAAGAAACCTCAAAGGAATCTCTGTGAGATTGAATAGTGGTCGCATCATTTGGGATTCTCAACCGAACCTGCCACTGATGTATTGTCCAGTTAGTTCCTCATCCGGGTCATTGAATATCTTCTCAGTATCTCCAAACTCTATGAGTTCGCCCAGATACAGGAATGCGGTATAATCAGAAATTCTTGCGGCCTGACTCATGGAGTGAGTAACCATCACTATGGTGACCTTTGATTTGAGCTTCTTGATCAGCTCTTCGATTTTTGCGGTCGCAATCGGATCAAGTGCAGATGTTGGTTCGTCCATAAGTAAGACCGAGGGCCTAATTGCTAGGGCTCTCGCAATGCACAGTCGCTGCTGTTGCCCTCCTGATAGTGAGTAGGCATCGTCTTGTAACCTATCTTTAACCTCGTCCCATAGAGCCGCATCCCTCGCAGTCAGACATATCCGGCGTCTCTGGAATATCTCTGATCTGGGGCAGTATCGTCATTCAATCACATCTTCGCATTCTCAATAATCCACTTGTGGAATCCCCTGTCAGGAGATCCACCGGGGTGGTCAAGGCGACTGGCTCTTGGATGATGATCTTCGCTGGTTTGGGACTCTTGGTCTACCTGACGCAGACCGAGGCAGTTTCCGGAATAATCGGATGACATAGCTCCAAATGAGGCAAGAATTGGAGCCTACTCACTACTTGATGATTTAATTGTTTGATTCTAATGAAATATTGGGGAAAATGCGTATATAATCTATATAGTTTAAATAATCACTATAAAGGAGACGTCGATGCGACAACATGAGATATTCCCACTCGGGCATGGTTATTTTTTCCTCGATCTTCATATCTTCAATTGCAATACTCTCATTTTTAGTATCTCAAGGAGGGTTTGTTTCGGGTGATATCGATGGGATTGGTACCACTGAAATTTTCTGCATAGGAGATAGCTGTCTCGAAACAGAGGTACTAATTCTTGACGATGAAGGTGCATCATACATCATTTATATGCCACCAGGAATACATTCCAACGCCGGGATCGGGTCAACCTTTCAAGGCATTAATATTGGATTTGGAGGATGAATAGATGAGTGATGATGTAATGAATATTGAAATGAATAGAGATGATGAAGTGAAGATTCTGAGGTTGAGGACCAATGAGGGTTCTTTCGCAGATATTGAAGTTAGACCGGGCCCCGATGAGGGAGTAGTATTGATGATTTATCAAATACTCGAAGATAAATCTAGGAAAGCAGTCAAATGGGTCCCTAATCTCCAGATGATTTGATAGGAGCCGGGGAGATATCCCCCCGGCCCCCTTATGTCACTCGGCCTAAATTAATGGCTGAAGAACTGCTACTGTTCCGCTAACCTCGTTTGCCACTATCAGCATTGGTGCTCCGTTGGGACTATCTGCTCCCGATACGAATGCCATTGCCTCGGGAGATACGTGGTCGTGCATGTACACGTACTGGACGAAGAACGGATAGGCGGGATTAGTGACATCATAGATCATCACTCCGCCTGATCTCTCCAAAGCTACGAATGCGAGGGTCTTGCCTGCGAATTCGCCAGTGATAACACCCTCTGGCTCAGAACCCTTGTCGTCGTTCCTAGATCCTGTGTATGAATTCAGCCACTGATCATTCACTGCCATCAGGTGCTCGACTTCGTCGCCGCTATCCCATACTTGTACGAAGTCCCCGTTGCTGTCATACTTCCATATAGAGAATGACCTAGCTCCGTAACTGCAAATGAAGTCTATGTCCCCGTCACCATCTGTGTCTCCACAGTCATCAGCGGTGGTCGTCTTCAAGCGGCCGAGATCGGCATCTGAAACACCATTAGGGAAGGAGGTCGCATCTAGACTTAGATCATCGGCTCTCTCCTCTTCGGAGTATCCATCATAATCCCTTGCATCGCCCTCGTTGGCAGAGACATAGTAGGTGATTCCGTCACTAGCCACGAATGAGGTCATTGCATCGGGTTGGTACATGCCCTTGACGTTGTCCCAGCTCTGGAAGTTGACTCCTCCGTCCCTGTCACTAAGATCGAGTGATAGTGTTGAGTAATCCTTGAACCCGAGGGCATGGATTCCTGTTATGGTGTTGGTCGATAGGTCAAGAGTAGCGACCGCGTTGTTCTCCTGCATTACTATTGTTGCAGTCGAGTCGTCACCAGCAACGGCGATGTACTCCGGCTCCAAGTCCTGGGCCACTGTTGCACCTGGCCCGAATATCCTTACTCCGTTAGCTTCCAGAGTAGCCATCTGTGAATTGAAGGATGTGAATCCAACCTGTGTTGCTGTTAGGCTTGTAGTATCGGATACATCAATCACTGTAACTGAGCCAACTGGATCGACGACGTAGTCATCGTCTGGCTCTCCCTCATTGGCGACCAAAGCCTTGGTTCCGTCGTTTGTGAAGGTGATCATGTCTGGTAGTGCGCCAGCTACGATCGAGCCAACAAGGGTCCCATCGGTATCAAAGAACATTGCGAGCCCATTGTCCTGCTTTGGGTCGACCGCCACTGCTACTCCGACTAGTCCGTTAGAGCTGACTGCCACGCTGTTTGGCTCTCCGTTGGAAATCACGAGTCTGTAGTGGAGTGTTGGCATGCTCGGTGTGCTCATGTCTATGATGTCTACCGAACTGTCCTCAGCATTTACCACGAAGGCCCTTTGCGACACTACGTCGTAAGCTGGTACTTCCGCGTATCCCTCACACTCGTCCTCTCCCATGTCGCAACCAATTGGTGCTGAGTGGAAGCTCCCGACAAGTGACCACGTGTGTGAATAGCCCTGAGAAAGGATAGTCGTGCTGTCGGGGCAGTATTCCACCATTGAATGAACATTCGCTGCTCCGTCTCCTGCGAGACAGTGGACTAGGTCCTGTCCGTCTGCTCCAGGGGTACCATCTGCTCCCGTAGGGCCCACTGGACCTGTACTTCCTGTCTCACCGGTTTCTCCTTGTTCCCCTTTCTCTCCAGGGAGTCCTGAGTCTCCGTTGGCGCCATTGGAACCATCCTCACCGGATGCACCAGTGAGGCCTCGGAATCCCCTTTCTCCATCCTCTCCATCTGCGCCATTGCAGACGGCGTGAGTCTCGGTTCTCTCTGCAGTATCTAGGTTTCCATTTTCATTGTCATCTATCCCAATATGGATCAATATTCCACCCTCGGGGCAATCATTTGCTGAGGCGGGCTGGAGATCGACTAAACTGGTATCGACATCCACATCTGTACTTCCGCCTACACAGCCCGCTAGGACTGAGGTCATCATTATCAGCATTAAAGCTGTACTTATCTTCTTGTTGTTATGCATAGTATCAACTATTTATTTCCAGAATACAATCCTTACATATCATGTCCCCACGTATACTATTTTGTAAATTGAAAACTATTTCCTACTATATTCAATCTATACTTAATTTCGAATTATGTTACACAATACCCCTGTATTGTTTTACATCTGATATACTTTGATGGCTTTCAAAGGGATTTACTGGTTTGACCAAGTAATTAAGTCATCCATGATAGTTTAAACAGAAACTGTACTAATTATAGATTACATGATTCTAATGTCGTGGTTCATGGGTTGTGACTTGCCACTTCCATCAAGTCCCTCTACTGCAATCAGAACTCCTTTAGACATCATAAATCCTCAATTCATTCAGCAACTATCGCAACGTCGCCATCCAATCTAGTCCTCACCGGGTCTATAAAATCAACCAAACCTTCCTACAATATACCTTTCAGTTAGTTCCTTTTCAGGGTTATTGAAAATTTTCTCTGTCTTTCCAAATTCAATCAGCCTCCCGAGGAACATGAAAGCTGTGTAATCGGACACCCTTTGGGCCTGAGACATCGAGTGGGTAACTATCACTACAGTAAAATGCTCCTTAAGTTCAAGAATTAAATCCTCTATCTTAGCCGTAGCTATTGGATCCAGAGCGGAGCATGGCTCATCCATGAGGATTATATCTGGCTCGACTGAGATCGTTCTAGCAATGCATAATCTCTGTTGTTGCCCCCCTGATAAACTGGTGCCGAGTTCATGCAACCTATCCGAGACCTCCCCCCAGAGTGCAGATTTTATGAGTGAGCTCTCAACTATCTCATTCATTTTCCTCCTAGATGGGCTGTAGTGCAGCTGGACCCCATAAGCAACATTATCGTAAATTGACTTGGGGAACGGATTTGGCTTCTGGAAGACCATTCCAATTTTCCTCCTTAGCCTGACTAGGTCGGTAGAAGGTTGATTGATATCTTCTCCATCATAGAGTATCTCTCCATCATAATTACAGATTGGAATAAGGTCATTCATCCTGTTGAGGCATCTCAACAAGGTTGACTTGCCACACCCAGATGGACCTATGAATGCGGTAACTGAATTCCTTTCTATTGGTACCGATACATCATAAATTGCCTGAGCTGCGCCATATCTTAGATTAAGTCCCTTCACTTCAATATGTGGAGTGCCGTCGATATTCAAATCGGTTGTCGATACTATGCTATCCCTGTCGATATCGAATGATGACTCATCCGTATTTTCTAGCTTCTTTTTTGTTTCTATTTGATTTTGGTCCGTCATTTAATCACCTTCTATGCGTTCGAGAATTTTCTGTAGTGCGCCCTAACCAAAATTGCCACTGAGTTAACCATGACTAGGGTCCCCAGCAGTACCAAGGAAGCTCCTGCGGCTGCGACTTTGAATCCCTCCTCTGGCTGATCGGTCCATGTGTATACCTGGACTGGGAGAACAGTGTACTTCCCGCTAGGGTTAGAGCCCCAGTGGGTAAATGATGTAGGGTCAGCAGTCATTATTGGCCGATCGGCCCACATAGGCAATTCTGTCAGAGCAACTTCAAGCCCAGGAATCCAAGAAATAAATCCATCCAGGGTAGGCAGTACTGTGTAGTCTACGAAATAGAATGGGTCGGGTTCTTGGAAAACAGAGGTTACAGCACCGACGAGTATCAGGGGAGCTGCCTCGCCCATTATCCTCGACATAGCTAGGATAGTACCGGTCATCATACCTGGCATAGCGTGAGGAAGGACATGGTCCTTAATCACCTGCCACTTTGTACAACCGACACCAAATGCCCCTTGGCGAAGAGATGGGGGAACCGCCCTAAGTGCCTCTTGGCTGGCAATTACTATCGTAGGCATTGCCATTGTAGCCATCGTTATTCCAGCGGTGAGTATTGTCCCTCCGAGACCTAGCCCGAATCCTGAGCTGGATGAGCAAAGAGCTAGTCCGAATAGGCCGAAAACTACTGCGGGAACTCCAGCTAGATTGGTAACTAATGTCTGAATCGCCGACTGCCAGTAATTCTTTGGCGCGTATTCCTCCAGCCATATAGCCCCTCCAATGGAAACTGGAATTGCGAACAGCATTGTGTAACCCACAACGTAAACACTGCCCCAGAAGGCCGCCCTCAGTCCCGCTCTGTAGGGTTGCTGTGAAGGATAGTTCGAGAATATGAAGGAGTTAACTATCTCGAACGGTATTGTGAAGAAAGCAACTATCATTACGACTGAAGCAACGAGAATCCATCCGTCTCTTCCCATAACAACTCTCTTGACTCTGTCCTCATTAATATCCTTCGAACGGGTGAGTTGGGATGCTCCCTCGATGAGGCGTTTGAAAGCGGAGGCCGACATAAGCAAACATATTGATCCTACTATGAAACCACTATTGAAGACCCATCCAATTGCTAGCAAGTAGCTGGTAATTGTAACAATTAGCGAGGCCCCCTCAGTGAATCCCTCAGATGGCCTGACTCCCTCTTCAGGCCTCAGGCCCCATATCGACCAAATACTCGCAATCACCCCTAATGAAGAAAGAAGAGTGATCGATGTCCCAATTGTGAGCAGGAACAATTTGAATATCAGATATAATTCTGATGATATTGTAGACGATATGATGAAAATTCCTAATAGAAGTACGACTATTCTGAAGACTAGTGAGACGATCCTACCTATCAATTCCGAGGAATAAATTATGTATGACCATCCGCTAATCTCCTCGCCATCATATCCGAATTTATCGTCTATTCTGGTAAGTAACCTCCTAAAAATAGACACTACTGCCCCAGGCCTAATCATTGCTAGGGAGCTTATGATGAGTAAGGAGAAGGCAATAATCTCCTGGATTGGAAATGGATCCTCGTATGAATCAAGACCTGATTCATAGCTAGCTGGGATCCCACAGAAACCAGACCAAACTTGTGGCTGGAGTAATAATCTTGATTCGTAGCACCAATTATCTGCATTTGTAGGCGGGTTAGAATTGAATTCTTTTGCTCTGAGGCAATCGGCCTTGGCCCTCTCCGGGTAGTCGTCTTTGTACGTCTCATCACACATTCTGCCCTCTGCGGAAATTACATAATTCCAAATCTCCAAAAGCTCCGAAAGTGAGGCTTCATCTATCACGCATTGTTCTGAGGAAGGAGATTGCTCGCAGGATTCCAAAGTGATATCCATATAATGAGATAATGTCTCTGAGGATGTCAGAGAATTATCAAGCTGAACATGGTCGAACTTTGCCCAAAGCGCGTCAACATTGTGACCCTGTCCATCTACTAGATTCTTGATGCCATCGTTATCTATGTCGTCATCAGAAACCTGATCATGGACTCCATCGAAATTCTCATCTATCATCCATCCTTCATATCCGATTACCGGAGCATCAGGACATTGTTCATCCCCCCCGATAATTGGATTCAAGAGATTATCTCCATCTATGTCGCTGTCACACCAGTCCCTAATACCATCATTATCTTGATCTCCATCATCGAAAATCCTTGAATTGAACCATGTTTCAAAAGGGCCGAGAATAAACTCTCCTACTTCCTTATACGAGCTTTCCCTGGCATCACTTGGGGGCCCTCCTATCTGTGAGTAAGTTACTGTATAGTTCATACGATGCTCGAGAGTCAAAACCCCCAGGCCCGATTGTCCTACCTGAGCTGGATGTAGGACAATAGAGTCGACTACTTCGCCATCTCTCAAAAATTCTCCCGATGAAATTAACTCTAGAGTTATCCTATCGCACTCAGAACAATCTGAAGTCAGAGTAATTGATAAATCGGCGTGAATATCCCTAGAGGTCCCAGGGACTGCTCTGAAATCGTAACCTCCCAAATTAGACAGATCGTATACATCATATAAACCGGTTAAGCCCTTTTCTAAGATGAATTGGGCAACTTCAGCACGAGTACAGAATTCCGGTTGCATTTCTCCTATAACTGATGAGGGATACAATATTGGTTCTGGAATTTCGGACCTGCTGAAATTTTCCCAACCCCAACCAGTTGTGAACCTGTTTTCTTGCCATAGGGAGTAATTATAGATGTGAACGACATCCATCTCCTCAGAAATATCAGTATCTATCCAAATATCTCCATTGGACTTGAAGATTGGCTCTACTGAGCTATGATATATCCAAAGCTTGTCATTGCCCCATACAGGGTGTCTATCCTCTCCAACGAACGGATAAATTTGTGATATTGCGGTTGTGAAGTCAGCTTCTGAGATCACAGGCTCCCACCTTAGTCCCTTCCATATGTACTGAGCATGGTCATCAGATGTGTCTATCCAGAAGTCCCCAAGTCTCGGAGTTGGGGCTTCATCTCTGACGAAAATATCCACTCTCTCATCCTCCAGTGGATCAAATGTGGCAGATTCTCTCTCATTCCAGGGAAGTAAGTGAGAAGGATTCCATGAGTCATATGGTGCGTAACTATTGGCCATCAGCCCTTGATCGCAGAGGTATCTTTGAATGTCCCTGGATCTATCAAAGTATATTGCGTTCCCATCGGCGTCTCTAAGAATTCCATCATCATTGAACGCTTCGAATTTTACTTCCGTCCATTCCGCTCTTAAAGTCACGTTAGAGCGATCTCTTTTGGGGTCATCGAGAACCCAATCATCATCCCATGTCTCGACATTCCATGATTTAACAGTCTCGGAGACGTCTTTGTTTTCTTCAATTCCTATTACCTCTGTTTCAGTCTCTGGGACATATGCCTCGCTGTATATTCTGGTAACCATAGTCGCAAGAATAAGGGCGCAGATTAGTGATATTGTGATGAATGTGACTCTACCTGCATTGGCGACTCTGTCCCTCCTCTTTCTTGATCTGAGAGGGAGATTAGAGACTCCGAATAGACTGAATTTTTCGGTCATTCGTATTCCTCCCTGAATCTATGCATAATTCTCTGTCCGATTATATTCAAGCCTAGAGTAATTATGAATAGATAGAGTCCTACAGCGAACATAGAATAGTAAGCTGAAGTCCCTGCCGGAAGATCACCCTGTATCTTCTTGGCGATATAAGCCGTCATAGTTTGAGATGAAAGGAACATATTCTTTGTGTAGTATGCGGCTGTTCCTACTGAAAGTGTGACTGCCATGGTCTCGCCGATAGCCCTTGAGAATGCTAGTATTACCGATGCCAGTATTCCCGAAAGCCCCGATGGGACCACGACTCTGAAGGTAGTTTCAACAGGAGTAGCACCTAAGGCATATGATGCCTCTCTCAGATTGTTTGGAACTGATCTTAATGCGTCCTCCGAGAGACTGGCGATTAAGGGAGTGATCATAATTCCAACGACCACTGCTCCATTAATAGGATTGAAAGGTTGAGGATCTTGGGCCATCCATCCCCAATCAACAAGTATGCCTCCGATATCCATTACGATTGGAGAGATAACGACGAATGCGAAGAATCCGTATACTACAGATGGTATTCCTGCTAGTATCTCAAGAATTGGCTTCACTAAGTTAGCAGTCCTAGGGCTTGCATATTCTGAAAGGAATATCGCTGTTCCAAGTCCCAGTGGAATTGCAATAACTAGTGCACCGAGAGCCACTTGCAGTGTAGTTTGAAGAAGCGCGTTGACGCCGATACTTAGATTATCAGTTACTGTGACAACTGAGACAGTCCTTATGTCAGTCCTCCATAGGGTCTGAGTCAAGAACTCCCCCAAACTTCCATCAACTCTAGCAACCAAATCGAAAAAGCTGGTTACTATAGCAACTATTGTTACTACAAGCAATAAGGCTCTGAAATCAGAGTCAAGATATGCCATTCTCTGACTCGCCCAGTTATACTGCCTAGACTGCCCGATATGATCTCCAATGAATATTCTTAGGTCATACAGTGGATGGGCCAACACAGCAAAAAGTAGCAGATAGGGGTTCAGAAGACCCAGGAATAGTAAAATTATCACCCTATTTAGTTCTCTCAGCTTGAGGGTATTTACTGGATTGAATTTGACTTCGGACTTCTCTATTTTCTTAATCTTCTCTAGAGTACGATTTCTAGTGTCCGACATGGTCACCCTCAGGAGCAATAGTGAAAGGCCAAAAGAAACCAAGTGGCCAGTCTGGATCTCATGTGTTGGCTCGATTGCTAGCCATGAAAGAGCTAGGGCAACAACCATAGGACTGGTCGGGAATTTCTTACTTGAAGTCCATAGGAAGATGATTGCAATGATATTAATCATAAGAAGATATGAGATGGCAGACTGTGAAAGAGGAGTCAAAATGGCTAACGATCCAACAGAAACCAGTACCATTGAGAATGAGCCTAGAGGAGATATAACTGATTCTATATGCTCTGTTGAGAGCCTTGATAGCCAAACGGGAGAGAATAGATTCATCAATACTACAAAAATTGTCAATGCCCCCAAAAAGAGGCCAAATCGATCTACGTTGGGCACTCGGGGATCTGGGTCATGGGCATTGGGAATCCCATCATTGTCCATGTCTGGATCTCTGTAATTATCGAATCCGTCATCATCAATATCATCGTCGAGATCGGCCCCCCTTTCATCAACGCCAACATTTGGTTTGCCGTCACCGTCAACATCTAAATTTGCCTTATCGGAACCAGCCCATGTAATAACTACCCAATCCCTCTTAAGATCCGCATCAACTTGATGGAGAATCAAGGCCCCCTCATTCTCCCTCATTACTCCCAATGGGATGTACGCATCGCGGATATCTTCTCCCTCAGACTCAGAGTAATTGTGTTGAGGATTATTGTCTAGATAAGTCAGGATATAGCCTCTTTTTTCGTGGGCCGTCCAATTACCAGTGTATTCGCCATTATCATCCAAGATTGCCACTCCATCGGAGTCCCTGTCCCGTTCGAAAACAACAAGTGGTTCACCTAATTTAATCAGAGAATCGTTATCCCAGTCAACTATGCAGAGGCTGTCCAGGTAGAAGGGGTCTGTTATGGACCCCTCACTATAGTTTGCCGCTCCCCATAAATCAGATTGCACACCCTCTGACCAATCATCAGGGGGATCGAACATGTCCGCCCCACAACCAAAGGCTTGGTAGAAGGGTACTGACTTAGCAACCAGAACGTAGATTATCCCTGCAGTGACCAGTACGACGGAAATTGCCATGGAGAATAGTACTGCACTTGGGGCACCAGCCTCTATTCTTGAGGCTATCCTGGAGAGCTCCAGGTCCCCGCTCCGCGCATCCGACATTGTTTAACCGACAGTGCGAATCTCTATAATTTTCAAAATATATACTCTATTTAGTTGGCCCCACCCGCCCCCCTAGGGACGGGCAGGGTTTACGTTCCAATCAGGATGTCATTACGTTTTCAACGCGCATCCAGGTATCCTGCCATGCGGCTGAGGAACCAGACAGTGGGACATATCCCACGCCATTGACGATCTCATCTCCCAAGGGGCTGAAAGCATACCTTAGATAGTGATAGACCTCGTCCATGTACTCATTGTTTACGTTGATGTAAATCGCTCTGGTAAGGGGATTGTAGCTGCCATCTGCGATTGTCTCGGCACTTGGGGCTACGAAGTTTCCTGCATCGTTCTGGATTGCCAAAGCGGATAGTGCGTCCTGCTCTGCTACGTAGTAAGCATAC
>Ga0114933_10002517_pt1 | contig 18899 bp, 17 predicted proteins | sample 4SBtaG_FD_89691 | JGI IMG/M metagenome (GOLD analysis project Ga0114933, IMG submission 89691) | Deep subsurface microbial communities from Kolumbo volcano to uncover new lineages of life (NeLLi) - 4SBTROV12_W25 metaG | ecosystem: Environmental > Aquatic > Marine > Volcanic | place: Kolumbo... | reverse complement strand
GCCAAGAAAACCAACTTGCATGAAGCTACGCCGTCCAACAGGGCTACCTTTGCACTTCATTGTTAACGTCTTTCTTCAAAAACCAATTGATGATCGCCTGCGCAATGCAGACTGATTGATGATCCAAATGTTTTGCTCATCCGATGAGCTGAACCGTGATATTGTCATAGTCGAAAACATCATGTTCCCTTCTGTGACCGTCGTCTAGGTTGGGTCTATTCGGTGGGCACGTAGGCATCTACCGCTTTAAACGGTCTATGTACATGCCTTTAAAATAAACCTGAATGGCACAAATTACAACTGAATACCCACTGAAATAGGGGGGGGCAATTCTGCAGTATTTTGTAGGAGGCACTATTTCCAGTGCACCCTTGGGCTCATCGTTTGCGACGCACGTAGCAAAATGACTGCGTGGTGGATCATCACCGGTCTCATTATTGCTGTTATTAACAATACGATGTGTCTGGCATTCAGCACTTAATAATGCTAATCACGACCCTTAATTATATGCCAACCCAGTTCTAATGTCGGTGATTTGGAGTTGGTAAATTCAGTAAGAAGTAGCGATTATGCCGGATATATCAGTTGAGACTGATGCATCATTGATGGATTTGATTTGTGAAATGGATGGGTGTTGATCCCATTCATTACTTCTACTGGCTATCCTGCCATTCGCATTGGCAGAATAACAGCTTCCGGTGCCGGGTCCGTTGGTTCTTCTATGAGCTCCAGTTCGTCACGCAGCACTTTTAGATCTGCCGGCGCTTCGATACCGACACGCACTTTATCTCCGGATACTCTTACAATCGTGACGGTGATTGAGTCACCGACACGAATACGTTCACTTTCTTTACGCGACAGTACTAGCATATACGCGATTCCTTTCTACGCTTCACCTCATTTCGATCTCAATTCCCGCTTCCTGTAATAATGTACAAATGTACACTATATTGTCAGCGGGCTCAAGCCTGATAGCACTGCCTATACCTTGGCGGTTAATAGGCGGTAGATTTCAGGCTATTGCAGCACCTAAAGTCAGTCTTAGGCAGCCTGAGCAAGAATTCCCTGCAGGCACTCATCCAGCTCTACTCGGTGTTGGCGTTGTCCGCTGCAACCGTAAAACAGGATTGTGTTGCGTTCTGCTTCCCAGACAGCCGTAAGCTTGACGCTTCTTGGGCCGTGCAGGCAAAACAGCATTCCGCATGGAGTGTTGTTTGAGATCAGGAGCTTTTCAGTCATTTGAAAAGCACCAGGTTCGAGATGATTAAATTCACAAAGTACAGATTGAACGAAATGACGAAGATCCAGCAAAGTCCTAATGGGGGTCCGAATAGGAGTGATAGCAGGCATACGTCCTCCAATGGGTCAATCAAGTTGTTATTTAAGCCAGCACATAAAGTGTTAAAAAACACGGCTGAGTTAAAATGGGTGGAGTAAGGTGTCTTGCGACAATGGGTACTATCGGAATCCTGTGAAAACTTTTTTGATTGCGAGTGTACATTCGGATAAAAAAAATACGGAATATGGTCGTACTTTGCTGCCAAGCAAGGACATAACGGTTGTACCGGTTCGCAGTCAATTAAATGCGGTTAGTAACGAGATTTGGCTTAAGATCTTTGGTAAAACGGTTACTACCAATTCTGCGAACCTCTGGCAGCTTTTCGAAACGAAAGAAACACAATGAAAACAGGATTCAAAACAACCTGCGACCTATTTAGACGCGTTGGTGTCTCAGTGCTTTTGATCACCGTCGTGCTTTTTTACTCCAGTAGGGCATCGCTCGCTGAGTCTAAATTTGAACTTTCAGAAACCCCGGACGGCGTTGAAGTAAAGTTAAACGGGCAGCTGCTAACCAATTACCTTGTGAAATCCGGCGCCAAGCCAATCTTGTGGCCTCTGATCGGTCCCTATGGAAATGAGATTACGCGTGCATACCCCATGCGAGACGCCGGTGAGTTTGAACGTGACGACCATGTCCATCATCGAAGTTTCTGGTTCACGCATGGTGATGTGAACGGCATCGACTTTTGGAGTGAAACGGAAGGCCATGGGAATATCATTCACAAGGGCTTCGACAAGGTACGGGGTGGAAAGACTGGCGTGATCGCGACCCGGAACGATTGGCTGGGCCCAGACGGAAAACGGATTTGCCAGGACACACGTACGCTGACGTTTCATGCTGACGGTGATCTCTACTGGATTGACTTTGATACGACGGTTACCGCCGGCGATGGATCAGTGAAGTTCGGAGATACAAAAGAAGGCTCCTTTGGAGTCCGCGTCGCAGGCAGCATGAAAGTCACATCGGAAATGGGTGGGAAAATCATCAACATCCACGGCGATACAGATGTGAATGCATGGGGCAAACAATCACCATGGGTTGATTATCATGGACCTGTCAAAGGTAACGTGGTTGGTATCACCATCATGAATCACCCCAGCAGTTTTCGATATCCATCCTATTGGCACGCACGTACCTATGGTTTGTTTACAGCGAATCCATTTGGACTGCACCACTTCAAAGGTGACAATTCCATTGACGGATCTCACCAGATGGTAAAGGGTGATTCCTTCACGCTGCGATACCGGGTTCTGGTTCACAAAGGGACTGAAAAGGACGCAGACGTCGCTAAGCACTTTGAAGCTTATAAGAGCGTCAAGAAGTAACGACAGAATTCAAAAGTTGATGGCCTAACGGCTGATTGATTAACGACTGAAATAGGCGTCGTGTTCTACTTCTTTGAATTGTGCCAGTTGGTTGCTGACGTCTGCAATGCGTTTGCGATCGGTATTGGTCCACAGCCAGTTGGTATGGTGGGTAGCCCGTACCACTTGCCGCCGAATCCCCGCTTTAAGAACGCGGGTTACGGTTTCCGGAATCATTTTGTGGTCGGCAACAACCTGGTTGATTCGAATGCGTGCCTGTGGTGGTAAGTTTCCGACACGTGTCGCGTTGAGCCGCGCAAACCAATCCGCGAAATATTGATAACGTTTTACAGCAGATGGAAACTTCGCAGCGGCGCCGTCGACTGTATATGTCAGGTTGTCACTGCTTACAGCGAACCGCTTGGTACCGACTTCAGCTTCTTCAGATAAGTCGGCCGTAAATAATTTGTTATTGGTTTCTTCCGAAGCGTTTTGGCGTAGTTGTTTCACGTACATAAGAAGAAACTCAGTCGTGAGCGTAGTTTTGATTTGCTTGGTCGGGTTAAGCAATACAATTCGACCACGATTCAGATCAAACACGGTCACTTCGCCACTGCTTGCTTCGGCGAAGTCATAAATCACTGCGTCGGAAAACAGAGTTAGATTAGTCGAAATCGGTTTTTCATCTTGTTCCAAAAACACATTGGTCGTGATTCGGAATTCCTGGCCGATTGCGGTCGATGTGGCCGTGGATACGGAGATCATGTATAAAACCACTAGAATCGCGCCTTTAATTTGTTGGTTGTTTTTTACAAACATCACTTCACTTGCCACCGTATAAGGTAGGGTTGATTAGCAGTCCTGCCACTGGCCATCATTCCAATGGAGTCTAATCCAGCCTGGTAGGAATCGCTCGTTACTGTTATGAGCAGCATGAGAGTAATAAAAACATGTGTTGCCTGTCTAGGTGAACATCGCGCTGCGTTTGCATATTGCGTCGCAATGTCTGGATGACACATCGAATAAACAATTCAAACACGATCGGTCCATTGAGTAACTTCAACAGAATAAATCGAATCCTTGTGACAGGCGGTGCGGGTTTTCTCGGTACACGTCTTTGCGAAATGCTTGTCGAACAGGGGCACGATGTGATTTGTCTGGATAATTTTTTTACCAGCCAGAAATCAAATGTGGATCACTTACTCAATGAACGCAACTTCGAGTTAGTGCGGCACGATGTAACGATGCCGATTTGGCTTGAAGTCGACGAGATATACAATCTCGCCTGTCCCGCTGCACCCGGGCACTACCAGTACAATCCGATCAAGACAATGAAGACATCTGTGATCGGAGCTATTCACATGCTTGGTATGGCCAAGCGATGCAAGGCTCGAGTATTGCAGGCATCGACCAGCGAGGTATACGGTGATCCGGAAGTGCATCCGCAAACCGAAGAGTACCGAGGTAGCGTCAATCCAATCGGCCCCCGCGCCTGCTACGATGAAGGCAAACGCGCCTCCGAAACAATGTTCTTTGATTACCATCGTTCCAATAAGGTCCAAATTAGAGTCGCTCGGATCTTCAATACGTATGGACCGGGTATGCATCCATTTGACGGTCGTGTGGTATCCACCTTCATTCGTCAGGCGCTGGCCAATGAACCCATTACCTTATTCGGCGACGGTCAGCAGACGCGGTCATTCTGCTATCGTGATGATCTTGTGAGTGGACTTATTTCCATGATGAATCACGCTGACCCTTGTGTTGGTCCGATTAATCTTGGCAATCCTCATGAGTGCTCGGTGCGTGAATTGGCAGAGAAGATCATTGCACTAACCGGTTCATCATCTGAAATCGAACTGTGCGAGTTACCGCAAGACGATCCGCTAAGGCGTCAACCGGATATCACTAAGGCTCGGGAAATCCTGGATTGGGAACCGGCCACAGATCTTGATGATGGCCTGAATCAGACCATCCAGTGGTTTAGGTCGATTGACCTGAGACACTATCGACCGCCTACACCGAACTACACATAGCTACTAAGACTTGGCTATTTAGCCTTTGCCATCACTAATTGGCCATTTGCACTTAACCCATCGTCAGACGTCGGGCTATTTCACGGGCTTAAAGCGAATCGGTACGATGATCTCCATCGACACGGCCTTGCCCTCACGAACGGCTGGTTCAAATTCCCAAGCACGTACGGCCAGAATTGCAGCATCGTCAAATGCCTTATGGCCTGAAGAGCGATCGACGTTGAGTTGATCGACCAGTCCGTTTTGATTGACAACAACGCGTAATCGCACGACTCCGCCGATTCCCTTGGCGAGCAACAAAGAGGGGTACTTTGGGTCTCGATTCTTAGAAATCATGGGAAGTTGCTCTTCGCCTGTGTTCGAATCACTTACCACCGTGTCTTGAGCGTTCCCTCGGTTTGGGACGGTGATTAACATCGGGTCGATTGCGAATTCGACTTTGGGCGTTACACGTGCAAGTTGTTCAATGTCAACTGGCGGACTTGGTGTTTCCCGCTGCGGACTATTAGGACGAATCGGCATAATGCTGGCCTGTTCGATTACAGGTTCTGACTTGCACTCCACCGTCTCCGGATTCGTAACCGGAAGAGTATCAGCATCGGTTCGATCCGTGTTGATTTCATGAGCAAGAAGTTTGATTGTTAAAGCATTAGGAGTTGCATTGGGTACCCGGCCTTCAGGTAACGCATTGCTTTGAACCGTATTGGTGCTGGCAACACGTTCCACGAATTCATGGGAAGTATTAAGAGAGGGTGTTTCAACTGAGCGTTCCACTGGTGGATCATTGTTGGGATGAATCGTTGCCTGATCGATCGCTTTTTTTTCTGGTGCAATGGTATCAGCTTGAGCATGCAGTTTTTCAGCTGACGTGTCCGGAGTCTTAGGTTGCTCGGTATCAACAGGTTGTAAATGCTCAGGCTGGGTCTTCTCAGTAATATCAGCAGACAACACACCGGCGACCTGAACCAATTCACTAGCCTGCGTGCCACTGTCACGATCGACACTCGGATTCGCTGATTGCGGAGCAAAACCGCTGCTCATCAGCGCAAAGCTTCCGTGTGCAGCAACACTACAGGTTGCAGCAAAGAGGAGAGCTCGGTTTATTGTGAAACGCATCATGGTTATGTGGTCATTATAAACAGACCGTGACTGAATTGACTTCCAGAACACTCTACCTTTTACTTCGGAAGAACTCGGTGAGGATCCTGCCACAATCTTCTGCTAAAACACCGCCAGTTACCTGAACGGTATGATTCAGACGAGTGTCGGTCAGCAGACTATACAGCGACGACACCGCACCCGCCTTTGGGTCAGTGGCACCGTAAATGACTCGTGGGATCCGTGACTGAACGATGGCACCGGCGCACATGGGACACGGTTCCAAAGTGACGTACATCGTGCAATGTTCAAGACGCCAATCCCCGATCGCCTCTGCAGCCTGAGTAATCGCGATCATCTCAGCATGTGCTGTGGGATCATGTAACTGCTCACGTTGGTTATAGGCAGCGGCAATGATGCGATCCTGATTCAGAATGATCGCTCCGACCGGCACTTCGTCTTCTACTTGAGCTTGTTGGGCTTGTTGCAACGCAAGCCTCATAAAGTGATCGTCCATCAGCTTTGAGAATCCAAATGAGTAGCCGAGCTACTTGATTTCACGGATTTGAATATCTTTAAGAGCAGCCCTTGTTTCCCAGGTCGAGAATCCCAGCGGCTTGTTTAGGTCAACCTCATTGCGAGTCGAGATTTTCCGACCGTCAATATTCACGCTTACGATATTCTTGCCATTGATCCAGGTGCTGATGTTATTAGGTGTCACTCTTACGCGAATCTTGTACCATTTTCCATGAGGAAAATTCATATACGTGGTCGTTTCGTTTTCCGATGCATCGCGGTCTTCAATACTTGATATCCCGACGACGCCGCCACCCCATCCACCAACTATAAAACTGCAATGACTGTTAGCAACGGGAAATGTAATCCCACAGAAGAAATCGTTGCCATCGAGCTTTACGGCTTTTAATCGCAGTTCGTAATTCGTCTTGGGCAGGTCGTCTTTGTCGTATGTAATTCCTGTCATCGAATTACCAAAACCGAGAGTTAATTCACCTTTGGAAATATCGATGTCGCCTTCGCCACCAAAGTTGGTCTTTTTCCAACCTGCGAGAGTTTTTCCATCAAAGAGTGATCGCCATTTACCAGCAATAGCGGAAGAGGCTGGTGCATTGAGAATAAAGGTGCCCGCAATGCATGCACAGAGGAGATGTTTCCAGGTACGGTGATTCATTTTTTGATTTTCTTGATAGATCAGTGCGGCAGGTCTCTATTCGACGTAATCGCCAGAGCTGAGTTGATACGAATAGGACGGCATGTGCGACCGACCGTTATCCGGTGTCATTAGAGACTGCAGTACCGCATAGTCGATGTCTTGACTGAGGAATTGAGAGTGACCGTCCGCGTAGACAACATTTGCACCGCCTTGATGCATACTGGAGAGTCGAGCAACGTCGACAGGTGTTGGTGCGAAGGGGTTTTTCACAAGGAAGTCGATGTCCCCGTTTACGGTAAAGCGTGGACGCATGGTAATACTGGGAACAGGCCGGCCACTTCCGACTGGCTTATCCGTTGAGTAAAGCCATACAAACGTGCTGGCGAAACGATTAAGACTGTCAGCAGTTCCGGTGACCGTCCAAAGTGTTGATTGAACGTTTTCACCCAACAGAATCGTTTGACCGCCGCCATCAACCATGTCCTTTAGGCTTGTCTTTGCATCTGGCTTGGCAATGAGATCATGAAAGATGCCGTTAGCGCGTGTTTGTGCTGCCAGCAGGACTTGTGCAGCTGACATATTGCTTTGATTTACAAAAACGCCATTGGGTATACCTGTTGGATGGAATCCTGCATTGGCTGCATAGGATGTATAAGGGGGCAAGTCATTTGCCCACGGCATGACAAAGGCCGGATCGTATACTGGCAGATTCGAGTTGTTATGCACGTCGATGAGTGATTCGAAAATATCCGGAATGTTATTATTGTTTTCATCCATTATCACATCCGGAATGGGCTCGGTCGTTGGATCCTCAGCACATGTAATCCCATTGAGACTTGGAGCGAGTTGATCAATGTTGTTTATGTAATCCAGAGCTGGATTATCCCAATTGTCGTACAGTGCTTCCTGGTCGTAATACGGAAGTACTTTCACCGTCCAGCTCACATTCTTGTTTACTCCCAATCCCGTGTTGTTACTTCTTGCTGCCATACTGCGATAACCAGGGTATTGACGTTTGATGGACTCATACTGCATTACCGCTTTTCCAAGGTTCGTGACATTGGCCAGACAGGCAGATTTACGTGCTGCGGCAGTTACCATTCCAACAGCAGGGATTAATAGCCCAGCCATAATGCCAAGAATTGTTATGACAACAAGCAATTCAACCAATGTCATACCACGTGGACGTCGGTGCATTTCTGATTCCTTGAACGGATAAGAGTAAACGGATGAGAGTAATAAGCAATGGAGATAAGGAGTTGTGAATGAGCTGCGATCAGCTCGAAAGGAAATTTTCCCAATTACCTAACCAGATTTAATTATACGCTACACAGCATCCAATGCTCTAATGCAGGCGATGAGATTTCCCAGCTGAATTGCGAAATAATTGACTTGTCATTACAAATTCGAAGTCGTTGCATCACGAAAAAGCGTCGAAAATTTTATCGCGTGAAGGACAGTCCGGCAAACACACCGAATCCCCGAGTGCCGTATCCGAAAACCTCTTCATATTGAGTGTCTAAGATATTCTCAAACCTTAGAAACGCTGCCCAGTGATCATCAAGTTGACGATCGGCAAATACGTCTAACAACGTATAGGGTGCGAGCGAGTTTCCACCGTCACGTCGACTGCCAACCAATAGATATCTTATGCCAACGGAAGTGCGTGAATCTTCAAGGTTGTGGCGCAGCGTTACGTTTACTTTGTTACGTGGACGCCGTGCAAGCTCAAGCCCCGAATCCAAATCCACCGCGTTTGTAAATGTGTACATCGCGCGGAGATTTGTTTGATCACTGAGTTTCCAGTCTGCAGTTAATTCAACTCCGCTGCTACGTGCATCACCTACGTTGTCCAGCATGCCCCATAATCCGGCGCTCGGATCCCAGACAATCAAATTGCGAAAGTCATTTCTGAAATAAGTGGCATCAAATTGAATCGTCTTTTCATTGAACGAACGTGTTACTCCAACTTCCCACCCCCTGCTCTCTTCCGGTGCCAAATTCGGATTGCCGAACGCGAATAGATTTTCAGCCAATGCTGGCGCACGAAATCCAGTCCCCAGTGCTGCATGGATCATGTCGCCATTCTCACTCAGGTGATATGAGAGATTCATTCTGTACGTATCTGCTTTCCCAGCGGCACTATGATCATCATGGCGAAAGCCAATTCCTGCATGGAATTGTTTAGTCAGGCTAAATTGATCCTGGGCAAATACGGAGGCAATCGTCTGGGCGGCTAGCGCATTTGATTCACTCGACGCTTCCTCGTGTTGGTAGCCGGCTCCGATGGTGAGCAGATTAAAGTCATTGATCGTATAGTCCGCCTGATATTCAGCCAGACGTGTTTGTCCCTGATAAAACGAATCAAACGGTGTGTCGGTATCTTCCCGATCATAATCTGTCAGACCCATCGTGAAGCGATGGTCGAGACGTCCATCCATCGTGGATCTCTCAAACAGAATTCGGTTTGCAAAACTCCGTCCAACGTTGGCTCGGATCAAGTTATCCACAGGGTTTGGATCACCAAAAATCCAGTCATCGATCTCAGCACGTGAGCTGTTATATCGAAGCACATAATCGATATTCCATTCATTCTCGGTGATCCAGCCAATCCGTGCGGATAGGTTGGCCGAATAGAAGTCGTCGCTCTCGGTGTTTCCAAATCGTGAATTGGCTTGCGAAACGTTATGCGTATCTACAAACGAACCGGCGATCGAGTAGTAATGCTTTTCGTTACCGGCACTTTGAGTCAGTGACTGAACCGATGTGCCGTAACTGCCGCCGGCGGCTTTATAAGTAAGTGTTGGATCACCATTTCCACGTTTGGTAATGATGTTGACTACGCCACCAATTGCATCACTTCCGTAAAGGACACTTTGGGGACCTCGCAGGACTTCAACACGCTCAATGTTCTCTGTAGTTAGGTTTGCGAAATCGAAGCTGCGGCTGGCGTTGCTCGGATCATTAAGCGGCATCCCATCAAGTAGGACTTTTGTATGTGCGGAATTCGCTCCTCGAAGAAACAATGATGTTGCTGCACCTGGACCGCCGCTGCGAACAACATCGATTCCCAGTTTGCCACGAAGTGCATCGGCAAGCGAACCACGCCCTTCCCTTGAAAGTTCCTCACCGGTAACAACGCTGACTGAACTTCCAGAGTGCTTACTCAAACTCGTCGATCGATTGACCGTGAGCACGGCATTTGGATCTAGCGGATTGCGTGGAAAGGAATTCGGACGCCCTGTGACGACGGTTTCCGGAATGACAGGGCTTTGCTGATCTTCGGTCGATGTGTTTTCCTGTGACCAAGCAGGATGGACAACGGTAATGACCAGTAGCCCAGCAAGAAATAAGTTTCGCTTAATTGATTTCGGGATAAGCCACATAAGGAATCGAAGTCGGTCTGCTTTTCAATTTATTAAGCGCGCAACGACGCCACACGCTATCACTTGTATCGAATATTCCGACTGTCCGGCTGAACTCCGTTTCCGAAGTCCTTACAGATGTCACAAGCCATTTTTCCGCAGAGCGCAGCGTGAACTAAGCTGATGTCGTACTTGTGAATGATTTGTCATCAGACCGATGACGATTAACAGCTGCCTCAACCACCAGAGCCGCAATCACCTGCAGCAGCCTGAGCTAGAAGTGCTTGAGCCTTGTCGCGTGCCAATTCAGCTTTTGGAATGAAGTCCATGTTGCCCGTTCCTGCGTAAGCACGCTGGTACGTCACACTCAAAGCGGTAAAGCTGAAAGGGTCGGTGGGCTCGAGATCTGTTGCAGTCTCACCGTGCTCAACCGCCTTGTCATGATTGTTAGCACGTCCGTAAAGGACTGCGAGTGCAAAGTGTGCAAGTGCGTGTTTTTCATCCTGACCGAGAAGCTCATTGAGTTTTTCAATCGCTTCGTCAGTCTTGCCCTCGTCTTTGAGAGCTTCGGCTTCGTTATAAAGTGCATTCAGATCAGACACGATATTTCTCACTTGCGTATTTCGGATTCTTAGGTGAACAGACAGACGGACAAAAAGGATCGGTTCATGGCAATCAATTTGTCACCGTCTACAACTGAATTGTACCGATGTAGCAGTCTACCGCAATTGCCCGAATTGCAGTCCGTCGTCATCGATCCGATACGGGACGATTTCTTCAGCACAAGCACTACCGCGGTGTTTGGCAATGTAGATGCCCCGTCCTATCTTGTTACCGTCACGAATCTTTCCCATATATATCAGTGTATTTGCATTGCTCAGGGCATCGCCTTCGGCAATCGGGCGTTCGATCAGGTCATCAAGCATGGTCTCATGGGATGTATACAACATGAGGCAGCTGACATCTGCATTGTCGTAAGCACCGGCGGTAACTTTTTCTGCATGAGTTCTGTATTTTTCACGAAGCAGATCCCGGGCAACCCACTCAGGGTCTTTGCGCAAAACCTGATGATAGATGTATTCGAACATGTTGAGTTGTACGGAGTCATGTGCACGGTCGACTGGCTCCAGTCCATCGACCACGACGCGACGTGAACCCGCAATAAAGCTGCCGTACAGAAAGGCGATGGTGTTTTGCAAACGGGCGTTCAGTTGTGCATTCCAATCGTGCCAATCATCCCAGTCGAGATCCTGACGTGTCACACGCCGCCCCTGGTAATCAAACACATGAAGGTAGTCCCCGATTTCGGAAACGGTATCGAAGAACGTGTCCAAATCGATCTTGGCTTCCGCTGCTACCGGCTTGATATCCCAATCGAAAAGACTCTTGGCATATTCAGCATGACTTTGTGAGTCGCCGCGCGACGCCATGTCAAAAATAATACCGCGTCGCCCTTCTCCAGCCATTCCCGCATTGTTGTATTGGATCCCCAGCTGAGTTTTTCCAATGCCGGTACTGCCGGCAACCAACGTAAGCGTTCCCGGGATGAGCCCACCACCGAGCATATTATCCAGTTCAGGGATTCCCGTACTATGTCTTGTTTGCGACATGATAATTTGTCGTGAATTAGGTGTTCGTCAATGTTGTGATTATTGCAGCGACTTCCAGCCTTTGGCTAAAAGCGTTGCAGCCTGACTAATCTCGTCTGCTGTCGTCGGTGTCCCGACCGTGAGACGCACAGTCCCTTTTGCAATTTCCGGATTCAGGCCGATGGCTGCAAGTGTTGCTGACAGTTTTGTTTCGCCGCTGTGGCATGCAGCGCCGGTTGACGCACATACACCCGGCGACGCGGCAAGTAACTCTGAACCGATTATGTTTGGGAAATTGACACTTAGTGTGTTTGGCAGACGACTTGCATTATTACCATTAACGCTCAGTGGAGCATCAATCAGCTCGCCGAGGCGATCCAGCAATGCACATCTCAATCGGGACAGATGAGACGATCGTTGGTCAATCGTACCGGTGATGAGTTCAGCAGCTTTACCCAGCCCCACCCAGTATGGCGTGTTTTCCGTGCCAGCCCGTCGACCTCGTTCGTGATCGGCTCCGTGAACCAGTTTTTCCAATTCAACGCCGCTTCGAATGTAGAGTGCTCCGACGCCCTTGGGTGCATAAAGTTTGTGGCCGGCGATCGATAGTAAATCTACCCCCAACTCGTTTACGTCCACGCGTATCTTGCCAATGCTCTGAGCTGCATCTGTGTGAAACAACACTCCTCGTTGTCTGCAGATTGCGCTGATCTCAGCGATCGGCTGAATGGTGCCAATTTCATTATTGGCGTGCATAATGCTGACGAGCTGTGTATTGGGTTGAATCGCGTCTTCAATTTCCTCAACGTTGACCACTCCATTGGAATCACAACCAACGACGGTGACTTCGATCCCCCACTGTTTAAGGTAATTTGCCGGCTCCACCGTGGCAGGATGCTCAATTGCTGAAATGATTAAGTGTCCCGGCTCGACAGCGTTTCGGTGCAACAGGCCTTTGATGGCCATGTTGTTACTTTCGCTACCGCCGGATGTAAACAGAATCTCATCATCATTGGCACTAATCATCGCAGCGACCTGTGCTCGGGCCTGATCGATCGACGCTTTAGCGGCCTGTCCGAGCGAATGGCTACTCGACGGATTACCAAAATGCAGTTGAAGACTCTCAGAGATTGCCTGGCAAACTTCCGGTGCTACCGGTGTGGTCGCGTTGTAGTCCAGATAAATCGGCATGGGGTTAGTGGTCCAAAGTCAATTGGTCATGGGGCTGGTTGGTCTTCTATGCTAAGTCCGTTTGCTGTGCGCGCACGTTTATCGCACATAGTTTACCAGCTTATATGAGTACTTATGGGTGATTAGCTGTTTAGTGCAGCTTGTGCAGCAGCCAGACGTGCGATGGGCACTCTAAACGGCGAACAGCTAACGTAGTTAAGTCCGACCTGATGGCAGAAGGCGATCGACGCCGGGTCACCACCATGTTCACCACAAATACCAACCTTTAGGTCACCACGTGTACTACGACCTTTTTCGACGCCCATAGCAACCAGTTGGCCGACGCCAGTCGTGTCAAGTGACTGGAATGGATCTACTGGTAAGATTTCCTGCGACAGGTAATCCGGTAGGAATCCATTTACATCGTCACGACTATAACCAAAGGTCATTTGAGTCAGGTCGTTAGTGCCGAAGCTAAAGAAGTCTGCGTGCTGAGCTACTGCATCAGCAGTTAGCGCCGCACGTGGAATCTCGATCATTGTACCGATGGAGATATCCAGATCGCTGATCCCCTTTTCTTCCTTCACGGTCGCGATGGTTTCTTCCGTCTTTCCTCTCAGCAGTTTCAATTCTGCATCTGTTCCGACCAGCGGAATCATGATTTCAGGATGAGCATCGATACCGTTTGCAGCACATTCAATCGAGGCTTCTACGATTGCTCGCACCTGCATTTCGAGGATTTCCGGATAGGTAACACTGAGTCGGCATCCGCGGTGACCGAGCATTGGGTTCGCTTCGTGAAGCTGTGAAACACGTGCTTTTACAGCATCAATGGAGATGCCGATATGATCGGCCATCTGCTGTTGATTCTCTTCATCGTGTGGCAGGAATTCATGTAGCGGTGGATCCAGCAGTCGTACGGTAACCGGCAGGCCGTTCATGGCAGTGAAGATTCCAACAAAGTCTTCGCGTTGATACGGAAGCAGTTTGGCAAGTGCTTCGCGTCGAGTGGCTTCATCGGTGGCCAGAATCATTTCACGCATTGCAACGATTCGATCACCTTCAAAGAACATGTGTTCCGTTCGGCACAAACCAATGCCCTCTGCGCCAAACTCCCGAGCTCGTTGAGCATCGGCAGGTGCATCTGCATTGGTGCGAATTGCTAATGTGCGGTATTTGTCAGACCATTGCATTACCGTGGCAAAGTCGCCAGATAGTTCAGGATCAGTTGTGGCGATTTCTCCGGTCATCACTTCACCGGTTGAACCGTCGATCGAAATCACGCTGTCATGGTCAAATGTCTTTCCGCCTACCGTGATGGTGCGAGCTGATTCATCAATCAGTACGTCGCCAGCACCTGCAACACAGCAACGTCCCCAACCGCGAGCAACCACAGCAGCATGACTGGTCATACCACCGGTGCTGGTCAGGATACCTGCAGCAGAATGCATTCCATCGACATCTTCCGGACTTGTTTCCTTACGAACCAACAAGACTTTTTCACCTGCAGCAGTACGTTCAACCGCTTCATCTGCTGTGAATGCAAGCTTACCAAAGCTCGCTCCCGGTGATGCCGGTAGGCCAATTGTGAGCACTTCTGAATTCTGTTTAGCAGCAGGGTCAAAGCTTGGCAGCAACAGCTGAGTCAGGTCATTTGCGGGAATTCGTTTAACAGCGGTTTGCTCTTCAATAAGCCCTTCGCTGACCATTTCGCATGCCATCTTCACAGCAGCAGCGCCAGTCCGCTTACCGTTTCGTGTTTGCAGCATAAAGAGTTCACCGTTTTCAATCGTAAACTCGATGTCCTGCATGTCCCGGTAGTGGGTTTCAAGGGTATCTTTGATCTCGAGCAGCTGAGCGTGGACATCAGCGCCAAGCGTTGGAAGCTCGTCGGTGCTCCATCCGGGCATTTCAGCAACTGGCTGTGGAGTTCGAATACCAGCAACAACATCCTCGCCCTGTGCGTTGACCAGGAATTCGCCATAAAACGTGTTGTCACCTGTGGATGGGTTACGAGTAAACGCAACACCGGTTCCACTCGACTCACCCATATTTCCGTATGCCATGGACTGAACGTTTACAGCGGTGCCGCGTAGACCACGAATATTTTCTACTTCGCGGTAGCGAATTGCTCGTGGCGTGTTCCAACTTCGGAATACAGCATCAATTGCAAGTTCAAGCTGGCGGTATGGATCCTGTGGAAACTCTTCGCCTGTGTGTTCCTTGTAAACCGCTTTATATGCATCGCACAACTCAACAAGGCCTTCGGCCGGAACTTCAGTGTCCACTGAAGTGTTGTATTTCTCTTTGATCGCGTCAAAGGCGGCTTCAAAGTGTTCGTGATGTACTTCCATCACGACATCACCGAACATGTTGATCAATCGACGATATGCATCGTATGCGAATCGAGTGTTGCCGGTGTTTTCTGCTAAACCTGCTACGGAAACATCCGTCAGACCCAGATTGAGAATTGTATCCATCATGCCAGGCATTGATACGGCAGCACCTGATCGAACGGAAACGAGCAGTGGGTTGGTGTCATCACCAAACTTCTTGCCAAGCTCCTCTTCGAGCGTTGCAACATTGGCTTTTACGGATTCGTCCAGACCGCTTGGTAGTTGTTCGCCTTCCTCATAGTAAAGGCCACAGACTTCGGTCGTGATCGTAAATCCAGGAGGTACTGGCAATCCGATGCTCGTCATTTCAGCTAGGTTGGCTCCTTTGCCACCGAGTAGCTCTTTCTGTGAGCTTTCACCTTCAGTTTTTGCCTTGCCGAAGTAATAAATCATTTTTGTATCAGACATTTTGCCTCAATCTTTTTCTCTGTCGTAGTGCTTATTAAATGTCGGCCAGATTGCATTCTGGCGGTAACGGATGGCCACATTCATCACCGCTATACCCAATTTTAGGGGTCTGTCTTAGTCAGAATATATTGGCCAATGCGTGCAGTAATACCAGTTCTGGCTGATTCTGTACGGTGCTAACTCTTTATGAGACAGCGACTTAGGGCCAGCTTGACATGCAATTGTCAATGAGAAGGTCTTATTTACTGTTAATTAAGACTTTCTTTATCAGGAATTGAGTCTACCAAGGGGCATTTGGAAGTGTCAATTGACACCGGAATGAAAAAATTGTCTAAATTCACACCTTTAAATGCGGTCGCAAAACCTCAATAATGTCCACGTAATGACCATAGAAAACGAAAATCCACGTCGCAGATTCTTCAAAACTGCTTTGATTTTTGAATCAGCGATGATTCCGATCGCTATTGGATTTGGAGTCTTGTGCGGAATTTGGAGTTGGTCAGGAAGCTTCGATGAAATCCTGGGAGAGACGTCTGCGATTTCCGCATCCATATATGGACTGTTTGCGCTTATACCTATGTTGTTGTTGCTGGTGTTTAGCGCAATGAGTAATCTCGCGAGCGTCGTGCGGTTACGTGAACTGATCCGAACATCGTTCGTGCCGATCCTGAAAGAGTTAACCGTTTGGCAGCTTGTGGTCGTGGGCCTGTTGGCTGGGATCGGGGAGGAGTGGTTGTTTCGCGGTTATCTACAGACTTGGGTAAGCACTCTTTTACCAGATATGCCCATGCAAATTGGCGCTGTGGTAATCGTCTCAATTGTATTTGCTGCTCTCCATGCGATCACTCTGATGTATGCTGCCATCGTATTCCTGGTAAGCATCTATCTGGGCATCGTCTATGAAAGCAGCGAGCAGCTTTTGACACCAATGATAGCGCATGGAGTCTATGATGTGATTGCGTTAATCTTCATCGTCAACTGGGATGAAGATACTGCGGGGTTGGATTGCCAGAGCGAAACGCTTCAGGACCTAGCTGCAGCAGTCGAGCAGGATTCGTCTGCGAAGTAGCCCGCATGGGTTGGGTACACAGACGGTTACCGGAATCTGTTCACAGATGACTCGAGGTACACAACGTGTCATCGTGTAAGGAATCTGTTTTGGCACACAACGTCGCGTGACGACTGTGCGAGTGTAGTGCACAGGCTTGCAAACAGTATAAGGAACCTGTTTGACCTTCTTTTCCGTTTGGTACCGGCAAGCTGTGTAAGGAACCTGCTTGGACTTTGTTTCCTTCACCATTCGGCAGACACGATAAGTACTCGTTCTGGTTTTGGTCTCAGGAACGATACGGCAAACACGGTACTGAATGTTCTTAACTTTTTGTTCGCGTACCATTTTGCAAACACGGTAATTGATGGTCTTCGACTTCGTTTCTGGAACGATGCGGCAGACTGTGTATGGAGTCTGTCGGGTTTTTGTCTCTGAGACGACACGGCACACGTTGTAATTCATGGTCTTCTGCTTGGTCTCTGGAACCATGCGACAGACTCGGTAACTACACGTTCGTTGCTTCTGTTCGTTGACCCACCGGCAAACGGTATAAGGAACTTGTTTCTGCACAACTTCGCGTTGGTATCGCACACAGGGTATCTCGCGAGTGTGGACTTCAGGCACCCAAACACGTTTGCAGATTTGGCGAGGCGGGCATTGATATTGCACAACGTGGCAGCTGCCGGGGATGAATATTCGGCGGCCGGTACACGGATCACATGTCCAGCAACCAGGATCGCGTACAACACGTGAACGGATTGGTCCCGGGCATTCGATGATCTCAGTTTCGAAGTGTCCGGTACGCGTTTGTACGGTCTTCGTGTAATGAACCGGCTTGAGAATCGTGTTGCTAACAGTTCTGGTCTTTGTTTCGTATACCGGTTTGCGAGTCGTATAGTTAATCGTCCGTGTTTTTGTTTCCCAGACTGGCTTGTTCACCGTGTAACTAACGGTTCGTGACTTGGTTTCCCAAACAGGTCGACGGACAGTGTACTGCGTTGTACGGATCTTAGTCTCATATACCGGTTTGCGAATGGTGTAATTAAGCGTCCGTGACTTGGTTTCCCATACGGGCTTAATGGTCGAATACGGGACACTCCGTGTCTTGGTTTCCCAGACCGGCTTGCGAACCGTGTAGTTGATGTTTCGCGTTTTTGTTTCCCAGATGGGCTTGGTAATCGTGTAATTACACGTGCGATACTTCGTTTCATAGATCGGGCGTGTGACGGTGTATTGGACATCGCGCAGCTTGGTTTCATTGACGTATTTGACGCAGTCAATTTCTTTGGTGTCCATGACTGTTTCATATACAGTCTTGTAGCAAGTAACTTGCTGTCGGTCGAATACGACTCGCCGGCGGGTACGCATGACCGTGTGATACTCGGCGCGAGCCTGGCAAAATGGTTCCGGCTGTACAATGCCGCAATTCCGGTAGCTTGCAACTCCCAGGTAGGATGCAGCAACTGTATCGAGTGCAAGAAAGACTGACACAACTGCTAACAGCAGTGATTTCCTACTAGGTTTCATATTTGATTCTCCCAAGGACTCTCAACTGGACAGGCGATTCGGACCGGTTACACATAGATCCGAAATTAACCTGTGAAACTGTAAACCCTAACGATCCAGAGAGCCGGAAAATTCTGACTTTTTCAGTTAATTGTGGCCGGTTTTTTATGTAAAACGGGTCACTTAAACTTCAGTTCCGCAATACCTCTCCATCATGTAAAACGCCTATATAAAGGTCTATAAAGGCGCAGCATGCACGCAGAGGCATACAATTGGTATCGACGTTTAGGAATTCAGGCCTTAAGAGAATGTCAGAGCAGACGGACCCTTAGGTAAATTACTCGACAAAAATACCCTAAAACATCACCATCTAGCTGTTCTTAGCTGTCTTATTAGTACTTTTGAGGTGTTTATAAACCCGTCCTGAGGGTCAGGTAAGATTTACGGGCATGATGGCATGATG
>Ga0114933_10002515_pt1 | contig 18912 bp, 13 predicted proteins | sample 4SBtaG_FD_89691 | JGI IMG/M metagenome (GOLD analysis project Ga0114933, IMG submission 89691) | Deep subsurface microbial communities from Kolumbo volcano to uncover new lineages of life (NeLLi) - 4SBTROV12_W25 metaG | ecosystem: Environmental > Aquatic > Marine > Volcanic | place: Kolumbo... | reverse complement strand
GACTAAATGAAAATGCAGGTTCAAAGCCTTAAAGAACACTCATGATCGGCATTTCTAGTAACCAAACTCTCCACTCGCCACTGGTGTTCCAATCTCCCAATGAATTCAAAGGAATTAGCCAAGGCCAGGGCGCAGCGGAAAGCCCTTCTGTTCATTTGGGCAATGATTGCTCTAGCGGGACTAGCGATTACTCTTTGGGGTGAATATCAAAAAGAAGAAGCTCGAGAAAGCGCTAACTGGCCATCTGTTACCGGACAGATCATAACCTCGTTTGTCGAATCAAGCACGGATCAGGATGGTGACACGTATTATTCAGCCGAAATCGAGTACAGATATCCTGTCGATGGAAATGAGTACACAGGAAACACTGTAAGAATCGGTGGACATCCATATAGTGCGCATGATGTCGTTCGCCGCTATCCACTCTATAAAGAAGTCTCCGTTGCACATAACCCAGTAAAACCATCTAGATCGGTTCTGGAACCCGGAATTATATCTAACGAAAAAGCGATCCTTGGCATTTCGATGACAGGTGGCTCTCTGTTCATGGCCATCCTGTTTAATTTCATTCTCCGCAGAGCGACCAACGAAGAAGCAAACTTCTTAGACCGAACATTGACACTGATATTTAAAACGCTATTCCTTCCCTTCACCATCGCTAATGGTAATCCTCTAATCATGGCAGTCATGGTTGGAACAGCATTTTGGATAGCTACCCTTGAAATCCATCCGGCAATCACGTGGCCAGCAAGGGTGTTTACGGCTGCTTATGGACTGGGGCTGGTACTTATGTTGTGGGGATGCTTCCTCGGCTGGCTGATGAGCTTAGCAGAAAAAAGAAATGCCTCTGCCTGACAGAATTACCAACCGCCTCTCTTGGTGCGTTGCACTGACAACGAGATAACGGGCCGGGTAATTGGTCACATAGTTTTTCCCAAACGTGCTCTGCCATCCAGAGCCCTGCCAATTTCCCTGCCCTCTTTGCTCAACAGACTTCCACCACATTTGCGGTTAGAAAAACGACGAACCGTTTTCACACACAACCACTCTTCTACGACTTCAGTAATTCTTTCACAATCGCTTCGAGGAAGCTGTACTCATGCAGCCCTACTACCTTTAGCCGTACCTGACCTTCACGATCAATAAAGATTGTCGTTGGATAACCTGAGAAATTTGGCACCTGATCTCGAGTAACTTCATCTCCGAACATACACGGATAATTAATTTCAAACTCCGCGATGAAATCTTTTACCGTTTGTTCATATTGAGCTGGTTCACCGTCGCCTTCGTAATTCAGACCAACGATTTGGAATCCTTCGTCGCCAAACGTCTCCTGAAGTTTCACAAATGAAGGAATCTCTGCTCGGCAAGGTGGGCACCATGTGCCCCAGATATCAACGATCACAACCTTGCCTTTGAGGCTCTTCAGGCTAATTGTTTTGCCATCCTGAATTGAGGTGAATTCAAAGGCAAATGGGAATGACTCTCCATCAGCAAGCGCTTCTTTAGCTTCTTCGATAGCTTCTTCAGCGGCCTTAGCCTGCCATGCTTCAAGCTTCGCGGCAAAACCCGCATCCGCTCGGACATTCTCCAGATCTGCATCCTGATTGAGTTGATCTAAATCCATGCCACCATAATCAAAACATAACTCCAGCGATGCGATAGCTCCTTCCACATCTTCATCTAAACTCAACGCGCACGCCTCGTTATAAAACACCAGTTTGAGGATTCTCGCACCCTGCTGTGCAAAACTCTCATTGGCTTGGATGACCTCTCGGGCAAGTTTTCCAGCTTGCTTGAAATCCTGATATGCCGATTTATCTCCCGACTGGATCTTCTTAATCGCCTCACGATTTAACTGGGATATCTGTTGCGCCTTTTGAAGTATCTCTGCACTTGGTGGCGCTGGTGTGTCTGGTTCTACAGTTGTTTCCTCAGGCGCCGGATCAATTGTCGCTTGTGAAGGTGCCTCTTCAATCTGAGGCTCCGGTCCCGGTTCCAAAGACCGTGACTCATCCGGTGAGGATGCACTACCGGCATCATCCGATGCATCACTCTTGATACTGGCAATCGCATTGTTGACTTCTTCTAATGATCCGGAATTTCCTTGTGCAAGCTGATCATCAGCCAACTCTCCTAACTTCTCCAGTTCTTCCGGAGTCATATTCTCCATCTGTGCAAGAATGTTCCTGATGTCTTGACCAGATTCAGCCTGTGGGGACTCTCGTTTCTGTTCTTGTTCCTCACCGCTACATCCAAACAAGACTACGGATATCGTTAAACAAATCAAAGTAAGATATTTTTGCGTCATCAGGAAATTCCCTTTGCGGATGAAAGTGTGTTCACAAGGACTATTAGAGTACACGCACGCCAAAAAGACAAAAAACTCGCCAAGTACGCATAAGTCACTGATTATGCCTACTTGGCTTAATCTCAGAGGTCGTGTTTTGACATCAGGACTTCCAACTGCTCACAGCTAACCACTAACAACCCATCATTCGAGCAATTACTATCAATCAATAAGGGACCTCCACCGATTCGACGACCATCTTCAAAAATCCAGTTAGTAATTCCGAGTGTCTGAAAAACCAAACCTAGTTCAATACGATCAGGTAGACGAACAATACCTGAATCGGCGACAGCTTCGCCCGAGCGCCGGATGGGTTTTACTTTGGGCGATGGGCGTAGGTGCGGTGATCTCCGGCAATTTCTTCGGCTGGAATCTCGGGATAGGCTATTCCGGATTCGGTGGATTGCTTGTCGCAACAGGACTAATGGTCATCATGTACTTCTGCATGGTCTATACCATCGCCGAGTTATCCGCGGCTCTTCCTCACGCCGGTGGTTTCTTTTCATTCACACGCAGCGCACTTGGACCGGTCGGCGGTTTTGTTTGTGGAATCACTGACATCATCGAATACGTCGTCACGCCGGCGGTCATCGTTATTGGAATCGGCGGATATGTTAATGAGCTCGTATTTTCGGGGCAGGAGGGCGTGCCTATTGGCTACACGATCCTGTGGTGGATCATTGCATACGGCATTTTTGTGGCTATCAACATCAAGGGAGTTTCACTTTCCTTACGAATGGGTCTCGTCTTTGCAGGATTAGCAGCGATAGTCCTCGTCGTGTTTTATTGCGGCGCTATCATTAATGGCAGTTTTGATTCTGCCAATTTGTTCAATGTCCTCCCAGAGAATGACGGTAGGGCAAGTGCGGAGTATTCGAAGTGGTTCCCCAATGGAATGCACGGTATTTTCGCCGCGATCCCTTTTGCTATCTGGTTTTATCTGGCAATTGAACAACTGCCGTTAGCTGCTGAAGAAAGCCACGATGTTGTACGTGACATGCCGCGTGCATTGATCTGGGGAATGTTCACTCTACTGGTCCTTTCCATTGCCACGCTGGTCATAAATACAGGCGTTGTCGGTGCAAATGAGCTTGGCGGTCCTGGTGATATGGATGCTTCCGATGCTCCACTTGCCGATGGATTCATGAAAGTCTTTGGCATTGGGTCAGCTGCCAAAGCACTAACACTGTTGGCGTTAGTGGGATTAATCGCCAGTTTCCATGCAATCATTTATGCCTACGGGCGAGTGTTATTTGCCCTGTCACGTGCCGGTTACATCCCAAGATTTCTTTCACTAACGGGGAAACAGCGCACTCCATATGTTGCACTGATCGCCGGTGCAGTTGTAGGCCTTGGGTGTGCATTAATAATCCAATTCACCGGCGACGAGAGCCACGTTGGCTCTGCACTACTAAACATGGCGGTGTTTGGTGCTGTCATCAGTTACGCAAATGTCATGCTCAGCTATATTATTTTGAAAATCAAACAACCTGATTTGGAACGACCATATCACAGCCCACTTGGAATCCCGGGAGCAGCCATCGGCCTGGTACTCTCACTCGTCGCACTTGCAGCAACGATGGCCGATAAACAAATGCTCCCGGCAATTATCGGTGTGACATTGTTTATCGCCATTGGACTGATTTACTTCTTTGCGTACAGCCGATTTCACTTAGTTGCATCTGCACCTGAGGAAGAAGCTGTGCTTTTGCAAAATGCGGAAAATGAGCTCTTATAATTGGCGTAAGCGAAGCAGCCGTGGCTGAATTTATTGAGAAGCAATTCATGATTTCATTAGAAACACTTAAATCACTTGTAGATGAGCAACAGGTTGATACCGTCATCACAACATTTCCTGATCTTTATGGTCGCATGATGGGAAAGAGGTTCGATGCGCGTTTCTTTCTGGAAAGCGTTGCATCTGATGGCACACACGGATGTAATTATCTTGCCACCGTGGATATGGAAATGGAGCCAGTAAAAGGCTACGACTTCGCGAATTGGTCAGCCGGATATGGCGACTTTCATTTGCAACCTGACTTCGCCTCGCTACATGTCGCCACGTGGCTGGATCGAACCGCCATTATCTTCTGCGATATTGTTGATGAATCTTCCCATGAATTGTTGGCTGCTCTGCCCCGCAGCATTCTAAAAAATCAAATCGCAAAAGCAAGCCAGCAAGGCTACTCAGCGAAAACAGCATCCGAATTGGAATACTATCTGTTTAAAGATGGATTTGAAGAAGCAAATCAACGTAGCTATCACGACTTGCAACCAGCTGGCTGGTATCTGGAAGATTACCATATCCTGCATGGATCACGGAATGAGAGCTTCCACGGCGAATTGCGACGGCAACTTGCTGCTTCCGGTATACCAGTCGAGTCCACAAAGGGTGAATGGGGCCTCGGACAACATGAAATTAACGTGGTCTATACCGACATCCATGATATGGCAGACCGTCATATACTGATTAAGCAATGTGCCAAGGAAATTGCTGACTCACAGAACGTGAGCGTCACCTTCATGGCCAAGTACAATCAGGATCAGGCTGGATCGAGCTGCCACATCCACTTAAGTCTCTGGAATGAAAATGGGAATGCGTTTGCCGGTGATGAAGAATTCGGACGGATAAAGTGTTCGCCGCTGTTCAAGTCCTTTCTTGCCGGCTGGATAAACCACGCAGCCGAATTCATGCCGTTTTATGCACCAACCGTCAATTCCTATAAACGATATCAACACGGATCCTGGGCACCAACAACGCTCGCATGGAGTACGGATAATCGCACAGCCGGATTCAGAGTTGTCGGACACGATCAATCACTTCGGATCGAGTGCCGAATTCCCGGAGCAGATTGCAATCCCTATCTGGCATTCGCAGCAGCTCTGGCCTCCGGCCTCGACGGTGTGGCACAAGGTATGGAACCTCCAGCCGAATTCCTGGGAAATGCATATGATCAATCGGAAACAGGTACGGTTCCTGTTACTTTTGGAGATGCTATTGCCGGATTCGAACAAAGTGATTTTGCCCAAAGCACCTTGGGATCCGACGTGCATAAGCACTATATGCACTTCTTCAACACCGAAAAGCTCGCCTTTGAAAATGCTGTTACTGACTGGGAACGGATGCGGTATTTCGAGCGTATCTGATTCTACACTTGTTAAATCCTGTACAGTTTAAAGACCACCAAGCTAATGCCAAACCTGCCACGAGTCGGCCTGACAATGTATGGCAAAAATGACGAACGTCATTTTACGATTCCCTCTGAATACATTGATAGCGTTACATCGGCCGGTGGCCTTCCGATAGTGATGCCGCCAATCGATAATCCGCAGACCTTTCTGGAACAAATTGATGGCCTTCTACTCATTGGCGGCGGAGACATCTGTCCTTCATGCTATGAACAGGACTCTCACGAAACGGTCTATATGATGGACCAGCAACGTGATAGTTATGAGCTCCATCTGTTTTTAGCAGCGTTAAAATTAGAAATGCCCATTTTTGGTATTTGCCGGGGTATTCAGATCATGAATGTTGCTCTCGGCGGCACGCTGCATCAGCACCTACCAGAGATCGTTGGAGAAGAAGTTCGGCACCGGCTTCCACCACGTCATCCTGTAAATCACACCGTATTGGCTCAGCCGGATAGTCGGCTTTCGAGAATTCTGAAATCCAGTGAATTCGACGCACCGTCGTGGCACCATCAGGCGTTGGACAAAGTCGCCGACCCATTCACTGTCGTTGCCCGTGCTCGGGACAATACGGTAGAAGCAGTCGAGATCACTGACCGCAAGTGGTGCCTTGCCGTACAGTGGCATCCCGAACTAGCACCTGACGACCCAATTCAACAACGACTGTTTACCGACTTTATAAATCACTGCAAAAGCTGACAGTAGAAATCAGCAAGGATACTAGCACAAATGGGACGACTCGATAACAAAGTAGCACTGATTACCGGAGCGGGTGGCGGAATCGGCAGAGAAACCGCTATTCTGTTTGCCAAGGAAGGCTGCAAAGTTCTGGCAGTAGATGTAAATGACACCGCTGGCAATGAGACGATCGAGCTTGCACGCGAGTTTTCAACGGATGTGGCCTACACGCATGCGGACGTTTCACAGTCTGCCGATTGTGAATCCATGATTCAAGCCGCTGAAGAGCAATTCGGTGCACTACATATCCTGTTTAATAATGCTGGCATTATGCACCCGGACGATGGAAATGCCATGCAAACCACCGAGGAGATTTGGGATTTAACCATGGATATTAATCTTAAAGGCGTCTACTTGGGATGTAAGTATGGTATCCCGGCGATTAAACGATCCGGTGGTGGTAGTGTGATCAATACCGCATCGTTCGTTGCTCTTATGGGTGCTGCAACTCCGCAGCTTGCATACACAGCAAGTAAAGGCGGCGTAATCGCAATGTCCCGCGAGTTAGCCATCATTCATGCAAAAGAAAACATCCGCTGTAATGCACTTTGTCCCGGACCACTACATACAAAAATGCTAATGGATTTCTTGAATACGGATGAAAAGAAACAACGTCGGCTAGTGCATATCCCGATGGGTCGATTCGGATTAGCCAGTGAAATGGCGCAAGCCGCACTTTACCTGGCAAGTGACGAGTCGTCATACGTAAACGGAACTGAATTCGTCGTAGATGGCGGTATTACTTCTGCGTATGTAACCCCGGAATAGCCCCGCCGATGCACCGAAACGTGTTTTAGCAATTTGTTTCGGTCACTATTGCCGTTATTCCGGGCACTCATTCTTCTAACGGTTCTTACCCTACGCTTCGAGCGCCTTTTGCTCTCTCCTGATTAACTCTTCGTTATCCACGCCTTCGATATGTGTGACGATTCACCATGAGTTACCTTGAGAATCCGCTACTCTGCCGTAGCGGTCACCATGCCACATGTCCACCGGCTCCATCAAGGGCGTGGCACCGTACTCAACCGCCTTGGCAAATATCGCATCACAATCATCTACGTAGATGTAGACGTTTGTTTTATTTGCTTCCCATTGCGGATTCGCTTGTCCAATCATGATCGAACCACGGCCTATTTTGTAACAAGCATGTATTAGCGTGCCATCAGGAAAACGGGGTTCACTATCCATTTCCGCATTAAATACAGCGACGACAAAGTCGATCTGGGCGTTTGAATCATCTTGTGTGAAATAGGGGGTAATTTAATTAACATCATCAGGAATCGGATTACTCCTGTGCGCACCTTTATTTCATGAGAATCATCTACTCTTGCAAGCGACTGAATTGACGCTTTACAGTAAGCCTTCGATCGGCTTGGAGTGGTAGACCTGATGTGGTCTGTTTTCATCGTCATACCACGCAGCAGTTTCCGGAATGCCAAGGCAGTGATAAATCGTCGCTGCCATATTTTTCGGGGTCTGTGGATCCGCAATCGGATATCCGCCAATTTTGTCGGATGCACCAATAACACGCCCACCTTGGATACCACCGCCAGCAAAGAAGACACTTTGAACTGCACCCCAGTGATCTCGACCTGGTAATGAAAACGAATCTGAAAGCGTCGATAGCTTAGGTGTTCGACCAAACTCACCAGCCATCACAATCAATGTTTCATCTAGCAACCCATCAGCTTCAAGATCATCGAGCAATGCGCAAAGTGCTCGATCAGTCGGAGGAAACAGTTTGTCTTTCAGGCGTGGGAAGGCATTACCATGCGTATCCCATGTTTCATTATTTCCGAGATTAACCTGCACCATATTTACGCCAGCTCTTACTAAACGATGAGCCATCAGGATTGACCAACCGAAACTATTGGCTCCGTATTTCTCTTGAGTTTTCGCATCGGCATTAGTGACGTCAAATGCCTTTCTTACGACGGGATCTGTCAGCATTGAAATGACACGTTGACGTTGTCCGTCATACCCCTGCACGTTTGCTGATCTTTCCAACGCCTTTCGTTGATCATCAATGTGATTCAGAAGTGACAATCGATCGCCAAGCCGGTTGGTTGTTAGGCTGTGTGGCAGCTTTAGGTTTGGCGCCTGATACACTCTCGCGTCAGGCTGCTTTGGCGGCTTCTTCGCTTGATTTGGAAAAGTGTATTCGGGATAGGCTCCCCGCCACATTGGATCTCCGTACGGTGAAGCTTCAATAAAGAAGGGATCACGACGATTTCCCATAACGCCACCATATGCACCAGGGATGACTCCACCAGACCAGTGGACAAGGCGTTCTGGCAAAATGATCGATGGAGGCAAGTTATTGTTTCGTGAAACCAATCGGTCGCCGACAATGGACGCAATGGACGGATAGTCACTTGGACGGGGAACGCGATCACCACGAAATCCTGGGTTTTGCTCACTTCTGCCAGTCAGCATGAAGTAATGTCCAAGGGTGTGGCCATTGGTTGGGTGCGTTAGTGATCGCACCACAGACCATTTCTTTGCACGTGCCGCGAGACCCGGTAGATGCTCGGAAATCTGAAAACCCGGTACGGTTGTTGACGACGGGTTGAATTCACCGCGAACCTCAGCAGGCGCGTCTGGCTTGAGATCAAAGCTCTCGTGTTGTGCTAAGCCACCTGACAAAAATATATAGATTACCGACTTGGCCTTGGCGTTGACTGGCTCGATTGCTGCTGCCTGCAGCTCACGCATGTGATTCGTCCCAAGTCCTAGCATTCCCACAGCGCCTGCCTGAATTGCAGTACGGCGTGAAATCCCCGGATGTTGCATACTCGGTCTACGTTGCGTGCTCATGAGTAACCTATTTGGTAGGTAACCTATTCAGTAAGAAAAACTCGTTCTCATCATTATAGGAACTGTATCAAACAGTTAAATCTAATTCCTATACTATTACTATCGTCATTCAGTGTTCATTTCAGTTGTTCAAGGTAAATCCTCAAACATGTGAGGATATCCTCACTGTAACTAAATGTACCTCTATGCCAGAATCTCTTTAACGATACGCGGCTTAAACGTATCAGTTAACTTCTCTTGCAAGCCATTCCGCTCGAAAAACAACTCTTCGTGATGAAGACCAAGCAAGTGCAGAATGGTTGCGTGCCAATCAGCTATGCTGACAGGATTCTCTTGCGCAGCATAGCCAATTTCATCGGTGGCACCGTAACTGACTCCTGGTTTAATTCCGCCACCTGCCATCCAAAGAGTAAACCCGCGTGGACCATGGTCACGACCTGCTGAACTGTAATTCTTTTTGTCACGCATTTGAGCAATCGGCAATCTACCGAATTCACCACCCCAAACAACAAGCACTTCATCAAGCATGTCACGATCTTTAAGATCTTCGATCAAGGCAGCAACGGGTTGATCCGTTCGTCCTGCTGCCGTTCGTATCGACTTCTCCAGATTATTATGGCTATCCCAGGGCTGAGCATTCAGGAAGATTTGGACATATCGCACACCTCGTTCAATCATCCGTCGCGCCATCAGCGCACGCCGTGCATAGGAATCCGTTGGCTCCTTGCCCACACCGTACTTATCAAGCGTGGCTTGTGTTTCCTGCGTAATATCAAGGACATCAGTGGCTTCAACCTGCATTCGTGCAGCCAATTCATAACTTTTGATTCGCGCATCCAGTTGCAGTTGATTCGGCCGTTTCTTTTGATGGATCGAGTCGATCCTCTTCAAGAGTTTGCGCTGTAACTCCGTGATATTAGTCGGATCGGCATTCTCTGCATTGAGATTCAGAATGGGAGCACCTTGTGAACGTACTCTTGTTCCCTGGTAAATCGGTGGAAGGAATCCGTTTTGCCAGTTTTGCACCGTATTTACGGGAAGCCCTTTCGGGTCATCCAATACGATGTACGCCGGCAGATTCTGATTAACACTGCCCAGCCCGTAAGTAACCCACGATCCAATAGCCGGGCGACCTGGTAACAGCCGTCCCGATTGAATCTTAAACAGTGCCGGTTCATGATTCGGGTGGTTGTTAAACATCGACTTAATAAACGATACGTTGTCGACTACTCTCGATAGATTTGGCAGTGCATCACTTACCCATGCACCGCTTTCACCGTGCTGCTTGAACTTGAAGGGACTTCGCAGCAATCCTCCAGCCTGTTGTGGTGAACTGATATCCTCAGCGATTTCATTGAAGTAATCTTCTCCGTGTCGTTTATCGAGCAGTTCCTTTGGCTCGAACAAGTCCATTTGACTCGGCCCGCCATTCATGAAGAACTGAATGACCGCCTTCGCCTTAGCTGGATGATGCGTATCGCGAGGAAGCGTATCAAAGCCTAAGCGACTACCACCGGACGGTGGTAACGGATTCTCCGCGATGGGGATCTTCCCCTCTGCCCTTAGCTCATCGCATGCCAACTGCGCTAAGGCAGCACCACTAATGCCATACGCTGCACTTTGGAAGAAGTTACGCCGGTCGATTGTCTTTTGAACTACATTCTGATTTGGTATCACGTCTGAACCTTTTGCCTTTGTGATAAATCAATCTACATACAGGAAACTCGCTGAGTTTAGGAGCGTGTGGCAATACGTTGCCAGTGCTCGCAATTCAACATCAAACGATGCCTGATCTGTTTCTGAAAGTGTCGTCGCATGGTCTCGCCATAATTGTTCCAATTCGGCGAGAGATGTCACAGCAACTTCCTTCTCTTCAGCAGAGGGTAACCGTGCTGCTGTGGCGAGAAATACGCGTTCGATTTGCTGTGACCGATCACCTTCATGCTTTTGAATTTCACTTGCAAACGATTCGGCAAGTTCTCGGACCATGGTGCTGTTTAGTAAATACAGTGCCTGCTGGGCAACGGTACTTACAGCGCGATCCTGGCAAGCTGGATTCATTTGAGGTAAATCAAACGTCTCCAGGAATGATGGCATTTCTTTTCGCCTCTGTCGCAAATAGATACTTCGGCGATATGCGCCATCTTGGGCAATCGCCGTTACAAGACCGTCTCCACGAACATTCACTTCATCAGGTGTCCCAAATTGTCTTTGCTCAAACATTTCAGATACGGCGATGATCGAATCACGAACCTCTTCTGCTGTAAGGCGGCGTAATTGCATTCTGCCAACAAGCTTATTCTCCGGATCATCTGCTAACTGTTTCTCCGATACAACTGATGACTGACGATAGGCCGTTGACGTCATTATCTCTCGATGCAACTCCTTGATACTCCAGCCGGATTCCACAAATCTGGTTGCAAGGTAATCCAGTAATTCAGGGTGAGTTGGACGGCTTCCAAGCTCGCCAAAGTTATCAATCGATGCAACAATTCCTCGTCCAAAGTGATGGTGCCATATGCGGTTAACAAAAACGCGAGCAGTCAATGGATGATCAGGTTCCACAAGCCAATTTGCCAGAGCTAACCGTCGACCTGTGCCCTCGGAACCCTCAGCAACTGCCGCGGCCTCAAACGGAGTCTTGCCATCAGTTAGGATGCTTGGCACGCCTGGTCCAACCAGTCGTCCGGATTGCCGATGGTCGCCGCGAATATAAATGTACGTGGGTGAAGGTCGACCGCGATCCCATAAAGCTCGAATGGTTGGTATCTGGCGTTTTTGTGCGTTTAGAGACTTGACCTCTTCATCGACCTTCTTCTTCAAGGCAGCATAGGTTTTATCTTTCCCAGCAGCCTCCTCATTAAATGCGACGGCCGGCGCAAACTTTTCGGCAAGATACTTTTGAATCTCAGATCGTTTTGTTTCCTCGGTGCTGAGTGCTGTATCAACGTCACCTCGGATTTGTTCCGGCAATGCATCGATTACCGTTTTACGATGCAATTGCGTGAGGTTCGCAAAAAGCTCACTTAGTGGTTTCCCAACAGATACAATTTTTTCGTCAAGCAGAGCATTGTGAGCTGCTACCTCTGCTCGCATCTCTTGTGTAGACACTTCCAGAGCACGGTTCTTCATGATCCCATTGGTTTGACCCGATACAGCGGTCGGCTTGAGCCAATCATGCTGATCGTAAGCACCTTGAAATATCGCGAGTAACCGGTAGTAATCGCGATGCGGAATCGGGTCATACTTGTGTGAGTGACATCTGGCACACTTTAAGGTCATCGCCAGTACCGTGGAGCCGAAAATATCTAATTCATCAGCAATCACTTCCATGCGTTCCGGTACTGAGTTAACTACATCTGATCCCGTACCGTCCGGAGCCATCCTTAAGAACCCTGTGGCAATCAAACTACTCACAGTCTCTTCAGTAATGCTTTCAGGATTGGAGTAATCAACGATTTCATCGCCGGCGATTTGCTCGAGCAAAAAATCGGAATACGGTTTGTCCGAATTCATGGCCTGGATGACATAGTCTCGATAACGCCATGCGGATCGACGAATTGGGTCTGCACTTCTCTTACCTTCTGAATCTGCATAGCCCGCAGCATCAAGCCACATGCGTGCCCACTTTTCGCCATAAGCCGGCGAGGCAAGTAATTTGTCAATTAGGTTTTCGTAAGCCAGTGGGTTCTCGTCTGATAAAAATGCCTGCACTTCTTCAACAGTTGGTGGAAGCCCCGTCAAATCAAAATAGGCGCGCCTAATCAATGATTCGTTATTCGCCTCGGGGGAGAACTCATATCCTTGTTCACGCAACTTACTGAGCAGGAATAGATCTAAACCAGTGCGTGCGGATTCAGCACTATCCAACGCAGGTGGAATAATATCTCCGCGCGGTGGCTGAAATGCCCAGAACTCACGATCCGATTCGTCTATTAACGGATCTAATTCCGCTGTGGCAACGTCGGCCTTGATATCAACTTCTGGTGCCCCTTTGGCAATCCAGTCGGTTAACTGGGCAAGTTCACCAGAAGTAATCACCTTCACACCAGATGGCAGCAGTTTATCACGCGGAGGCATTTCTTCAGCATGAATCCGCTTAAGTATGAGACTCTCCTCGGGCTTACCCAAGATGATTGCGGGACCTGATTTACCACCCTTGAGCATTGCTGCCTTTGTGCGCAAATCCAAGTCGGCCTCCCGACGGCCAGCACCATGGCAAACCGTACACCTGAGCAACATAATCGGTTCAATCACATGCTGATTTACTTCCGCGGCTTCAATCAACGATGCGGGATCCGTACCGTCACTAAACGGGGATCCGGATTTGATCCACGTCTCTATTACATGTATTTCGTCAGATGAAAGTGGCTCTCCTTCACCCTCAGGCGGCATCTGCTTGTCGTGAATCACATGGTATAGGTAACTATCGTCGAGTTTACTCGGTATCACCACCTGGCCTGATTCACCACCCTTAAACAGACCAGCCCCATCAGACAAATCCAATTCGCCTTTGCGACTTGAAGCGTTATGGCACTTTACGCAGTGTTTCTTAAATAGCGGTAATACGTCCTTCTCAAACGTAACTTTACCTTCATCTGCATTCACCGACTGCGAAACACAAATCACCGCCAAAACCAATATGGAGAGTCTCTTGAACAATGTAATTGCCTTTAGGTAATTGCCGTTACGTCTTTGTCCGTACGTATTTGTTTTTCAAAACAACCAATGCATTGTGCCCACTCTGATTCTTATCGCTGTGCACAATGCATTTTTTACGGCTGATTCGATCAGCTGGTACTTGGTTCTTTCATCTCTATTCTAGCTGATGCACCAGAGTAAATCTTGAGAGAATGCGGCCTCTGGAAATATCTCTATCAACGCATACGCACAACGGCCACCGCCCTGGGATCCGGCGGTGACCGCAAGCCACCATTTCGCAGACTTAATGGCCCCATCGGGACATATCAGGCCATTATTCCGCAGTTTTCAACCATCGCTCACATCCTCCTTTATTTGCGTGCAATTCGATACAACACCATTAGCGACATGATTAACATGGAAGCCCCTCCTTTCACGGAATCGACCCGCAACTGGACTGCCGGATCAGCATACTTAGCCGCTCCAGGAAGTCTTCCATGTTCAATTCACCCAAATCTAATGGGCCCGGATCACTTAAGATCCTGTCTAAATCGCTGTCTATCCACCGTGTGACCATCGTACTTCTACCTCCGTTACCCTCGTCTGTTGATACCGTCCGTTGGGACTTTCTTGACTAATAGAGATATCGCATGACCTTGTGACACGTTTGGTCAATGCTGGCAATAAAAAGAGAAAAAAACTACATAGTTTTCCTTACGCAGCTGTGACTAATACGGAGAACCTACACTCAATAGGGATTAGTCGAAATATAGACCTGCGCCCATTTTACTGTTCAAATCTCAGTGATACCTTTGTTTATTTAAGATTCTCTCCGGGTACGAGTTGACAGTATGACAAAACGCATTCTCATCACATTTACTTTACTAATGAGCCTTACCAGCAGCCTGTTGGCACAAGAGTCCAGCGACCAGATTAAACGCCCTAAAGCCGCACAAGGCGTGATGCTCGGCGAACTGACCAACACGAGCGTTTTGGCTCAGATTAGAGTCACGGCAACACGTAAAGAAGTCGATCGTGATGTGCCAGGGAGTGTTGGCTTCGTGCGGTTGCTTTGTGTCGAAGATGGTCAGGACATCGGCATGATTCCAATCAACGCCATTGCAAATGACGGCGTGATGTTTGCCTCACCTATTCGCGATTACATCGTTCGGGCTAACTTCCAGGGACTAAAGCCTGATACCAATTACACGTGCTTAACGTGGATTGGAAGTGACAAGAAGAAGCTCAAACGCGGGCCGTCGGCGACTTTCAAAACACATCCTGGAAAACACAATGAAGGTGATATCTCGTTCGTTGTTGTAACAGGGATGAATTACGCAAAGTTTCACGGTGATAACAGAATCGATAAGAAGATACATCTTGAGCACAACAATACAGCTTTGCCGAAACCGTATCGTGGGCTGGATAAGCATCTGGGGTATCCGGCACTTGCTTCGATTCTAAAACTAAAACCAAACTTCTTTGTTGGTACGGGTGACAACGTCTACTATGACACGCCGAAAGAACCACGGGCTGAGACTATCGAAGAAATGAGACAGAAATGGCATGAGCAATTCGTACAGCCGCGGTATCTGGATTTATTTTCCCAGGTACCAACGTATTGGGAAGTCGACGATCATGATTATCGAATAGATGACGGCGACAATACCGGTGATCATAAACCGAGTCCGGCCGAAGCCGTTCGCATTATGCTTGAGCAGCTACCGTATGCACCCGCAGAAAATGATTCAACAGCCAAGACTTATCGTACGCATCGAATAAGTAAGGACCTGCAAGTTTGGTTTGTGGAAGGTCGTATATATAGAAGTCCAAATGCGATGGAAGAAAGCTCGGAAAAGACGATTTGGGGCGTGGAACAAAAGGTATGGCTTAAGAATACGCTCAAGGAAAGCGATGCGACATTTAAGGTTCTGATCTCTCCGACTCCGATGATCGGACCAGACGATGCTCGTAAATTCGATAACCACACTAACTTTGGTGGCTTTCGTAATGAACGCGAGGAATTCTTTAGCTTTGTAAAAGAATCAGGACTTCAGAATTTCTATCTTGTCTGCGGTGACAGACATTGGCAGTACCATGCCAAAGACCCAAGTGGTATCGAAGAATTCAGTTCCGGAGCACTAATCGATGCCAATTCGCGCCCCGGCCGTAAGCCTGGTGATTCAGAGAGCACTGATCCAGATGCCAAAATCAAGCATTTATACAATCAGGATCCACCCTCTGGCGGATTCTTACACATCCGCAGTAAACCGAGCACAGCCGCCAATCCTGCATCGCTTGAATTCACTCACCATAACGAAAAAGGCGCCATCCTATACAGAAGTGTAAAAACACCCAACTAACGCCAGTCATGGACACCCACTTTCTATTTAGCCCTGTAATTTAAGCATTTGCCAAATTCAAACTATGCCTGTCTTAGATCTGTATAGATCTGTAGACCTGAGCCTGGATTTGAGTAATGCCAGTCATGGACACCCACTTTCTGTTTGGGTCTGGTTTTCAAGCGTTTTTGAATTTCAATCTATGCCTGTCTTAGATCTGAGTCTTAGATCTGAGTCTGGATTTGGGTAACGCCAGTCATGGACACCCACTTTCTGTTTGGGTCTGGTTTTCAAGCATTTTTGAATTTCAAACTATGCCTGTCTTAGATCTGAGCTTGGGTTGGAGGCCGAGCTGAAATTCATAGACAGTCTATGTTCTACACGGTCAAATTTATGGACAGTCTATAGTTTCTTCTGCCTGTGGATTCTGCTGTAAATCACGCCTGTCTTAGATCGCTTTAGATCGTCAAAAGGCCTTATTCTCAATAAACACGCGAATTGCGTCGCTATTGAGAATAGTTATCATTAAAATGGCAATTAACACATATGTTTTTGCATAAAATGCAGTTTAGGTTATTGCGGAAGTTACAAAACGACCGTAATATACTCTTATTGATACTAAGTATTAATAAGAACATGGCTTTTATGGCGTGGTTGGAACCACGGATTGTTTGTACACGGATGTATATCGCGGATCACAGCTCACCTTCCTGTAAGTGGAACATAGGACAAATGAAACAGTCATATCGTAAACAAAAAGGTTTTACACTCCTCGAAGTACTCATGGTTGTCGCCATGCTAGCTATCGTTGGTGGTGCAATTATCTCTAACTATGGTGGTCTTGAAGATAAGGCTGCAAAGGGGACCGCAACTCACACCATCGCTGCAGTTGAAGAAGCATTCCGCCTCTTTGCAGCAACCGAAGGCGTACTTCCTAATAATCTGGAAACGCTGCTGGCAGCAACACCTAACACACCTACTTATGTAGCTGCTGAGCTTGATAATTCCGCTACTGGCACCTCTGGCACCGCAGCAAAAGCATCTTTCCTTGGTAGCAAAATCGCCGGGAAGTTCACCGTTGTGGATACCGATCCGACGGCGCTCGTAGCTGCTGGAATCACTCGGATACGATATCTGGACATTAAAGGAAATAGCACTGGTGGCACACTCGACATCAAGGATGCTGATGGCGGTGAAACCACGGTTGGTGATATCGCTGGAATTACTATTCCGCAACATGCTTTCGAAGCACCTCGTCCAGGAAACAATAACCGTGGTCGTGGTTACTACGTAAACCTAACTGCCGGAACGAATGTACCACTTGCGATCTGGGATGCCGGTACAAACGGTTACAACAACGTCAAAGTTGGTGCGAAACCCACTGCTGTTTTAGTATGCCTAGGCCTTGGCAATGCATCCTCACTGATCGGTGACGGCGTTTTCACAAACCTTGGCCATGCCCCTTTCTACGGAAACGTAGGGAAAAACGAATACAACCACTACGTAGCACTGATCGACATCAGTGGCAGCAGAGCAAAAGTCATTGGAATTGTTGACTCACGCGGTGACTTCCTTGATGAAGAATTCGCTGAAGCAACGGGTCAAAAGCTCTAAGTAGCTGAAAGCACCACATAGTACAAACGATGTGTGTAAGCAACGTCCGGGGTATCTGCTCATCAGAAGTAGGTACCCCAGCGTTGTTTTTAGACCCAACTGCGAGAATCCGAATAAACAACGCTAGCCGCTAAAATGCAAACTCGAAATCACAATCATAGTTTTCGCGAATCGAACCGTGGATTCACCTTGCTTGAATTACTGGCAGTGGTTTCAGTAATGGCAGTGATAGCAGGCGCAGTAATTTTCAATCTAACGGGTACGCAAAGCGATGCTGTTGAGAGAATTTCACACGGTGAAATCGCGACAATTGCATCTGCCATCGAAGCATTTAAACGGGATACCGGCTATTTCCCAAAGGAAGGCCCTTTCAACTTAACCACAAATGGTGGAGTCATTGACCCTGATGACGATGACCATTGGCCGGCATTTCTATCAAGCGCCAGTTCATCAGATAGGACGAACTGGTTTAATCACCCCGCTAACTTCTATCAGCTCACATTCCGAGCCAGTCCACTTGAAAGTACCGGCCACAAACTAGCGAGTATGCAAATCTCAAGTGGCCGAGGGTGGAACGGCCCGTATTTAAAAGATGCTGGTGAATTTGTAAGTGCTGGCACATTTAATTCCGCTACTCATGCACACACACCTACAACGTGGACGGACGGAACCTGGGACCCCACATCCGGCACAATTATTGAAAAAATACCCGCTGTTTTTGACCCTTATATCCAAACTGTGGGTACTTTCAATGTCGAGTTAACTACTGGGGCTACGCCTAACCGCTGGGGCAGACCCTATTTCTACTTTCAATCTGGTAACTCTTGCTGGTTAGTAAGTATGGGTAAGAACGGAATCTATGAAGGCGGAGTAAATGACGGCACAGCCAACGGCAAGGATGACGTCGTCCATTACGTAACCAAGTAATCAAAGGGGAGCAACGCATGCGTCAACAATCCACTCCCCTGCCAATCCGCAGTCAAATTGGTTTTACGCTGCTTGAATTACTTCTGGTTGTGTTCATTCTTTCAGTACTTGCTGTAAGTGCTGTATCGCTAACAGACAATCTGGATACAGCTCAGAATCAATACCGCGTTGAGGCCACAAGAAATCAAGGCAGTGCGTTTGAGAACGGCATCATAGACATTTCCGCAGACGGAAGGTCGATCTCTGGGTTTGTAGCTGATATGGGTGCCCTTCCCTCCAACATGATGGAACTTG